>Ga0116230_10003380_pt1 | contig 15573 bp, 15 predicted proteins | sample S1TSphfallax_3_FD_88678 | JGI IMG/M metagenome (GOLD analysis project Ga0116230, IMG submission 88678) | Host-associated microbial communities from peat moss isolated from Minnesota, USA - S1T2_Fd - Sphagnum fallax MG | ecosystem: Host-associated > Plants > Peat moss > Unclassified | place... | reverse complement strand
CTTGGATACGCGTATCGCGACTTGCGGGATCACGGTAGGGGGCCCTTCCTTCACCCCCGAAGGGATGACATGAATCATATCATGCGCGTGCACGCCTTTCGCCTGACGCCCGGGACCGACCTCAAGGCGGAACTGGCGCGCGTCACAGAGCAGGAAGCGCTTAGCGCCGGCTTCATCCTCTCCTGCGTCGGCAGCCTTTCCTGTGCGCGCCTGCGGATGCCCAGCGCCCCGGGCGACAGCGAGATGTTCCAGACCTTCGCCGAGCCGATGGAGATCGTGTCGCTGGTGGGCACGCTCTGCGCGGACGGACTTCACTTGCACGTCAGTCTGTCACGCCGCGACGGCGCCTGTATTGGCGGCCACCTTGTCTCCGGCTGCATCGTTCACACGACCGCCGAGGTGGTGATCGGCGAGGCGCCGCGCGTAGCGTTTCGCCGTCTGCGGGACCCCGCCACCGGCTACACCGAGCTCAGCGTGCAGTCACTGCCGGGAGATGGCCGCGGTCAGTGACCTCCGGCCGGCGCGGCGCTCGCCTTGGCAGCCAGGATCTTCTTGAAATAAGTCCAGCTGGTCTCGTTGGGCCGCGCGTCATCCACGGGGGGCGGGGCCGTCCAGGCGGGATAGTTGGTGGCGATCTGTGTACGGATGACCTCCGGAAGCGCATCAACGCTCGCCACCTTCTGCCCCGTGGCGTTCATGATCATAAGGCCATCACGGCCCCCCATCTCCATCCAGGGCAACCATTCGGCCACGCGCACCCAGGAGACTGATGGCGAGGCCTCGGTCTTCGTGCTGTCCAGAAGGTCATCTTTGTTCGCCACGAAGTCGAATATCTCCATGGCGTGATATTTGTTGCCCACATAATCCTGGTAGTCGCCGGCCAGGGGATTTCGATAGAACAGCGGCACCTCTGTGGAGAGGAACACGCGATCCCCCTCGGTGCGCGCGTGGAGAGAGAATGGCTGTCCGCGTTCATCGGTCGCGAAGGCGGGGCGCATATTGACCGGGTCATTGACCACCGGAACCACATCCACGGTCTTGCCAGTGAAGGGGTTAGTCCAGGTCTTCAACACAGCCCTGGTTTCGGGATCGACGTAGAACATCAGCTCCCGGGAAACCATCCGAAAGCCCGGCCCGCGCTTTGGATCATTTACCGCGACGCACTGGCGGATATTCATGCCTTCCACATCGAAAATATGGCGATCAGGCTCGCCGGGAACCCGCGAAAAGACGTGGCCGGACCAATGATAAACCACCGGGGTCGAATCCTTGGTGGAGCACTGAATCTTGCGATAGGCCGCCAGGTTGTCGGCTGGCGAAGAGAGATCCAGGGGCGCGGCGACAGCCGCCGCTGCGCCCAGGGTCCCAACCAGAAGCGCCGCGGCGAGGCAGATCGATCTCATATGTACATCCGAGAGGTTGCAGTGCAGGTTGAGACAGCTTCTTAGCCGGTCGCGAAATGAACGACCAGCCTCGCACAGCCGGTTGTCCGTAGAGCGAGTTTTTGAGCGTCAAGCCTGAAGCCCTAGAACAACACGCCCCGCCCGCTCGCCACTTCCGAGTAGCGGTGCACCCGGGCAGAGAGCACCAGGGCGAAGCCGGCCATCATGGTGATCATAACCGTGCCGCCAAAGGAGAGTAGCGGCATGGGAACCCCCACCACCGGAGCGAGCCCCATGACCATGGCGCCATTGATCAGGACGCAGATCCCGAAGCCCACGATGACCCCCGAGGCGGCCAGGCGTGCGAAATGGCTGTGGGCGGTGGAGGCGATGCGCAGGCCTAGGAAAATCACCGCCGCATAGAGAGCCAGGACGCTGGCGCAGCCGAGGAATCCGAACTCCTCGGCCATGGAGGCGAAGATGAAGTCGGTGGACTTTTCGGGGAGGAAATTGAGCTGGCTCTGGGTGCCGAGGCCAAATCCCTTGCCCAACAGCCCCCCCGAACCGAGAGCGATCTTGGACTGAATGATGTGATAGCCTGAGCCCGATCGGTCAGCCTCTGGGTTTAGAAAGGTCAGGAGGCGGGCCTTCTGATAGGGTTTCAGCACGAACATGAAGGCCAGGGGCACGATTGCGGCCAGGGCGGCGGCGAGGCCCCCCGCCACGCGAAGACTGAGCCCCCCCAGGAGCATCATCAGACCGCCGGTGGCGGCGATCAGAATGGCGGTGCCCAGGTCCGGCTGGTGGGCCACCAAAGCGGCGGGAAGCGCGATCATCGCCGCGGGGATGAGAAGGCGAAAGGAGAGCCGCGCGTGGCGAGCGTCCAGCCCGTGATAGAAGCGGGCCAGGGCGAGAACGAGCCCCACCTTGATCATCTCCGAGGGCTGCAGACGGATAGGCCCAAGGTCCAGCCAGCGCCGCGCGCCCATGGTGGCGTGGCCGATCACCGGCACGGCCACGAGCATCAGCAGGCAGAGGGCATAGATGGGATAGGCCAGGGTAAACCAGATCTGCAGATCCACCGTCGCCAGGGCGATCATCAATAGAAAACAGACGCCAAAAAGCATAAGGTGCTTGGCCGCCCAGGGGGACCACGTCCCCCCGGCGATGGAATAGAGCACCATGCCCCCCACACCCGCGATGACGCTAAGGATGAGGCAAAAAGTCCAGTCCACATGGGAGAGCTTGACCATCAGGCGGTCGCGCTCGCCAGGACGGCTGATGGCGCTGACGGTCATATGGTCGAACTTGGCGCGGGGCGCGCGACGGCTTTATCGGGCGTCGCGACCGGAACGGGCGGGGGCTGGATAATCCGCGCGCGAATCTGCGGATCTTTCAACAGGGCGACCCGCATGATCTGGGCCGCCTTGGGCGCGGCGGCGTCTGCCCCCATGCCGCCATGCTCCACCAACACGCTCATGGCGTAGCGGGGGTCATCATAGGGGGCGAAGGCGATAAACCACGCATGGTCACGCGTCACCCAGGCGCCGTGAGCGCCGTGCTGACCCCGGGAGCCGGCGGAATAGTTATGCGACTGGGCCGTCCCCGTCTTGCCCGCCATCTTGATCGGGCCAAGGCCCAACTCCGCATGGCCCTGGGCGGCCGTGCCGGAGGTGACCACCGCGGCCATGGCGGACTGGATGAAGGCGATATGGGCCGGATCGAAGGGCAGGTTCGGGGCCTGGGCGCCCGAGGGTCTGATCACCCCGCCGATGGAATGGATCAGGCGCGGCTCCAGGGCGACCTTGCCATTGGCCAGGCGCGCGCACTGGATACAGAGCTGAAGGGCGTTGACGCTGACATAGCCCTGGCCGATCCCCATGCTGGGTGTCTCACCCGCGTGCCAGACAGGGTCCTTGGGGAAGGCGCGGCGCTTATAGGCGGTATCGGGAATGAGCCCGGGCTTCTGGCCTGGAATATCAATGTCGTGGATCTCGCCCAGGCCAAAGGCCCTCGCCACCTTCGCGATGGGATCGGGGCCGATGCTCAGGGCCAGCTGATAGAAGTAGATGTCGCAGGATTTGGCGATCGCCGAGTGCATGTCCAGCGTGCCGTGCGCCTGATCGCAACCCCACGGGCGGCCTCCCCAATACCAGTGCTTGTTGCAGGTATAGGTGCGGGACGGATCGACGCCCTTCTCAAGGGCCGCCAGGGCGACCATGGTCTTGAAGGTCGAGCCGGGCGGATAGGTGGCCGTGAGCGCCTTATTGAACAGGGGTTTGCGATCATACTCGGCGAGGGCCTTGTAATCGGGCCCGCTCATGCCGCGCACGAAGGCGTTGGCGTCGAAGCTGGGGGCGGAGAACATGCACAGCACATCCCCGCTGCGGCAGTCCATCATCACCGCCGCGCCGCTGTCGGTCCCGAACACCTCCATCGCCCGGTTCTGGATGTCGGAATCGAGCGTGAGCTGGATGGGCGCGCCGGGCTTTGGCGGAACATCACCGCGGGGATCGTGACTCAGCACCCGGCCCTTGACGTCCACCTCGATCTTTCGCGCCCCGGGCTTGCCGCGCAGGTCGAGGTCGTAGGACTTCTCCAGCCCCTGCTTGCCGATGCGGAATCCCGGATTGAGCAGGATAGGCTCTGAATTGGGCCCGTCCTTAGTGATGTCCTTGGCGCTGACCTTGGCCACATAGCCCACCACGTGGGCAAAAGCGGCGGAGAACGGATAGACCCGCACCTCGCCCATATCGGCCGTGACGCCAGGCAGCTCCGGCGCGCGCACATTGACGCGAGAAAACTCCTCCCACGTCATGTCTTCCACCAGGGCCACCGGAGAGCGGCGGGGCGCGGCGTCGATCTCCGCCCGCAGCCGGCGCAGACGCGGCTCGTCGATCTCCACCAGTTGCGCCAGATTGTTGAGCACCTGATCCACATCGGTGGTCTCGTCCTTGGCCAGGAGCAGGCGGAAGTCCGGGCGGTTGGAGGCGAGAACCACGCCGTCGCGATCAAAGATCACACCCCGGGGCGGAGGGGTGAGGACAAATTCGAACTGGTTGTGTTCGGAGAGCAGCCGATAGCGCCCGGACTCCACGAGCTGAAGCTGGGCCAGCCGCCCGCCCAGGGCCGCCAGGCCCACCCCCGCCACGCCGCCCAAGAGGAAGGCCCGCCGGCGGAAAATCCCCTGGCGTTCATTGACGTCGTCCAGAAGGAGCGGCGAGCGGTTCATTTGAAACGGATATCCGCGTCCTCGAAGGCGTCAATGAGGCGCCAGGCCAGAGGAAAGAGCAGCGAAGTAACCCCGCCTTGAAGACTCAGGCCCAAAAGGTCGGGCGCCTCGCCCGCCATCAGCCAGGTCAGGCCGGCCGCCAGGGCGAAGGCCGCCGTGACGGCCGCCAGATACCAGGCCCACAGGGTCCAGAAGCTCTGGCCGGAGAGCGCCGGCCGCGCGAGGGAGGTCAGGCCATAGGCGGCCAGCAGCGCGAGAGGCCAAAGCCCCAGGGGGTTTCCCCACAATAGATCCTGAAAGAGACCCAGAACCAGCAGGACGAAGGGCGCGAGGATGGAGGGCCGGATAATCGCCCAGGCGAAGGCGGGAACCAGGGCGAAGATGGGTTCGGGCAGGCGCAGGCCGAGGGCCTCCAGCGGCGCGGCGAATATGAGCGCGCCGCCCGCGCAGGCCAGGGCCGGGAGTGCTAGCCATCGGAGGGGATTGAGCGGTTGAACCGCGCCGGCGGCCACCTTCAGGGATCCGAGGACGCGGCGCGCGCTGGCGCGCTCTGGGTAACAGGAACCTCGGCCTTGGGGATCTTGGCCACGGGCGCCTTTACGGCCGGAGTCTGGGCCGCGGGCGCCTGAGCGGCCGGGCTCGGCGGCGCAGTGCTCAGCGGCGGCAGGGTCTTGGGCGCTATCGCTCCGGGGGCCAAAAGCTGAGAGAAGTCACGAAACAGCAGGATCCGCACGAAATCGATGGGCGCGCTGTCGCAGTCCAGGGCCACACGCCAGCCCTCCAGCGACTGCACCACCGTCCCCACCGGCAGGCCCCGGGGGATCACGCCGCCGTCGCCGGAGGTCAGCACGCGATCGCCCACCTGGGGCGCGTCATGGGTCCGCAGATAGGCGAGCTTCGGGCTCGGTCCCCCATCACCGGTGAGAATCGCCCGGGCGTTGGTGCGCGCAAGGAGCACGGGAACGCGGCTGTCCACATCGGTGAGCAGAAGAATCCGGCTCATGCTGGGGGCGACGCCGATCACCCGGCCCACCAGGCCATGTTCGCTGAGGACGGGATTGCCCTCCATCACCCCTTGATCAGCCCCCACATCGGCCAGACGCGTATTGGAGAGGGGACCGCGCGCATCCACCACCGTGCGCGCGCCCACCATGGGGAGCGGCGGATCGGTGCGCACCCCTAGCAGGGCGCGAAGCCGGGCGTTTTCATCGCGAAGGCTGTTCAGTTGGTCGCCATAGAAGCGGGTCTCGGCCAGCTCAGCTTTAAGCTTTCGGTTCTGGCTCCCGGCCATCACATAGGCGCTGGCGGCGTTCACGCCCTCGCGCGCCCAATGGGCCGGCGCGGAGACGACGCCCTCCACCGGGCCCATGACGGAGTCGAACTTCTCACGAACCTCCGAGGCCGCGGGAAATAGCGGCGCGCCGCGCCGGTCGGCGACGAATATGGCGATGGCCGCGATCAGGGCGACGGCCAAGGCCGCCACCGCCAGCCACGCTAGCGGCGGCTTCATGTCATTCAGAGGGCCGTCCCTGAGAGACACTTCAATGCTCCGTGCCCACCTCGCCCGAGGTCGGCGTCACCAGTTGAAAGGTCCAATCACCTTTCGGTTCACCATAAAGCAAAGGTGATGAAGCAATTGTTAGACCAGGTTAAGCTTAGAATAGGCTCGATTCCAGCAGCCCCTTCATCCACTTGGGATGTTCAAGAACCTTGCCGCAGCCCAGCGCCACGCAGCTTAAGGGGTCATCGGCCACGGTGACCGGCAGGCCGGTGTGCTCGCTGATCTCCAGATCGAGACCGCGCAGCAGGGCGCCGCCGCCGGTGAGCATGATGCCCTTGTCGGCGATATCGGCCGCCAGTTCGGGGGGCGTGGCTTCCAAGGCCACCTTGACCGCCTCGATGATGCTGGCGACGGGTTCGGCCACCGCGTCGGCGGCCTGGCGCTCATCTATACGCACCTCCCGGGGCACACCCTGCATCAGGTCGCGCCCCTTGACGTCGATGGAGATGCCGACCCCATCCTCCGGCGAGCGGGCGGTGCCGATTTCCTTTTTGATCCGCTCGGCGGTCGTCTCGCCGATAAGCAGATTATGGTGCCGGCGCATATAGCTGATGATGGCCTCATCCATCTTGTCGCCGCCGACGCGCACGCTGCGGGTATAGACGATGCCCGAAAGCGACAGCACGGCCACCTCGGTGGTGCCCCCGCCAATATCCACCACCATGGAGCCGGTGGGCTCATGGATCGGTAGGCCCGCGCCGATGGCCGCGGCCATCGGCTCATACATCAGGCCCACGCGCCGGGCCGACGCATTGAGGCAGGAGTCATTGATCGCGCGCCGCTCCACCGCCGTCGCGCCCGACGGCACACAGACGATGACCTTGGGATTCACGAAACCCTGGCGGTTGTGAACCTTGCGGATGAAATACTTGATCATCTCCTCGGCGACTTCGAAGTCGGCGATGACCCCGTCGCGCATGGGCCGGATGGCTTCCATGTGGCCCGGCGTGCGGCCGAGCATCATCTTGGCCTCGAGGCCCACGGCATAGACGGTCTTGCGCCCGCCCGCGGTGCGCAGGGCGACCACCGACGGCTCGTTCAGAACGATGCCCTTGCCCCGCATATAGACCAGGGTGTTGGCGGTCCCCAGATCGATGGCGATGTCGCTGGAGATGAAGCCGAAAAGGGACGAGAACATTCAGGGCTCGGATCAGGGCGTCTTAAATTGACGCGATAAGGCCCGACGCATAGCCGACTTGCGATCCCATGACAAAGGACCGCCCGTCTGGCCTCCGCGCAAAGCGACTAAACAGGGGAGCCCCACCCTCTGCGCCGCGCGGGGTCTGAATTCAAGGCCTCAGATCGTCGCGGGGCGGTCCGCGCCTTCAGAACCCGCTCGCCATGATCGGCTCGGGCGCGCTCTTTTCCTTGCGGACAAAGAGGTTGTTGAGGGCGTTGACATAGGCCGCGGCGCTGGCGGTCAGGGTGTCGGTGTCGGCGGCCTGGCCGGTGGCGATGCGGCCGTCTTCCTCCAGACGCACCGAAACCTGGGCCTGGGCGTCCGTTCCTTCAGTGACAGCATGCACCTGGAAGAGGCGCAGGATCGCCGCATGGGGCACGATCTGGTGGATGGCGTTGAAGACCGCGTCCACCGGTCCGTCGCCCATGGCCACGGCGCTGGATTCCACCCCGTCCACCACCAGGGTCAGGTGCGCCTCCTGCGGCCCCTCGGTGCCGGCGATAACCCGAAGGGCCTTGACCTGCACCCGCTCGGCGCCGCGCGAGAGGGCGTCGTCCACAAGGGCGATGATGTCGTCGTCAAAGACGCTCTTCTTCTTGTCCGCCAGATCCTTGAAGCGGCCAAAGGCTTCATTGAGGGCGTTCTGGCCGAGGTCATAGCCGAGGTCCCGCAGCTTCTCACGGAAGGCGTGACGGCCGGAATGCTTGCCCATGACGAGGTTTGAAGCGCCCTGCCCCACATCGGCCGGCCGCATGATCTCATAGGTCTCGGCGTTCTTCAGCATGCCGTCCTGGTGGATCCCGGCCTCGTGGGCGAAGGCGTTCTTGCCGACAATGGCCTTGTTGAACTGCACCGGGAAACCGGTGATGGCCGACACATAGCGGCTGGCGCGTGTGATATGTTCGGTCCGCACCCCGGTGCCGAACGGCAGGGCGTCGCCGCGAACCTTGAGCGCCATGACCACCTCTTCCAGGGCGGCGTTGCCGGCCCGCTCGCCGATGCCGTTGATCGCCACCTCCACCTGACGCGCCCCGGCCTCGACGCCGGCCAGGCTGTTGGCCACGGCCAAACCCAGGTCATTGTGACAGTGGGTGGAAAACACCACCCGGTCGGCGCCCGGCACATTGGCGATCAGGTCGCGGAACACAGCGCCATATTCGGTGGGATAGGTGTAGCCCACGGTGTCGGGGATATTGATCGTCGTCGCCCCGGCGCGGATGGCCGCCTCGACGCAGCGGCGCAGCACGTCCCGCTCAGTGCGGGTGGCGTCCTGGGCCGACCATTCCACGTCATCGATGAGGTTGCGGGCGTGGCTTACTGAGGCGTGGATGGCCTCGATCACGTCCTCCGGGCTCATGCGCAGGATATGATCCCGGTGCTGGGGACTGGTGGAAATGAAGGTGTGGATGCGCCCGCGCTTGGCCCCGCGCAGGGCCTCGGCGCAGCGGTCGATGTCGGCCAGACCCGCCCGGGCGAGACCGCAGACCGTGCTCTCGTTGATGATGCCGGCGATCTTGCGCACCGCCTCGAAATCGCCGTTGGAGGCGATGGGAAAGCCGGCCTCGATCACATCGACCCGCATATCCTCTAGGATCTTGGCGAGTTCGATCTTTTCATCGATGGACATGGAGGCGCCGGGCGACTGCTCGCCATCACGCATGGTGGTGTCGAAAACGATGACGCGGGCGGAGTCAGGCTTTGTGGAAACGCCGCTTTCATTGGCGGCGGCGGGAATGGCGTTGGTCATTTGAAAAATCTCTTCACGAAGGGCGTTGGAGCGAAGGGCGAAACCTCGTCCCCCGGGCGCCCGGCCGTGAAAAAATCACGCAGCCGAAGAGGGCTCCCGGGGGCGTCTAAGCCCCGTAAGCAGAAGTCGGCCAAGGCGGATCGGCATGATCATGCCCCCTGCATAGGCTTTTGGGGGCCTGCGAGCAAGACGGCCCCGCGAAATTGCCCTGCCCCCGCCAAGCCTCACCCCTCCAGTTTTTGCGTCAACGCTTCCAGGTGGCTGATCAGCCCCGAAGCCCCGCCCATGTTGAGGGACTGGGCGAAGTCGGCGCGCCGGGTGGTGAGCTGGCTGATGCCGTTGAAATAGATGTCGATGATCTTCCACCCCGACGGCGTCTCATGGAGGCGATAGATCAGGGTCACCGGCGCGCCGTGGGGCGAGACGAGCTGAACCGGAACGATCTTGTCCGCGCCCCGGGTCTGGACCGCCTGGACCATGAACTTCTGGCCGCCATAGCTGTCGAAATTGCTGGCGTAGCTCGCCACGGTGAAGCGGGTGAAGGCGCCGACCAGGGCGCTGTGTTGGGCCTCGCTCATCCCAGACCAAGCGGGGCCGACGGCGAAACGGGTCATGGTGGGAAGGTCAAAGCCGCTCTCCACCGCCGGCGCCAGGGTGCGACCCCGGCCTCGGGGACCGGCCGCGGCGCCGGCCTTCATCGCCCCGATCAGAGCGTCATCGAACGCCTCCACCCGCGCGGCGGCGGGATCGGCGGGCGCCGCCCAAACCGGCGCTGTCGCAAGAGGCGCCAGAGCCAGGGTCAACGGGGCGATAAGGGCCCCGACAACAAGCTCGGCAAGCCTTCTGGTCATGGTTTTCTCCTTCGCCCCACGCAAATGCCCGCAGCCCAAAATCGTTGCCGCGCGCGCCCACATAGCCGATCATGAGCCATGATCGAACAGCAGCTTGATGTCCCCACCCGCGACGGGGCGACCACCACCTTTATCTGCCACCCCGAGCGGGGCGGGCCGCATCCGGTCATCCTCTTCTATATGGACGCCCCGGCCATCCGCGAGGAGCTGCGCGACATGTGCCGGCGCCTGGCCAGCGTCGGCTATTACGTCGTCCTGCCCAATCTCTATTACCGCTCCGGCGTGATGGAACTGGGCTCCTTCACCGGCCCGGACGACGGCCCCACCCGGGCGCGGATGATGGAACTGATGGCCTCCCTCACCATCCCGCTCATCATGTCCGACACCGAAGCTCTCCTGGCGTTGATCGATAGCCAGGACGCCGCGCGTGCCGGCTCGGTGGGCGCGGTCGGCTATTGCATGAGCGGCCAATATGCCGTGAACGCCGCCACGCACTTTCCCGGCCGGGTCACGGCGGCGGCCTCGATCTATGGCGTGCGCCTCGTCACCGATCAGCCCGATAGCCCCCACCTCGCGCCCGCCAAGACCAAGGCCGAACTCTATTTTGCCTGCGCCGAGATCGACCAGTGGGCGCCGCTGGAGATGGTCGAAACCCTACGCGTCGCCATGGCCGAGTCCGGCGCCCAGGCCGAGGTCGAGCTCTATCCCGGCGTCCACCACGGCTTCGCCTTCCCCGGCCGCGCCGCCTACAACCGTGACGCCGCCGAACGCCACTGGGAGCGCCTCTTCGCCCTGTTTGCGCGGCGGTTGTAGGCCCGTCACCCCGCCAGATTGCTTTCCACCAGATCGGCCACATCCCCGGCCCGGCCCGCCAGGATCGCCTTGGCGGAATAGAGCGCCGTGCCCAGGACCTGGGAGGCGGAGACTTCAGGCGGCATGACCAGTTCCACGCGGTTAACCTTCACGTCCAGAAGCGCCGGGCCGGGATGGGCGAGGAAAGCGATGACCGCGGCTTCCAGATCCTCGTTCCGCTCCACCCGCCAGGCCGCAAAGCCGATCACCTCGGCCAGCTTGGCGAAATCGGGATTTTCCAGATCGGTATAGGCGTTGAGCAGGCCCTCGACCTTCATCTCCAGCTCCACAAAGCCCAGGGAGCCATTTTCATAGACCACCACCTTGATCGGGATCTTCTCCTGCACCGCGGTCAGCAGGTCGCCCAGCAGCATGGCCAGGCCCCCATCGCCGCTTAGGGAAATCACCTGACGATTGGGGAAAGCTTTCTTCAGCCCCAGGGCCTGGGGCATGGCGTTGGCCATGGTGCCGTGCAGAAGGCTCACCAGGGTGCGGCGGGCGCCCGTCGCTCGCGTATGGCGCAGGCACCAGACCATGGGGCTGCCGCCATCGGCGGTGAACATCGCGTCATCCTCGGCGTATGTGTCGATCAGCCGCGTTAGCTGCTGGGGGTGGATCAGGCCGTTCTTGCCGGCCCGCTCCTGATGCGCCCGATCCTTCAGCACCGCCTTATGATCGGCCAGCCGGGCGTCCAGATATCCGCGATCCTCTCTAGCCGTCAGCCGGGGCAGAAGCGCGTCCAGGGTCGCGCCGATGTCGCCCACCACGCCGATATCCACCGGATGGCGACGGCCCAGGTGCGTCGGGTCCATGTCGATCTGAATGACCTTGGCCTTCTTTGGATAGAACTGCCGCCAGGCGAAGTCGCAGCCCAGCAGAACGAGGGTGTCGCACTGCGTCACCGCGTGGTGGCCGGCCTTGGCGCCGAAGATGCCCGTCATACCCACATTGAAGGGATTGTCCGCCTCCACGAAGTCCTTGGCCCGTGAGGTATGGGCCATGGGCGCCTTCAGCGTCTCGCAGAACCGCACGACCTCAGCTCTCGCGCCGTCACACCCGGCGCCGGCATAGACAGCGATATCGCCGCCGGCGTTCAGCAGGGCGGCGATGCCGTCCAGTTCCTCATCGCTCGGGCGCACCACCGGCGAAGGGACATGGACGCCATAGGCCGGCCCCTCCTCCACCTCTATCGCGCTGATGTCGCCCGGCACGACCAGCACCGCGACGCCGCGTTTTGTCAGGGCGGCTTGGGCAGCCAAGGTGGTCAGGCGGCGGGCCTCGTGGGGATTGTTCAGCTGCTCACAGAACACGCTGCAGCTTTGATAGATCGACAGAAAGTCCACCTCCTGCGGGAAGTCGATGCCCAGCTCGTCGCTGTTCACCTGGCTGGCGATCAGGATCACCGGCGCACGATTGCGGTGGCTCTCGAAGAGGCCGTTGATGAAATGCAGGCTCCCCGGCCCGCAGCTGCCGGCACAGGCGGTCAGGCCCCCGGTCATATAGGCCTCGGCCCCGGCGGCGAAGGCCCCCGCCTCCTCATGGCGCATATGCACCCAGGCGATCTCGCTGCGCCGAATGGCGTCCGTTACATGGTTCAGTGTGTCGCCCACCACCCCGTAACACCGCTTCACCCCGGCGGCGGCGAGGGTGTCGACGATGATGTCCGCGACCTTGCGTTTCGCCATGGCGTGTCTCCGGGGGGTGGCATGGACGCGGACCGACGTCCAGCGCCCCACAGCCAAAGCTCCCCGGGCGAAGGAGGTTCCCCGTGTTTCATCAATCCCGCGCGACCCGCGCACGCCCTTCATTACCGGTATTATGGCGCAAACGCCGGAAGCCGTGAGCGGGGCTGAACCGTGAGCGCGGGGGCGGCGTTGGCCGCGTTATTCTGGATAGTTGCCTCTGTCATCCCTCTTAAATGTTATCTCATTGAGAGAAACAGACCAAATAATAGCGTCACTATTTGGAATGGTGGAACCCCCAGATTGGGGGAATGGGATGGCGTCAAAAAGATTGTTTTTTATGCTTCCGAGCAAATAGCGGAACGCAGTTTTTCCATGATGGTTAGCGCCATAAGTAAAATCGATACATCCGATCAAATAAAAATACGATGGTTCCCACTCACTGTCGCTCCCACTTGTAACAGTGTCCGGCTCATTGGGATAAATCGCTATTCTTCCGATGGAATCGTGTTGAGCCCCGTCTTGCGCTTGTGCGCACATTTGTCTTTGGACCGCGTCACGTTCTCGCTCGCTAGAATTTCTTTTGTAAGACAACAATTCTGCAGATGGACTGATATCGCGCGCTGGAATGTGGCCAAAATTTTCAACGATTATATCATAACTCAAGGTGATAGATCGTCTTCCATCGGAGTTTATAAGGAACAGTTTCTTCGGAATTACTTTGACACTTACCCAAGGCCGCTGTTCAGCCTGCATGATGGAAACCTGAGTGTTCGCGGCCTTGGCGGCGCTCCTAGCGACATCAACGGATTGATTCAGAGTGTCCAATTGGCCAGATTCGGCATTGGACATAGCGGACAATGCTTGCTCTTGCTCACTAGCCGCGATTGCTTGATCATGGGCGGCAACAGCGAGGTTGTGCGTGTCAGCGCCCCCGCTGTGCAATTCGCCCCATTGAAGCCCGGCGAAAACGGCGGCCAATATCGCAGCCACAGCGGTTACAAACGTAAGGCCGATAATCCATTTCGTGTGACGCACCATGGCCCATTCGGCTTCGCTGCCGGGCTCGCGTTTCTTTTTGGGGCCGCGCTTATCGGGGCCGGTCCCATCTTCGTGTTTGGGCTCAACCATAGTCTGCGGGTGTGCCTAGCGATTTCATGTGCACTTCTGATTATTGCGAGCGCTTTGGCGTGGGAGGGGGCAGTTCGACTGCTTGGCAGTTAATCGGCTTCGTGCAACCGCACTGAGTGCGTCCCCACGGCCTTCATAGCGGCGAAATAGAACCATGCCGGAAACGCCCCCCGGTTTATCTTTACCGTCACCGACCCTTCGGATTCGGGCAACCCCATTTCCGTGAGGCGCTTGGCGAGCTCGGCATACCCGATCCCAACGCGCTTAAGCTCTGCCTTCATGTGGCGCTTTGTGTAGGTCTGCCAATGGTCTTGGGCTTCTTCCATGGATTTCTTCAAAGTGAGAAACCTAACATATTCGTTCGTTTTTCTATTGCAAGTGTAAGGGCAAAAGCATACACATACGTTAGTCACCTAACGGATGTGTGCGATGAACAAGCCCGGTCAACACTTCCTCCTCTCCTCACACGCCAAGACGCTTTCGCTGGCGGCGGTGTTCCGCATGACCGACGACCAGGCCGAGGACGCCTTCCGCAAGGTTCGTTGGTCTGAAACGAACGGCGCGCCCGTTTGCCCGGCTTGCGGTTGCTTGGACGCCTACGATTGTCGCCGCCCGACAGGCGCGCCGCGTTGGGAATGCCGGGGATGCAAGAAGCAATTCAGCATCACCTCAGGGACGCTGTTTGCCTCTCACAAGCTTCCGCTGCGCTCCTACCTCGCCGCCATCGCGATCTTCTGCAATGAAGTGAAGGGCAAGAGCATGCTGGCGATGAGCCGCGATCTGGGCTTGTCCTACAAGGCGGCCTTCGTGCTCTGCCACAAGATGCGCGAAGCCATGGCAGCGGAAATGAAGGGCCGCACTTTGGGCGGTGAGGGGGTGGAAGCATCCGTGGATGGCGCCTATTTCGGCGGCTATGTGAAGCCTGCGAACCTCAAGGAAAACCGGGTTGATCGCCGCCGCGCCGAGAACCGCACTGGTAAGCGCCGGGTTGTCGTCATCATCCGTGAGCATGGCGGCGCCAGCCTTCCCGCCGTGTTCAAGACAGAAGCCGCCGCGACCGGTTTTATCCGCGCGCACCTCAAGCCCGGAACCGTCGTCAACGCCGATGAGGCCAATTCATGGGATGGCCTGCATGCCCGCTTTGAAATGAAGCGGATCAATCATAGCGAAGCCTACAGCCTCGACGGCGCTTGCACCAATTGGGCCGAAGAGTATTTCAGCCGTTTGCGTCGCGGTGAGATGGGCCACCATCACCACATCAGCGGCCCCTACCTGCTTCGCTACGCCCAAGAGGCCGCATGGCGCGAGGATAGCCGCCGCGTGGCCAATGGGGAGCAAGTGACGCGCGTTGCGGGTCTGGCGATGGCTCACAAGCCCAGCGTGGATTTCTCTGGGTATTGGCAGCGCCATAAGGCCTAAGTTGGATTGATCATACGCCCTGAAAGTGCCCCATCCAGAAGAATATGGCTCCAAGTTGCGGTGCGCACTTCAGACCCGCCGCGCTTGAACCCCACGTGGACAATTTGTTTATTTAGTCGATCCTGAATCGTTCTAACTGCGGGAATATGATCTGTGTCATTAGAAAGCAGCAATGCGATGTCATAAGCATCGTTAATAGCGCCTTCATACAAAGCCGTGACAACAGATGCATCGACCCCTTTCTCGACCATTCGATCAATTTGCTTTCCGCAGTGTGGGCAATCATCGGCTTTGGGACGGCGGTCGCGTACTTGGACTTGAAATCCAGTTTGCTGATTCAGGTGATGTAGCCAACGCTTTAGGCCTTCATCCTTCCCGCCGGGTTTTGGATTGACGGACGCGAACACGTGAATGCCCTTGAACGCCAAAGGGTCGCTTGTGCCAAAAATGGCCGGCAACTCTCCCATCAACACATTGGGCAAGCGTTCCCACGCTAGGGAAACGTGCGGATGATGGGGATCATCCGGTTTCATATT
>Ga0116230_10003379_pt1 | contig 15573 bp, 13 predicted proteins | sample S1TSphfallax_3_FD_88678 | JGI IMG/M metagenome (GOLD analysis project Ga0116230, IMG submission 88678) | Host-associated microbial communities from peat moss isolated from Minnesota, USA - S1T2_Fd - Sphagnum fallax MG | ecosystem: Host-associated > Plants > Peat moss > Unclassified | place... | reverse complement strand
TAGATTTCGCCCGGAACGCCCACCGGCACGGGTTCGCCGCGCGGATCGAGGATGTAGACGGGGGCGTTGGGGATCGGCGAACCGAGCGGAATCGGTCCCGTCGGCGGGGTGCGCAGCGGATGCGCCGTGATGAGCACGGTCGCCTCCGTCGGACCGTAGACGTTGATGAGCTGCAGGCCGGGGATCGCCGCCATCGCCCGCCGTGCGTGCGCGGGCGACATGACGTCGCCGCCGACGATCAACCGGCGGACGTTCCGCAGATGGCTGACGTGTTCGTCGATCATCTGCTCGAAGAGCGCCGTCGTCAGCCACAGCGTCGTGACGCCGCCCGCTTCGATCGTTTCCGCGAGCACGTCGAGCGCCGGTAAACCGGGCGGACACAAGACCAGACGCGCGCCGCACAGCAGCGGCCCCCAAATCTCGAGTACCGAGACGTCGAACGTTAGCGGAACGAATCCGAAAAACGTCTCGTCGGGAGCGAAGCGCAGGTAGTCGGTGCCGCAGACCGTTCGCACCGCCGCGCGGTGCGGGAGCACCGCGCCCTTCGGGGTGCCGGTCGACCCGGACGTATACATCACGTGTGCGCCGTGTTCGGCGGTGACGACGACGGCCGGGGCGTCGGGCGCAGGGCTTGCAAGCAGCGTCTCGAGGACGACGGCGCGCGCGCGTGCGGCGGCGGGACGCGCGAGCGCCGGAGCGAGCGCGCCCAAGAGATGTGACTGTGCCAGCACGATCGCGGCGCCGGCTTCACCGAGCATGAACGCGACGCGTTCCTCCGGATGTGAAGGATCGAGCGCGATCGAGGCCGCGCCGGCTTTGAGAATCCCGAGCAGCGCTGCAACCATCGCGAACGAGCGCTCGACGCAGACGCCGACGAAATCGCCGGGCCGCACGCCGAGCGCGTGCAGATGCGCGGCGACGTTCGCACCGGCGGTCTCGAGCTCGCGGTACGTCATCGTTTCGTCGCGCAGCGCAACGGCGATCGCGTCGGGCGTTCGGCGCGCGGCTTCCGCGAAGAGGTCGTGGATGGTCGACGCGCGCGGAAACGGCGTGCTGCGGTTGAAGTCACGCACGATATGCTCGCGTTCGTGCGCGTCGAGCATCGAGATGGCGCCGACCGTTGCGGCCTGCGGGAGCGCGAGCAAGATCGTCACGAGTTGACCGAGGAGTCGTTCCGCGTCGCGCACGTTGTAGCGCGGCGCGCGCGCGGTGAGCCGCACGAGCAGGTCGTCTTCACCCGATGCGGCGAGCGAAAGCGCGGTATCCGGTTCATCGATCGTCTGGGCGTCGCCGATGTAGAGATCGGGTGTGATCGCCGCGGCATCGCGCAACACGCGTTCAAGCGGCCGGCGATCGTACATCACCAGCGAATCGAAGAGTGATTCGGATGAATTCGGATTGGCCCACGACGCGATCGAACGCAGCGGCGTCTGCTCGTGATCGCGCAGCGCTTGCCAGGCGCGACGGACGCCGGTCAGAAACGGCACGATCGGCGCATCGTCGTCGACGTCGATGCGCAGCGGAAGCGTGTTGATCAGCAAGCCGACCATGTTCTCCGTTTTCTCGCCGCCGTAATGCCGGCATGCCCGCACCGCACCGAAGACGACGTGCGAGGTGTTGGCGTGGCGGGCGAGCAGAATGCTCCAAGCGGCTTGCAGCAGCCCGTTGATCGTGAACCCGTGCTCGCGTGCGAAGCCGATGAGCGGGGCAAGCGTTCGCGCATCGATGCGGCGGCTGGCGCGACCCGGCTGCGCACCGGCGTCGCCGCCGCCTTCGGTCGAGACGGGCAGCGGCGTCGGACCCTCGAAGTCGTGCAGGTAGGCGCGCCAGAAGGCTTCACTCGCTGCCGGATCGCGTTGTGCGAGCGACGCCACGTGCTCGTCGAATTGGGCGGCCGGCTGCGCGAGTGTGTCGCCCGCATACGACGCGAACACCTCGCGAAGCAGAATCGACCACGCGCGCCCGTCGAGGACGATGTGATGGTTCGTCCAGATCAGCGTGTGCTCGCTCAGACCGTACGAAATCAGATAGATGCGCTGGAGCGGCGGCGTCGCGAGATTCACCAGCGCATGGCGCTCGCGTTCGATCGCGGCCGCGACGTAGGCGTCCCGCGCTTCGGGCGCGAGCGTCTGCTGCTCGTCATGGGTGAACGGGATCGCGGCTTCCGGCAAGATCTCGTGCATCGGCCGATCGCCCGACCAATGAAACGCGGCGCGCAGGATCTCGTGCCGGTCGCTCGCGCGCTGCCAGGCGCTGCGTAAGCGTGAGACGTCGAGCGACCCGGCGATCGTGAACGAAATCTGTTCGATGTCGATGCTCGTCCCCGGCTCGCGGAAATGATGGAAGAGCATCCCCTCCTGAAGCGGCGTGAGCGGGAAGCGTTTGTTCGCCGAGAGGTCGGCTGACCGGGATGGCGCGAGCATGCATGTATCTTGGCACCCGAGCCAACCGTGACCGAGAGCCATGGGTCGCTCGTGCACGGGGTATTCCGGGTAAGTGCGTCCCGATGGAATCGGATTTCGTCTGGTGGGCGCTGCCAACGCTCGCTGCGACGCAGCGCCCGGCATTGATGCGGCTGCTCGATGCAGGCGAGCGAGAGCGTGCCGCGCGCTTCGCGTTCGACCCCGACCGCGATGCGTATATCGTCGCGCACGCGCTCTTGCGGCTCGCCTTGGCGCGCGCGACCGGTCGCGCCGCCGCGACGTGGCGCTTCGTTCATACACCCGAGGGCAAGCCTCGCGCGGCCGGTGCGGACGGCCCGGCGTTCAGCCTGAGCCACGCGCGCGGGATCGTCGCGTGCTGCATCGCCGGTGACGGTCCGGTCGGGCTCGATGTCGAGGATCTGCCCGCGGTTGCACCCGACCCGAACGTGCTCGAGCGCGCGTGTTCGCCCGCCGAACGCGCCATGCTGCGCGGGACGCTTCCCGAGCAGATGGCGCTTGCGTTCACGCAGATGTGGACGATCAAAGAAGCCGTTGCAAAGGCCGTCGGCGCGGGCCCACATCTCCCGTTCGATCAGATTTCGTGTGCGCTCGATCCGCCGCGCGTCATCGATCTGCCGGCGGGTAGCTGGGCGGCACCGGCGTGGCAGATCGATCTGATCCAACCGACCGAAACGACCGTCTTGACGCGCGCCTGCGCGCATCACGCGGTGAGGCGTAAACCGTTTTCGCTCCGGCGTATAACGGATGACGTCTGCATTTCGTCGCTGGCCGAAAGTCCCTAACCGACTGGCTCAACCGGGCGTATGCGCGCGTGCGTAACTAACGTATATCTTGGAGCGTGAAGAAGCTCGATACGGCCCTGCGCGTCGTCCATGTCGTCGACGCCATGGGCGGTCACGACAACCTGTGGGGCAAAGAAAAGGTCGTCGCACTCCTCATGCGCGAGCAGCGCGCGAGCGGCCGCATCGACCCCGAATTGGTCACGTTCTCGCCGGGCCTGCTCGGAAAAACCCTTGGCGGCGAGGGGTTTCGCACCGCCTCGCTGAGCGAGCGGGAGTCGCACGGGTTCGATCGCGCGCTCGGTGCGTTGCGTGCGATCATCGCGACGAAGCAGCCCGACGTCGTCCACTCGCACGGCTACCGCGCCAACATCGTCGCGCGCTTGCTGCGCGTGCGTGGCGGCCTGCGGGTGCCGCTCGTGAGCACCTGCCACGGGTGGGTGACCGACGCACCGAAGGTGCGTTTCTATAATACGATCGATCGTTTCTCGACGATGTTCAGCGACATCACGACCGTTCCCGACTCGCGCATGCTCGGGCGCTTGCCGCGCTTCGCACGCCGGCGCTACATCCCAAACGCGATCGCCGAGCATGAGAGCGATGCCGGCGCCGCGGCGTTCGAACGGCCCGCGGCCTTCGTCGCCGGGACGCTGGGCCGGATCTGTGAAGAAAAGGGCATCCGCGAGCTGCTGACCGCAGCGGATGGATTTCCGGATGCATCGGTCGTCTTCGCGATCGCCGGCGCCGGCGACCTGACGCCGGCCGTCGAACGCGCCGGCGAGAACGTGCGCTACGTCGGGTATTTTTCCAATCCGGCGAAGTACGTCGCGGCACTGGACGTCTACGTGCAAGCCTCGCGCAAAGAGGGGCTGAGCCTCTCGCTGCTCGAGGCGATGCGGGCGGGCAAGCCGATCGTGGCGACCGATGTCGGCGGCACGCGCGACGCGGTTCGCGATGGTGAGAGCGCGCTCGTCGTTCCGGCGCAGCAGCCGGCGGCCCTACGCGCGGCGGTGTTGCGCTTGCGTCGCGATCCGGAACTCGCGGCGCGCTTGGGTCGCAACGCGCGCGCCCGATTCGAATCGGAGTTCAAGATCTGGCGCCAGCACGAGCGCTATCTCGACACCTATACCGAAGTGAGTTCACGGTGAGCGCGAAGCAGCGTATTCTCGTCCTCTGCAATCAGGCGCCGTGGTTGCGCAACGGCGGGTCGATGCTGCGGAACGCGTGGATGATCGACGCCCTGGCGAAAGCGTACACGGTCGACCTCGTCGTCGCCGACGAACCGGGCCCGATCCCCGCGAGTTTTGCGGCGTTGCTCGATCACTATGCGTGTTTTCCGCGCCGTGACGCCGATCGCGCCGGTTCCGGACGCACGCTGCGCGCGCTGCGCCCCGGACAATCCTCGTTGACGGCAGGGTGGACGAGCCCGGAGCTGCGCGAGCACGTGGCCGAACGGCTGGGCCGGTTCTCCTACCTCGCGCTGCAACTGGACCTGCAGATGATGGGAGCCTTACCGCGGCTCGACGCGATTCCGATCGTGTACAACGCGCACAATTGCGAGTCGGCCCTGCTCGCACGGCGCGCCCGCACCGAGTCGCCGCATCTCGCGGCGATGCTCGCGATCGATTCGCACCGCGTCCAGCGCCAAGAGCGCGAGCTGATCCGGCGCGCGACGCTCGTCGCCGCCTGTTCCGAGCAAGATCTGGCCGACTTCGAGCGCTTTGCGCCCGGCGTACGCGCCAAATCGGCGATCGTTCCCAACGGCGTCGACGTCCGGACGTATCGCGCGATCGATTACGCGCACGCCGAGCCGCGCACGGTCTTGATCACCGGCAGCATGGACTGGCGTCCCAACATTCTCGGGTTGCGCTGGTTCCTGCGCGAGGTGCTCGAGCCGCTGCGCGCCCACGTGCCGGATGTCGTCGTGCGCGTCGCCGGACGGATGCAGCCGGATCTCGTTGCCGAATTGGCGACGTATCCCAACGTCCAGTGCGTTCCGAATCCGGTATCGATGGAGCCGCATCTCGCGGCAGCGACGGTCGTTGCGGCGCCGATCGTTGCGAGCAGCGGAACGCGGTTGCGCATTCTCGAGGCGTGGGCGGCGAACCGCCCGGTCGTGACGACCACCGCCGGCGCGCTCGGCTTGGAGTGCCGCCATGGCCGCGAGCTCTTCGTCTCCGATGTGGGACGCGAATTCGCGCGCGCGCTCGAGAACCTGTTGGAATCCGAACGGCTGCGGACCTGGGTGACGGCCCACGCGGCCGAAGCGGTGACGACGTATGACTGGCAGCGCATCGGATCGCTGTTGCGCGACGCCTACGAGCCGATCGCCGGGGATGTGCCGCGGCGCTACGTGCCGACGGTCAGCGGCGAGGTTGTGGGGATCTCCGCGACCATTTGAGCGCCCGCGCGTTCTCGCCGAGCAGCCACCACGCTTTGCAGAGCCGGTTGCGCACGTCGCGGCCGGCGTTGAGTTTCTCGTAGAGATAGAGGATGTTCTTGCGGCGCAGTTTCGCGTAGGCTGCGGCGTCGTGACGATTCTTCGGTGAATGTTCGTGCCGGACGCGGGCTGCCTCAAGGATCGTCAAGGGGCCGTAGCGCGCGGCTCGCTTCGTGAGATCCCAATCCTCACCCAAGCTGTAGCCCGGCAAGCCTTCGTCGAATCGCTCGCGGGCGAGGAGCGTGCGCCGATAGGCGGACGCCAAGCCGTCGATCAGCCGCGGGATGCGCTCGCGGCCCCGGCGCTTCGGACGCGAATCGAAGAAGCCGTGCTCGAAAATTCGCGCCGAGACATCGTAGAGCGAGAGCGGCGCGTCCGTCCAGGGATTGCGGATCGAACACTGCGCGCCAATCAGGCTGGGGCGTGCCGCAAACGTGCGCGCGATCTCGGCGACACAATCGGATTCGAAGATCACGTCGTCGTCGACGAAGAACACGACGTCGCCGCGCGCCAGGTCGATGCCGCGGTTTCGCGCCGCCGCGATCCCGCCGATCGACGGGTCGTTCACATGACGCAACTGCGGAAAGGGTTCGAGGACGTAGGCCGGCGTCGATTGATCGACGACGATGACCTCGAGCGGTTGCGTCGCTTGCGCGCGTAGCGATCCCAACATGCGCGCGACCTCATCGGGGCGATTCTTCGTCGGCACGACGATCGTCACCGACGGCACGCGTTCGTCTTCCATGCCGTAAGTGTACCGCCGCCGCGAACGCCGGCACTGGTTCGCACGTCCCGGCCGCGCTGGGAAGAACGTCCGCAGACGAACACGCCGCTTGCTCGGCGCTGCATCACACAACATCTCCTTTCCCGCTACCTTGCTCGTGCGGCGAAAAGGTTTGCCGATATCCCCTATATGCGGTATTGCAACGAGCGCGGTTTTGCGCTGGTGATGTTGTGCATCTTGGCTGGATGCGGTGGCGGTGGCGGGAGCAGCCAACCGGCGACGCCCGCAACCGTGGGTGTCGAGCAGCATGCGCCGGTGCACGCTTCACCATCGCCTTCGCCAAGCGCTTCGGCACCGAGCATCGCGAGCCACGGCTCGCCGTCGCCGAGCGCGTCGCCGCATGTCTCACCTGCGCCGAGTGCAACGCCGTCGGCCGGCGTGACGGTTGCGTGTGCGAGCCAACCAAGCATTGCAAATGGAATCGAGTATGCGGCCGGTTGGACGCCGTATGCGTGCACGACATCGCCGTGGAATCGGCCGGTATCGGCCAGCCCGACGTACGCCGCAAATAGCGCCGCGGTCATCGCGACGGAATTCGCCGCCGGGAATACGCAACCGGTGCGCGACGAAGAAGCCGGCCCGTATGATTACGGACATCCGATCTATTACGCGCAGTCCACCGATCCGGTCGTGACGCTGCACTGCACGCAGTATTGCAACACGGCCGACAACGGCGGTCTGCCCGCGACGATCCATCTTCCGGCGCTGGCGCGCCCGGCCGGCGGATCGGATGCGCATATGGCGGTCATTCAACCGGACGGGACGGAGATCGACCTGTGGGCGACGACCGCGCCGAGCGGCAACTGGACGACCGGCTCGACCGTGACGGCCTCGGCGGTGGCGAATTGCGGGAACTTCGCCACCGGCAGCGGCTTCACGCCGAGGGGTCCCGCGGCGACCGCCGGCGGTGCGTGTCTCGGCGCGGGATTACTCCGTGCGAACGAACTGCTCGCCGGAACGATCGATCACGCGCTCTTTCTCGTCGCGCAATGTGCGGTCGGCGCGCAGTATCCCGCGTATCCGGGTGCATCGACGAGCCAGTGCACGAGCGGCCAAGGTCCCGCGCTCGGCGGCCGGCTGTGGTACGACGTCGCCGATGCAACGACGAATGCAAACACCGCGCTCAAACCGTGGGAGAAGGCGATCCTCAACGCGCTGCACGATTACGGCGGCTATCTCGAAGACGACACCAGCGGCGGCACGTCGGTCAGCGGGATCGGTTTCCTCGCGGAGTCGGGTGAAGCGTCGTGGATCTTCGGGCAAACCGATCCGTTTGCCGCGCTCGTCGCGGCGCAGGGATGGACCAGCGCGGCGATCGGCGGGGCGTTCACCCCACGCTACATCGGCGCTTCCAGCTGGCAACCGAGCGGCGTGAACTTCGCCGCGCATCTTCACTGGCTGAACGCGTGCTCCGCCAGCGGTTCGTGTTGAGCGAGCCCCATCGCACGACGATAGATCGCCTCGAGTTCGCCCACGGTCGACGCCCAGGCATAGGAATGCTCGACGAACGCGCGTGCCGCGGTCGCGATTGCATCGCGTCGTGCCTCGTTCTGCAAGAGCCCAGTGGTATGCGCGGCGAACGCCGTCGCGTCCGCGCCGACCAGCAGATGCTCGCCGTCGACGGCGGCGATCCCGCCGAGCGCGAACGGCGTTGCGACGAGCGGCGTCCCGGCGGCCATCGCCTCGACGACTTTGTTCTGCATCCCGGTCCCCGCCCGCATCGGCACGATGCCGACGCTGGCCGCCCACAGATGCGGGCGTACGTCCGCAACGAACCCGGTCACCGTTATCCTCGCGTCCCGCTCGGCCAGCGCGCGCACCTCGCGGGCGGGATTCGTGCCCACGATCGAGAGCGACACGGACGGAATCTCGCGCCGGATCAGCGGTAGCACCTCACGGGCGAACCACGTGACGGCGTTGACGTTCGGAAAATAGCCCATGTTGCCGCTGAACACCAGCGTGTTCGGACGGCGGCCCCGCCGCACGAAAGCAAAATGATCGACGTCGACGCCGTTGCCGTTGACCGCGAGGCGCTCGAACGGCCCGATCGCGTCGCGATCGACCCCAGAGACGACGCTTGCGCTTGCGGCGCGGACGCAGATCTGCCGTTCGTAGCGATGCATGCGATCCGCTTCGTGCGCCGCGAGTGCGGCGAGCGGTCCGCGTTCTTCGCGTGCACGCCGGGCCATGTTGAGCGAGAGCGCGTCGATCAGATCGACGTGCGCGGGGATCGCGCCGTCGATCGCGAGCGGGGCCATGCGCGCGAGCTGCACGTGGACGATATCGAACGAGCGGCCGAGCTGAACGCGCGCGGCCGCTTTCATTGCCGACGTCTGGAAGAGTAGCGTCTGGAACGGCAAGGGCGAGAACAGATTGCGCGCGAGTGCGGTCACCATCGCGCGTCCGTCGATCGGGACGAGGATCAGTTCCTCGCAGAATGCCGCGAGGTGTGCCCGCTCCGCGGCGCTGACGTGCCGATCGCAAAACGAGAGCAGCGTCACGCGATGCCGTTTGCCGAGGGACCGGAGTTGATGGTACGCGCGTACCTGGTCGCCCTTGAGCGCCGGATACGGAAAACGCGCCGTGATGAAGAGAATCTTCACGCGACGAGCGCAGCCGGTGCCGTGCCGGGTTCCGCGGCGTCGGCGGGATCGGCAAGGGCCGCGTTGCGGACCAGCACGCCGATCATGAACGCGATCCAGACGTATTTGTACCACATGACGTCGAGCGCCATCGCGACCACGAAGAGCCCGAGCGTCCCGGCTTCGACGGCGGACCTCGCCGCGCCGAGCGAACTCGCGCGCGCGATGTGCTTGCCGACGCGGAATTGGATCCACCAGCACGCGAGCACCAGCACGAGACCGACCACGCCGAGTTCGACGCCGGTGTTCACGAGCAGATTGTGGCTGAACTCCATCCAGGGATGGAAGAACTCGCCGGTTTGCGGCGTCTTGAGATACGCCTCGCCGTAGGCGAGCCGGAAATTTCCGGTTCCCGCGCCGGTGAGCCAGTAGTGCCGGAACGCGGAGAGCCCGATCGCCCAGATCCCCGACCGGCCGCCGAGACCGCCTTGTTCGGGATCGAGAAAGCGCAGCCAGATATTCGGCATGAAGGCACTCGCCATGAGGCCGATCGCACCGATCGCGATGAGTTGGATGCGGCGCCGCTCGACGAAGGCCAAGTAGACGCCCATCACGCCGACCGCGATGAGCGAGCCGCGCGTCGCGCTCACGAGGATCCCGGCCAGCAAGATGATGAAGGCCGCGCCGGCGCCCATGCGCTTGATCCCGTTCAAGCGCAGAAACGCGACGAGCGCGATGCCGAGCGGGAAGACGAGTGCCGCTGAAAAGTGATCCGCATTGATGTACGAGCCGGTGCCGAATTGCAGATCGAGTCGCGCCGAGAGCGCGTCGGTCGTTTGCACGTGGCCGGCGACGTACATGTCGATGCCGTAGAGCGAACAGGCGACGCCCCCGACGAGTGCGGCAAGCATGATCCACACGATTTCGGCGCTTCGAATGCGCAGCATCGAGAACATCGCGTAGAGGATGAAGAGTTCGGCCGTCTGCGCGAAGAGGCCGACGCCGAAGATCGGATCGATGGCCCACATCAGCGAGGCGAGCGACCAGACGAGGAACAGTCCCCAGGCGGCCACGGCGACCGGCGGCGTGATCGTGCGGCGGCGGTCCAGCATCACGAGCAGAATCGTGACGGCGGCGGCGACGCCGAGGAATTTGGTGATCGTTCCGTCGCCCGTCTGCAGGAGGTTGTCGAACGGGACGACCGCGACGTACGCCGCCAGCGGCAGAACGACGGGCCGATAGATCACGAGTGCGATCGCGGCGGCGGCGACGGCCAGGACCGCAACCGCGCGCGTGGGCAGCCCGAGCACGGAGCCGCCTTCGTAGAGCACGAGTGCCGCGAACGCGGCGGCGACGACGAACGCACCGGCGAGTGCAAGGCGTATGGCCGGCGCGAGCCGATCCGGGTTCAGCGAACGCGCGGGGTAGCGCAGACCCCGATCCGTCACGATTCCGCTCCCAAGTCGGCAAGCGGCCGGCGCGGCGGCAGAACGCGTTCGAGCATCCGCCGGAAGCGGATGAAATCTTCACGCTGCAAGAACGTGAACTGCGCGAACGGTACGCCCGTGTAGCGCGCGTAGAGCGCGCTGCTCGCGATCGTGGCGCAGACATAGGTCACGGTCGTCGCGAGCGCGGCGCCGAAGACGTTGAGCCGGCCGATCGTGAACACGGTGATCCCCGCGCAGAGGACGACGGAGATACTCTGAATCGCGAGCATGGCGGCGGGCTTGCCCTCTTTGATCGTGAGATAATAGCCGAGCGGTGCTTGCGAGGCGTACAACACCAGTCCCGGCAACAGCCAGCGGACGACCGCCCCGGATTCTGCATACGCCGAGCCGTAGACCAGCTTCACGGCGAACGGGGCGAGCGCAAAGATCACGATGCCCAGGAGAAACTCGACGGCCAGGACGTTGCGAGTCACGGCATTGCTCAGCGCGATCGCGCGCTCGCGGCTGGCGGTCGCGATGCGCCCGTTCGTGCTCCAGATCAGCGGCCGGCTGACCTGCCACATCATCTCGCCGCTGGCGACCGCGAGCACGTAGATCCCGAGCGTCCGCGCATCGAGCATGATGCTCACCACGAAGACGTCGATGCGCAGGTTCAAGAAACCGACCAGCGACGTGAGCCCCGTTTTGACGCTGAACCAGCCTTGCTCGCGGATCAGCGCGCGATTGCTGGCGAAGAGTAGCGGCGGCATATACGCGTTGAGCCGGATCATCGCGTAGACGGCCGCCCCGGCGAACATCGCCGCCCAGATGGCCAGCACCGCGGTCAACCCGCCGTGAAAGATGGTCAGCGCCGGAATCGTGAGCAGCGCGACGCCGAGGGTCGGGATCAGGCCGGCGATTACCGTCGTGCGGATATCGTTGTGGAGGAAGAAGACGCTGTTGGCGACTTGGACGTACACCGCGAACGGCACGGCACAGGCGACGAACGCGAGCGCGGCATGGCGCGGAAAGACGATCGCGACGACGGCCATCAGTCCGGCCGCCGGCACCATCCAGAGTCCCAGCAACCGCATCGCCGTGCCGTAGACGAAGATCTGCTCTTTCCCGCGATGGCCGCATTCGTGCAAGATCCCGTTCTGCAGCCCGTCACCGAATTGCGTGAAGAGCGTGAGCACGAGGGCCGCGTACGATGCGACGCCTTTGCCGGCCGGCCCGAGCGTGCGGGCGACGACGATGCCGGTGATGATCGCGACGACGTAACTCGCGGATGTCCCGGAAAACGTCATCAGCGTTTGGCCGATGACGCTCGGCATGCGTGCTCGTGCCACTACGCCGCCCGATGGAAGAGAAACTCCGCGCCGGTTTTGACGATGACGGAGACGTCGAGGAAGAACGACCAATTTTCCACGTAGAACAGATCGTTGCTCAGCTTCTCGGCGACGTCGCTGACGGCAAGGACGCGCTTCATGTGGACCTGCGACCAGCCGGTGATCCCTGGTCGCACGAGATGCCGTTCGTCGTAGCGGTCCAGCTGGCGCCGGAATTCATCGACGAAGACGGGACGTTCTGGACGCGGTCCGACCAGCGACATCTCGCCGCGTAAGACGTTGAAGATCTGCGGCAACTCATCGATGCTGGTCCGGCGCAAAAACGTTCCGAGGCGTGTCTTGCGCGGATCGCGCGCGCTCGCCCAGACGGGCCCGCTCGTCGCTTCCGCGTCCACGCGCATCGTCCGGAACTTGAGGACGTCGAACACGCGTCCGTTTCGCCCCACCCGTTGCTGGCGGAAGAAAATCGGGCGGCCCGAGGAGATGAGAATTGCGGCTGCCGCGACCAGCATGATCGGGCCCGCCACCAGCAAGGCGAGCGACGCGACGCTGACGTCGAGGGCGCGCTTCGAGATTTGCGCGAGCGGCCGGCACGCGCGCAGCCGGAAGGGGACGATCAGCGTTTGCTGGCCGTGCGTGCGCAGCGTGAACTCATAGGCGTGCGTGCACAGTCGCGGCGGAGCAAACGCGAGTTTGATCCGATCGCGCTCGACGGCTTCGAGCAGCATCGGAAGCAACTGCGGATGGAGCACTTCCGTGAGCAGGATCGTGTCGGCACCCCACGCGCGGGCTTGCCGCAGCCAGGGAAGATGCTGCAAATCCTCGCGACTCATCGAGCCTAGACCGGCGAGCGTCGATTCGATGTCCTCTTCGGCGAGCGCCAGGACGCGTGTATGCGCGGGAAAATTCAGCGATGCGAGAACGGCGCTCACGCGGCTCGGGTGGCCGATGACGGCGATCCGTTCCGGATATCGCGCGCTCAAGCGATCGCGGACTGCGTGAAGTGCGGCGCGGGCTCCGCCGACGGTCAAGATCGCGATGGCAACCGAGAGCAGTAGCACGGCGCGCGACGACGAGACCGACGGAACGAGCGTAAAGAGGATGAACTGCGGAAGCGCTCCGAACGCGAGCGCCGCGGCCGTGTAGTAGACCTCGTCGCGCACGGAGAGGGCGAACGAGCGCCGATACAGACCGAGCCGTTCGAAGATGAGCAGCCAGAACGCGGCAAAAATGATCGTCGAGACGCCGATGCTCTCGGCGGGCGTCGGCACGTAGGCCCACCCCTTCACGAGTTTGATCGCAATGAGCGCGGCCACGAGGAACATCGTGACATCGCTCAGCACGAGAAACGCGATCCAGCGATGACCGAACATGTTCGGGCGGCGCTTCGGCGCGGCAGCCGCGATCGGTTCGACGGAAACGGAGTTCGATTGCTCGATGACGGTAGCGCTCATATCTCGTTCCTACGCGATAGCAATGGTGACGACACGATTCATGCTAGCGCAGTGGGCGCCGATTACGGAGGGTCGAACGGCCCTGCGCGGACGGCCTTAAAGGTCGCGCGACGTTGCCGCCGGTTTTCGTTCGGGCGAATCGCCATGGAACGTTCCATCCGCGAATGACGTATCTACGAATGTGCCCTCGCGAAGCGCGCAGCGCAAACCGGTGATGATCTCGGGCGCCGATCGCAACTTACTGATGATGCATTGCGCACCGGCTTGAATGCAGCGCGCGGCCCAGGCCGGATCGTTCTGACGCGTATACGCGCAAATGATCGACTGCGGCAGTAAGCCGGCGAGTTGACGGATGGCATGAACGGGCTCGATGTCGATAAAATCGGCGTCGATGAAGATCACGCGTGGTTCGCTGCGTCCGAGTTCCTCGAGCGAAATCCACTCGAGCGAGGAGATGACGCTGAAGCCGGCCGCCGAGAGCAGTTGCGAGAGATACGGAGCAAACAACCGTTGTGGTTCGATTATTCCGACGGTGATCGGTGCCGGAGTTCTCGAGCCGTTCGGCATATGCATGAACTTAACATACGAGTTGAGGCCGCGCGGATCAAGAGCGCAGGCCTCAACCCGCTAGGGACTTCGGGGTACGTTGGGATCACGCGACTCGCGTCGCCGTGGAGTTCAGACCAGTCCGGTGCGCATCGCATGGACCGCCGCTTGGGTTCGTGCGGTGCAATTGAATTTACTAAAGATCCGGCTCACGTGATTCTTCACGGTCTTCTCGGAGAGTTTCATCTCATAGCCGATTTCTTTGTTCGACATCCCGCTCACGATGAGGCGAACGACTTCGACCTCGCGCAGCGAGAGATCGCTCGAATCGGAGGGGCGGCCGTTGTTTGAATTGCGGCGCAGCAGACGTCCCGCGATCCGCGCGTCGGCGTACGATTCGCCTGAAGCGACCGATTTGATGGCACGCAGGAATTCGACCGGCGTCACGTCTTTGACGATATATCCGTTGGCGCCGGCCATGAGGCAGCGCTGCATGACTTCCGGCTGGAGATGCATCGAGAGCGCGCAGATCCGCACGTCCGGCACGACCGTGCGACTCGTGATGACGGCGTCGTTGAGTTCGATGTTCGCGCCGTCGATGTCGATCAAGATCAAATCCGGGCGCGTCGCGCGAACGCTTGCATCGGTAAGAGAATCAGCATCTCCGACGACTTGGATCGATGCGTCGAGCGAGAGAATTTGCGCGAGTGCCTTTGCAAACAACGCTTGCTTTTCGATGATGAGGGTGCGGGTAGTAGCGGCGATTTGCAAGGTTCTGGACTCCTGGATCGTTTTGAAAATCGATGTGCGGACGCGTTCGTACGCCATCGTGCTGTACATGATGATTACCCGATGGACTCATCGCTCTTACTCCCGCGAAAGCGGGAATTTCAGCGGATTTCCGGGCCATTCGTCACGTCGTTGCAGGGCCCATTAGCTCAACTCTAATGGGCTTTCGACAAAAGTGTGCGTTCGAATAGCAGCGAATGGGCAGTAATCAATTCAGACATTTTTTCACCCCCCAAGAGAAATGGACTCAAAAACGTGGACGAGTTCGATCAGGGGGCAAGCGACGGCGGGCAAGCGGGTGCTGCCGGCCGACTTTTACGGCACCGCGCTTCCCCATCGTTTTTCATCACCGATCGCTCCGGCACGACCTTGTTCTGCACGACCGAGTTGATCGGGAGCGAGCTCATATCGGCGAGCATGGACGTGCTCTCCCGCTGCTTCGATCGCGAGGACGACCTACAATCCGTGCAAGTCGTGCAGCTGGACGATCTCTTCGCCTTGCGCCTCGTTCCCTTGAGCGGAAAATCGGATCATTTCGCGGTCTTCATCGAACGCTTGAACGGCCGAGATCCCATGCGATCGGTCAGGCGCTTCCGCTTGACGCAGCGCGAGACGGACGTGTTTCGCCTGCTCGTGCGCGGCTACTCGAATCCGCAGATCGCGCAACAACTGATGATCTCGGACGGCACGGTCGGCGATCACGTCAAGGCGCTCTTCCGAAAAACGTCGACGCGTAAGCGTTCGGAGCTCGTGGCGCGGGTGTTCAACGCGGAGCACGAGCCGCACGCCGGCCCCGGCGACGGGCATGCGGATGGCCGTGCCGCCGAGACGATCAAGTTCGCCGGCCCGGCGAACGAGCAGGACTATGGCCGGCGCTAGACCGTTCGCGAGCGTCTGGCGTTAACCGGTGGCCGCGTACGGGTTCGTGCGGCGTTCGTGACCGATCGTGGTCGCGGGGCCGTGGCCGGGGATCACGACG
>Ga0116230_10003374_pt1 | contig 15581 bp, 10 predicted proteins | sample S1TSphfallax_3_FD_88678 | JGI IMG/M metagenome (GOLD analysis project Ga0116230, IMG submission 88678) | Host-associated microbial communities from peat moss isolated from Minnesota, USA - S1T2_Fd - Sphagnum fallax MG | ecosystem: Host-associated > Plants > Peat moss > Unclassified | place... | reverse complement strand
GAACCAAACCTTGAGGAGTATTTAGACAAATTCGTGAAGATATTCCTAGATGATTTATAGTTTATAGTGACATGGATAGTCCTCTATCCAAATTGAAACTATGTTTTTGACAAGTGTAGAGAGTTTGGGATAATTTCACTCTAGAAAAGTGTGTTTTCATGGTGTTTTTTGGGATGATAATGGGGTTTATAATTCTAAGGAAGACAAACTACTAGATTTAAGAAAATCCAAACCATACTTAACATGCATGTACCTATCAATTTACATCAAATTCAAGTCTCTTATGGTATGGCACAATTATATCAATGTTTTATTAAAAAAATTGCATTTATTACGGTTCCCATTACAAAGTTAACGTGGAAGATAAAACCCTTTCGGGTGAAAACGCACTATAGTGACTCCCTTTGGGGCAGTTTTGGGTCTAGTATTATAGTACATATAATATAATTGTTCCAAAAGCATGGTACATTTAATTTTGGGTACCAATTTTGGTTTTTGGGCCTTACAACAATTATTTTTACAAAAATAACATTATATGTTATTATTATTTTAAAAACAATAAACTTCATTATCTATATTGAAATATCCATGAATATATTTATAATATAATTTGGTATAATAGGGCCACTATCTCATTTTGATTGCATTAACTTTAAGGCTTCATTAATCATAAAAATAATCAATTTAAATGGAATTAAAAAAAATAGCCCATCTAGTGATAAGTGTGTCTTTAATGTAGTTAATAAGGCATAGGTCTCAAGATGTATTGCAAGATGGTTGTTATTCTTTTTGGAGTATGTAGTTTATAAACTAAGACATACCCATGTGGTAGCAAATGCACTATTTAGATTGCTAGATTCAATAGAACCCATGCTAGTATTTAATCAAACAATGGATGCAACTTTATTTCATATGCAACCACTTTGGTTAAATGATGTCAAAGAGTTCTACTAATAGGATAAATGTTAGGGCCATTGATTCAAAGTCAAAAACAAAGGTTGGTTAAAAGGGCAAAGCCATTCAAATTGAAAGATGGAGTTCTATATTATAGAGTTGGCTAGGTTAATAGGTTGTGTGAATGTGTAACCATAAAGGAAACATTGATAATTGTCATTGAATTGCATGAAAGATTTAATTATAGGAGGTCATTATAGTAGATATAACAACCAAGAAAATCTTAGATGCAAGATATTGGTGGCCAACTTTGTTTTGCAAGTAACTTCAACATATCATGTGACACTTGCTAGAAAACTTAAGGACTTGCCATGCAAAGCCTAGCAAAGTTAGTCACTACATTATTGGAGGATATATGTTATATAAGAAACATGTACATATTGGTGGCTACATATTACATTAGCAAATGGGTAGAAGCAAAATGTTCACAAACAATGCTACAATTATAATGAAGTTCCTATATGAGTTCATATTATCTAGGTTTGGGTGTCCATTAACCATAATCATTAACTAGGTGTGCATTTCATTAATGAAGCCATTAAATATTTAAACCACTTCATGTTGAAACATGTAAGTTCAACCACCTATTATCCATAGGGAAATGGATAGGTTGAATCAACTAATAATGTCATGGGTACATTGATAACCAAATTTGTTAGTGAAAATAAATAGATTGGGATGAACATTTTCCCGCTGCATTTTTCTTATATAAAATAACATATAAGATAGGGCTACATGTTATACCCCATACCAACTAATTTATGGACTACATCCACTCATGTTGACATAATATATTATTTTAGTCATCAATGGACCAATATGTGTCCAATTTCATTTAGTGTTTCATTAGATTTTGAGTGAATTTGGATAGTTTTACCATGGCGAAAGTGGTCAACCCTTTAGTAAACAAGACCAATTGTTATGGATACTTGAATTATTTCATTAATAAGTAATGAAATAAGTAATTAATGAAAAGATTCACCAAACCATTTCATTAGGCAATATTGTTGAATTAATATTTTACATATTTTATATGTGTTTTTAAAAAAAATTGGTAAGTTCATTAGTTTCATCCTATGAGGTAGTGACACATGTCATTCATTACCTTAGACATGCAAAAAAAAACCTAACTTAAGTAGGTAGGCCACATAATCAACTTATATAGCCCAAGTGAATATTTAATCAATATACCACCATTGACCACAACCACATCTTTATGAAGTTTGATTCTTGAACCCCAAGGATGGAAGCAAACACCTTTACCACCAAACTACCTCATTTGTTGTGAACATATACTATAATACATTCTATTTATCCAATATTTCATTTTAAACATTACACAAACATCAATTTTGAAATTTCATATCTTATTAACATTTTGTCCAGTTGAAATAATTAAATTTTTTTTAAAAAAAATTCAATAATGTACACAATTACATTTATTTCCTTTTGAAAATGTAAAATTATTTGACCCAAAAAAATCTGAATATTGTTATTCAATAACATTTCAATAATCATTCTTTTGAGAAAATAATTTTTTAAATAAATGGATAAGATTTTTGTTAATATAATAATATTACCCAAGTTAAGCTTCTTTTTGGCTATTGTAGGTTATTTCATCTTAGGCTACTTTCACAATTCTAGTATAGTTTTGGCTATTGTAGGTTATTTTAAAATGGGTTAGTTTTTGTAATTTCAAGCAATTTAAAAATATTTGACCTTAGATCAGTTTTGGGTATCCTGGTTTTTTTTGGGTCATATGGCCATTCTAAATTACTGTTGGCTATTTTAAGTTATTTCACCCTAGGCTATTTTTGGCTTTTGTAAATTACTTTACCCTACTTACTATTTTCAATAATTCTAGGAACTTTTTAAAAAAATTGGCTATTTTAAGTTATTTCATCTATCTTACTTTTGGCAATTTTAGGTTTTTTGGGTGTTATTTTTTACTATTTTTTGCTATTCCATGTTAAGGTATGTTAAGTTATTCTAGGCAATTTTGGGCTATTCTAGATAGGCTATTTTTGGTCATTATAAACCATTCCACCCTAAGTTATTTTCACCTATTATATGTTGTTTTAGATAGGGTACTTTTGGTTATTTTAAAACATTCGACCCTAATGCCTATTATAGTTTATTCTAAATAGGTTACTTTTGGGTATTTTAAACCATTCCACCTTAAGTTAATTTCACCTATTATTGGCTATTCTAGGTAGGCTACTTTTGGTTATTTAAACCATTCCCCCCTAGGTTACTTTCAACTATTATAGGCTATTCTAGATAGGTTACTATTATTTATTATAAGTTATTCAACCCCATGCCATTTTTTTCTATTTTAGGTTACTTTTGATTATTGACAATTATACTAGTGTATTGGCCAACATTGTGACCAAAAATCCATAATTGATTAGCATTTATGTGACATAAACCAATTAATGGCATTAAAACACCATTTTGGGTTGCAACAAAAGCAAACGCATAGATATTTAGGTTTTTCAATTGCATAGCTCGTTTGTTTAATAATTGTAAAGTGTTTCAAGTGAATTAGATTGAATATATAACAAATTTGGTCCAAAACATAGGGTCCCAATTCAACTATGAGTGGATATATAATTACATTGTGAATTGGGTCCAATGCATAGTGATCCAATTCTATTACAATAGATTCAATGAACTATATAGTGAAATAAATCTACTCCATAGTGACCTAGTTCAAGTATGGTGGATTGGGATTTAAGGCTAGAGGTAAAGTTATTTCACTATGAAGGCCCCATAGTGATGTAGGCTAATGAACTACGCCCACATTTTGTATTAGTGGGGGACCATAAGGATGCAAGCCCAATGTGAGATTTAATTAGCAAAATAATTCACATGGAGAAATTACATGGTGATAGGCTATAGGTAGATGAAACCATAGGAATTCAATAATGGAATAAAACTCCATGTAGTAGTCAATAATAATGTCACTTTGGGAAGAATTTTAAGTTTGGTGATTTTGTTCTATGGTTCCCAAAGGAAGTAAAATCCACCTAGGAAAGTTTATTAATAAGTGGTTTGGACCATATAAAATACAATATTGTTTATTGAACAATACAATATTATTGGTTACTGTAGATAAGTGCTTGTGAATCAAAATAAAGCAAAATTGTATTAGTACATGAATAGAAAAATACCAAGTCAAAACATCCCTAAACCTATCTACTAATTAGGTCAAAATGATTTTAACTTGATCAAAAAGTAAAATTGTAGATGATGATGATGAAGATAATGAAAAATATGAATCAATAACAAGATTGTATGGGGTGAATGCATGCTACAATTTACACAAAAAAACTATCACAATTTGATAGTTTTCAATACCTATTCGAGTTTCATGCATCATGGTGGAAATTTGGAAAATCATTTTCACTAAATTTTGTAATAGATGATAGTTGATGTCCCAATATAACATTATGTTGTGAAATCAATGCACTTATGAATGAATAGTCCAACAAAGTATTATTTTGATTTGCAAAAACCTATCACATTTATGCAATTCCCACAAAAGGATTAAAAACTACTACATTTAATGATAAAATTTCCATGAAATTTTACACATACATAAAAGAAACCATAAAGAAAAATATTCCCTATCAAAGTTTTTACTTTTTTTTAAGGTTGTGGAATTTAGATCATATGATTTTAAAATGTTCATTAGTACATTATGGTATAACAATGTTGATGATTATGATTCTTTTAGGTTGAATTTTATTTATTTATTTAAGATTTACTTGGGCTAATTTTTTAATAATTATTTGACAAAAGTAAAATGAAGTTTTGAATTTTTTTAAATGGAAAATTGTTATCAAATAAGGGTTTTTTTTAAACCTTTATTAAATATTGGTGTACATTTACACAAATGTACAATTATGTCTCAATTTCATATTCATGATTCTTGTGACTTCCTTTAATTTTGAAGCCCAAATCATTTATATATGATTTTTTAAATAATTTAAAGTGAGGGAAATATTACGTGTTTCTATTTTTCATACTATATGTAGTTCCAAATTTCCATCAAATTGTGTGCACCATAGTGTGCATTCACCCTATGTAGCTATAGACCACCTAGACTAGGTAGTGGATGTACATTATGTCCATATTGTTATGAAGTCCTTTTAAGAAAAATATAAAGAATAGAACAAAAAAAGGTTTAAGTGTAATTGAAGCTCTAACCTTAAAAGGAGATGCAAAACATAATTTTGGCAAGTAGTTGCATGCAAACAGTAATGGCAATTGTGGTTAGAGTTAGCTACCTTGTTTTTAATATCTTTTTCGTTTTGTTTTTGCAATAGACAAAATAAATGAAGAAAGCTTTGTTGAAAGGTTGCAAAGACTAGCAAAAGAGAGACAAGTGGCAATGAAGCAAACACAACAATAAAAAACACGTGAAGAAAAAGAGTTCCAAAGCGAATTGCAAATCCAATGCCATTACAAGTTTGTTATCCATAGCATACATTTCCTCCTTCATCTTTGAATTATGAACTATAACATACAATTAATGTAACAATTCAATGAACAACAAGAACGTGACATGATGATGAGGTTTTGGTTGTAGTATCTTTGAAGGCAAAGAAGACACCTTGGAACATAATTGACTTAGATGATAATGATATATGATTTGGAGGAAAGAGGAGGACAATCTTCAACCAACCCAATTTCAATACAAAAAGGAAGTTCATGCAAAACAATCACAATGCCCATTAAAAGACACCTCTAGCATGTAACCCCTAGGTTTTCCAAGACCTATTGATCATTTTTCTTCAAGTAAAAAATCAAAATCAAATCATCAACTATGGCCCACATGATTGGAAGGGTGCAATGAACGTCTACAATTCTTCCTAAAGAACTTGACAAGTACATGTTTACTCCCTTTAAGCATAGCTATGCTTTGGTAACAACTTTTGATATAGGTTTTGACCTAGATTTAGAAGGTTTCATAGGTAGGTGAACATTTGGTAGTCAAAGATTAAATCTTAAAAACTAACAACAATGTCCATTTGACAACTTTTAAAAACTTGCTATGGACTTGTAATGAATCACTCAACCATGCATTCAATCTTCTATTTTTGTGTAAAGTACAAAAATGCAAATACAAATAGGTATTAAAAATATAATTTTAGTTTTGAATTGTGCAAATTTTGTAAGTTTTGCATACTATTTTGTTAGAAGTACATTTATTCTATGTTTGAATTATTACATATTGAATGATAAGAAATTAATATTTACCACAAAACCTTTAAAATTTGGCTCCAATTCATACTACTATACGTCAACTTAACACTATATTGCACTATTAGAAAAAAATGGTTTTTATGACTAGGACATTTTGTGATCAAGGTCCAAATTTAGTCATATATTCCTATAAGAACAATAGTCACTAGGACTGATTTGACTATAGTCATATAAATGACTAAAAGACTGTGATTATGACTACATGACTAATAATTGTTTTGGTATATATATATATTTACATTGCTTAGATAACCTAGGTGCTATATTGTATCAATGAAGCCTATATAGGCACAATACCTAAATAATCATAGCCTAGGTATAATAGGCATAACATACATATAGTCTAAAAATGTACATAACTTATATATAGCCTAAGTATAACATTACATAACTCAAATCAAATTAGGTATTTAAACGGATTCTACATTTTTGAAATCTCCATTTTGAATCTTGAAGAAAATGAAAGATCTTTTCTTACATTACTTTTTCATCTTATGTGTTATGATACTTGAATGTGTGGTGGTAAAAAGTTATAAGGATATTTTCCAACTTCACTAAAATAAAAAGTCCATAACCATAATATTTTGGACTATGACATTAGCCCCTACATTGCAAAGTCCACCTTTGATTGAACATTGATGTTTTTCGAGTAATTTTTCTATATTTGGGAGGATTACAATATAGTTTTCAAATTTTCATCTCATTTTTGCTATATTTCTCAACTACATTTGAGTTATATACAACTATATTTGATTAACCTAGAAAAATTGAGATTGTGATGTCCAAAAAAGGCCACTGTAGTGTGTTTTCACCCTTCCATGGTATAGTGTACAAATTTTGTGTTGAAATTGGAAATACATATAACATCAAAAGTACTTGCACATAAAATTTCACTCATTTTGAATTCTTTTAAAAATAAGATATAAGTAATTTGAGCCTTGAAAATAAGACAAATTATATAAACTATGAATATGTAATTGGTTCATATGTTTGTTGTTATGTAATTGTACAGCAATAATTTGAATTAAAATATTTTTAAAACCTTGTTTAACAACAATTTACCATTTTCAATATTTTAAATTATATTTTCACTAAATAGATTTTTTAAATGATTAAAAAAAAAACCCAACTACATCTTTAATGGGAGAACATTTTACAATTTAAAAATATCATAATCATTAACATTATCATAACATAATGTACTAGACCAATCTTTTATCTATCATCTAATATGAACATCACACTTTTAAAACAAATTGAAGTTTTCATGAAGAAGATTGTTCATTATGGTTATATCTTTGTACGTGAAATTTTCATGAACAAATTCCCATTAAGAAATCTATTTTTTAGTCCTTTTGTTATTTTATAGTCTTTGTGACAAGTTCTTACAACTTAGAAATGTACTTTAATCAACCATTGCATTGTTCAAATGTGCATCAATTTCACAACACAATGAGAGTTTAGAATGTTATCCACTTTTAATTGCATAATTCTATCACAAGATCTTCTCCAAATATTTAAAAAAATACATTAAAAATGTGTTGGAGTGAAAATTGTCAAATTGTGACTCCTTTTTGTGTACATCGTACCATGGAAACTATATAAGTTTCATATAGAATCCTAGGTATAACCTTATGTCACCTATATAGCCCAAGTTAGGCCCTACATAGATGATGTATAACACTACGAATAACGTATATAGCCTAAATATAACCATACATTGCTTACATGTCCTAAGTATAAGCCTAGGTATAGCCTTACATAGCCTAACTAAAGTTGTACATAATTGTACATAGCCTAGGTATAGCCTTACATAACCTACATGACCGTTGTATAACCTTAAATAGCCTAAATGTAGCCTACATAATTGACATATAGCCCTACCTAGGTATAACCTAGGTAAAGCTTACATAGCCTAGGTATAGCTTAAATATAACCATACATAACTTATATATAGCTTACATAGCCTAAGTATAACCTTAAGATAGCCTTATGTAACTTAAATATAACCAAACTATAGCCCTACATAACCTATGTATATCCCTATGTATAGCTTTACATAACATAAGTATAGCCAAATTATAGTCCTACATGGCCTAGGTATAACCTAAACATAGCTTATATAGCCTAAGTATAGCCTACTAGGTATGGGCCTAGATAACCTACGTGTAGCCCCATAAGTATAATCTAGGCATAGTTTATATAACCTAGGTCTAGTTTACATAACCTATTTATAGCCTAGTTATAGTTTACATAGCCTGGGTATAACCATACATAGCTTAGTTATAGTCCCACATAGTAGCCTAGAAATAGCTTATGTAATTTAAACATAGCCTAGGTATAGCCCTAGGTATAGCTTAAGTATAACCTAAATAACTTAGGTTAGCTTCAATATCATGCATGGGTAGCCTATGTTAGCTTCGGTATTTAACATAAGCTAGGTTAGGAAATTTTAACTAAGTTATTTAAATAGGTTAAAAGAAAAGGTTTAAGATATTTGTTGACATATTTGTTCATATAAAAAACGTGCGGTGCAATGGTTGAGGACTTGGTTGTCAATGTGGCAGTGAGGGGTTCAAGTCCTCAATCTTGCAACCTAGTTAGCCTAGCCAACTTAGGCTAGGTTGCTAGGCTAGTCTAAGTTAACTAGCCATGGTAGGCTACCTATGAGGTTAGCTTAATGCCTAGGTGCTTAGGTTGTCGAACCTAATTGCTAAAGCACCTAGGTTCTTAACCTAAGGTGTCATTCCTAAATACTAGGTCCATAGGTTTAAGCTTGCCAATGGCAACATATCATTTGTTTCCCAGGCTTCCACATGGCAACACCTCAAATGGATGCTTATGTGTTGTCACATGGGATAATCTCAATGGACACCTAGGCTTGCCAATTTTAAATTAATAATTTAATCCAATAACATAAAAAGGTCAATATTAACTATTGGATGACTATTTCAAATAGGATTACAAATGTGAAGATATTAGTTACAATGTCACTTATGATTAAATTTATGGAAAGACCTAATGACAATAACAATGTGGCTTTATGAACTACTTAGTCATGTAGTCACCAATGATATATATGATTAAAAATGTAGTCATATATGTAATCATAAAAACCATTTTTTCTAGTAGTGTTGTGATTATCAATCTTGCATTTTTTTAACAATAAAACCTGAGTTTCATTATTGTATTCAAAATATTGAACTTCAATGCTACCTTTTACTTAAGAAGGTGGAAAATCAAAAGATTGTCATAAAATATTGCCCCACCATTACATGTGAGTAAATTTATTTATAAAATCCCTTCTTTCACCTAAATGTCTCAAGTGTAAACATTGCTATTGAACTTATAGATTCTTTTGTAATTGATCCCCAAGTAATAAGGGGGAATTTTTTGTATTGTTTATAATTGTAACATTAGCAATGTTTGGTTTAGGGGGAATGTAATTAGATTTATATGTTTAATAGTTAGGACATGAATGGGTCATGCAACCCTTTAAGTAAAAACAAATGTACCTCACCCACAAAGGTATGAGCCTTATATGTTTTGTACCATACATTATAATATAATGTAATTTTTATACTTTGGAAAAAAACATTGTAAGAGCTAATGCAACATGTGTACCCAAAAAAATGAAGAATAATTCAAACTCTAAACACCAACTACATAGTATGTCAAATTAGATAATAGATCAATGCAAATGCTTCTATGCAAGTAATCCAACATGAAATGAATCCCAAAGATACTTTAAAACTTAACCCCAATCAAGATAATCATTATTATTAATATACAAACATTAGTGATAACCTCCATTGTTTTGCTAAGAGAAAAATATAAAAGAATGATAATTGTGATTAAAACCATAGGGCACTAAAATCACCCCTAGGAATGTTATGAATTTTGGTGCTAGGGTCGGTAGCATCCATTTTTGGAGGGATGACCTTAGGACATCTTGTCAATGAGTAGGAGATACTAAACAAGGCATCCTCAATAAATTTTAGGTTTCAAATAACATTTTTTGGTCTAAAGGATGTCTAGGTTTGGGCAATGTTAGAAATGACAAATGAACATTGAGAGATGTTAGGGCAAGTCAAATTTTTTTAAGGTGTATCATTAAGGACAAAAAGGATCTAATGGAGTCCTTTGTTGTACTATATTTTGATCCTCATCAACATTAATGAATCAAAATGTGTCAAATAGTTTATAAGTACCATATTTTAAACCGTTACAACTTTAGATTCTATCAATTTCATCAATTTTATGTCTTTACATGGTCAAATATAATTATGCAAAGGAGTACATAAAGGGTGACAATGTGACATTATTTTGGTACTCCTTAAAGAATTTGGACTTGGAGACAATGGGAAAATAATTGAAACAAAACAAAAACGATGACCAAATGACAAAAAAATGATGAGGAACAATGTGAACAATGAGAAAAGGACAAAAATTGCAATAGGTGATGGTGGAGTCTTAGTAAGCATGCCAAGGGATGTTGGGAACAGAAGTTTAATTTTCAAGCGATTGGGGGTGTCAAGGAATGATGACAATGCCAAAAAAACATGCCAAAGGAGGTTTTTTTTTTCAAAGATAATTTTTCAAGTGATAATGGATGTTGAGAAGCACATTGAGCAGGCTAGGAAGAGGTAAATCCAAACCTTCAGCTGAACCCAAAAAGTGAACGTTTGAGGGGGAAAAAAAACTGACAAGGAAACTATGAGAGACTCTAAGAACATCCCTTCTAGTAACCCTACTTAGTGCACAATCTTATGTGGTGCTTGCATGGTTCTATAGCAAGGTTGAACAGAGAACCAAAACAAGGCATCACAAACATGCTGGCCCTGCCAATAGATAAGATGTTGTACATCTACCTACTGTGTGCACACTTTGAACAACCAAAAAATCCGTTCAGATCCAAACAATCTAAACACTTTCACCAAAGAAACTGGTTCTAATAAAAGGAAAACTTCCATAAGTTGGATAAGTTGGATCCAATGCGATAGTCCATGTCCCTGTGGGGGCAGGGCCCAAAAACACAGCTATGTGGTTCACAAGCTTCGAAACTACCTGCAAGGAGCAGGACATGAATAATAATAATAACAATAATACTTGTAATGTGTGTTCTGCACCTTTACAAACCATACAATCTTGTGTAGGACTGCACATTAACACCCGCAAACTTCATAGGGGATGTTTAACATCCCACTAAGAACAAGCACAGAAATTCCCACACCAAAAGAAAAGAGAAAAACTGAAAGGACAAAAGAGGGGAGATTTCAGCTCAAAAGACACGGAAAAGAGCCAACTAAGACAAGGGCATCATATTCCCTACCATTCAAGCAAGTACCCACATTTCATTTAACTGTTTTCTTTTCGATTGATTACTTGCATCCAGATCCGATTGTTAAGGCTGACTTGGATGTAGGTATTCGAACCTAAGGAACCATTAACTTAGACCCGCCAAAGGTCCATCTTTACTTGGGTTGAGGGAAAGATCTGAACCTTTTTAGTGAACCTTTTCTTTTCCGTGAGCCAAGGAAAGATGGGAGTAAAGGGGTTCATCCATAGTTAAGGCCTCATCACACTTCTACCCACATCTGGAAGGTGCCAGTTTCTGAGTTTGTTGTGGCTGCTGCCTTCCAAATTAGCTACTGGATAAGTAGCCACGCTCATGGAGTGACAAATTAGTGTACTGTAGTAGTGTAGGGCAGATTCATAACATGTGAGACAACATGATTAATTAATTTTCAAGATTTCGTGTTGGAAATTTGAATATTCCTGAATATTCCAACAATTTCTTTAGTTTCCTCTACACAAAAAATTCTTAGGAAAAATTCTTTTAATGAATTTCCTTACATTTTTACGAATAATATAACTAGTGCCACAGCTGCCAAGGTAATTACTATAGGTGAAATTGAGGGACACATGCCGTTACGAAAAACAATTCATGTCAGCCAATGAAACAAGGCAGCAGGCAGCCAAGAGGCCTGTTTGTTTTTCCTTTGGGTAGGGATGAGGGGCTCCTTGATTTTCATGAATTTTGATTTGGGGGCAAAGAAGTGGGTGGAACCAGCCAATTAGAAGCCACCTAGATGCTGATTCACTAAACTAATGGCAATTCCCTGAGTTCAAACTACAAATAGAATTGCAATTCTACTGTGAGACTAGGTAAAACCAAAAGGTGGTGACACAACCTTGATCTTTCTTTCTTCTTTTTGTCTGGTGATGCAGCATGCACCCAATACCATGATACTTCATCCAAAAGCTTACTAGCAAGCAAAACCAGAAGTAATAGAAAATTGACCAGGCCAAACAAACAGGCAACTCAATCTCTGGACAAAAGAGGGTAGGTAATCAATCCAGGGCAATTGCCAACATCATCTCTCGACATGGTTTTTGTTTCCTTGCTTTTGGATTTGGTGTTTCATTGCTGATGTTGATTGACTTGTAAAATTTTCTGTTCTAGATTGTCAAATATATAACTACTTCATCACTCAAAATCTGGCGTTTTTTCTTTTGCCGCTAGAGACCTTCTCACCAGAATCCAGAGGTCTAGTGTCTAGTGCTCCTGCTCATCTGACAATCCTTAGCTCTTTTGTAAGCTTCTTTCCCAATGGAATCGGACTCAAACTCCATCTCTCTACATGGGTTTTGTTTTGTTGCTTTTGGATTGACTACTGTTTATTACCAGCTCACTGTAATGACCTGTTGCTGCTGTATCATATCAAGTTCTGTTGTGGAATCTCGAACTACTTCATGAGTCCAAAGCTGTTAGGTATTTGGTCCTACCCTTTTTTTTTCTTCAGAGCTCTTGCTCATCATTTGATTGTTAGCTTTCTGAAAGATTTTTGTTTTTGGGTTGGGTGGGCATTGCTGCTCATCTTTGGGGATTGCACATCCTTCAGGTGCAATGGAGGTGGACTATTTGGGTTGCACAGTTTTGGGTGCAAAGGGAGAGTACACACCAGTGCACAATCAAAGAGCGGGTGCATGGCAGCCTTTTCTTTCTAGTGTGAAATTTTTGAAATTTTTGAATGAAAAATTCAATGATTTGTTGGTTGAAAATCTCCAAAATTTGATTTCAAAAATAAAATAAAATCTGTCACATTTCTATATATGGTTCAAGTAGTAGCCAAAAATACAGGAGTATATTTAATTATTTCCTTTCATATTTTGTTAATAGCCAAATTTGGCTAAATTGGCTTATGGATGATCACCACCACCTCAACTACGTCAAAGAATTGAAAACAAAACGTTATGTACTATCTAACCCCTCCATGTGTCCAACATGTTTGAGCCCTTTGGAATTCAGGGTTCTAAAAGCCTTTTGGAATCCTTCAAATTTGTGTGTATTTCTCATTTCAGTTGCCCAGCCAACTTCCATATAGCCCATTTTCTGTTTTGACTACCTACGTATTGAGAACCCACTAGGTAGGACTTACTTACATACAAACCATCTACATCCATGGCCTAGTAACCACTTGCTATCCTATCTATCTACATACATACATACATACAAGGCCAAGATAGGTTACCAATATGAAGCCCAACATCAACCTAGGGCAAAACCACATGGAAGTAAGTCTATCTCATTGGCCCTTTTTAATGAAGTAGGTACCATAATATGGACTCACAACAAGCACAACATGATGTTGCTTATTAGTTCATTGTGGAACTTAATGTTAGCGACAATGAAATGAAAATGTCCAATTCTAAATAAGGTGATTTCAAAATTTTATTCCACCTTCTAGCATTGGCATTAATGTGCCACTCATGGCTGAATTTCATTTAAGACAAGAAAATCTCCTAAAATTGTAGATTTCACATGAAGAAACTACTTGTTTAAGAGCTTCACATGAAGAAGCCCCTCCTTCCAAGGAAAAAAAAACCTCCAAAAAAAATGCCTTTGAAGCAAGAACTTGATGAGCTTATACAAAAGGTCCAAGCAAAAAAAAAACTAGAGGAATGTGTAAGGACAATTGAGTTATTCAACTAATCACCATTTGAATCAAATTGAAGGATACATGTTCAACATGACCAAAACAAGGTTTGAAAAAGCTTTGCTTGAACACATTATAACATTCACTTTTTATTGCTTTTAGAATTTACATAAATTTTGTTCAAAATATTGTAGGGTGAATTGCTCTATTTGAGTGAGTTCGTTGATTTGTGTATCATATTGCATTGCTTAGAAGTTGAACATGGGTGTAGATGTCTAGACCTATTATTAATGGTGGAAGGCCACTAAATTGTTTATTCTTTGATCGTTTATGAAACTAACACATAAATTAGAATCAAATTTCTCAAATTGCTATCGTTTCTTGGTATGTTTTTATCTTCAAATTTGGTCCTTCATCAAGGTAAGAAACATTCTCATCATGATTAGTCAATTGAATTGATTATTATTTGATTGATTAATTGATAGGAATATGGATTGATGCACTTAATGGTCTTTAAATATTCAAATCTTGTCATTAACATGTACACTTTGATCAAGAGCTATTTATTTTTTGTTTTGTACACTTTGATCAATGATTACTTGTACTTAACACTATAGGTCTTGCCATATGCACTATTGATGTGTAGTTTCTTAAATTAAAGGAGTTGCTTCATGTTTTTCTAGGCACATTGAGAATTACCCACCATGTTTTAAGCACTTTGATCTAGGGTTTCTTATCGTTCAACAACAATGTTGTATTATTTCTTACATAAGAAAAAATTGATTCATGTATATAAGTGTTGATAATTAGTTAAGATCACATGCAAAATTGGCGGCCTTATGCTTTGACTTCTATAAAAAATGAAGTTTGTCAAACAAAAATGGAGCTCCATTTACAAAGAGTGTAAAGAGGCAAAATGTTGTAAACTTGAAATTCAAATCTAACGTGTCAAACAAATGTCAATGGTATGATCTTGTATTAATGTATTACCAAGCAAATGTGAGTTTCCATGCACATGCAAATGTATTCAACCTTGAAGACATTGAGCCCACTACTACACACTACTAGAAATTGTGTCGTTGAGGTCAATATACTTTCTTGTATAATGACAAAATTTTTTGGTGGAATGCCAAAAACCATTATGGTGATTTAGGAGTTCAACACAATGGAATGGAATATGATTTGGTTCACATGACAACAATTCCACTTGCCATTCAACCACTTCAATTTTTTCCTTTGGGTGCATATGTAGTGAGAGCTTGCATTGTGTAAGCATAACATTGTGTACATCAGGCACTACTAGGAAAGTGTGGTGTAGTTCACTAGACTATTTAACTGTGGAACCATAAAAGTTAATTAAGTTCACTATAATTCACTGCTTTTACCTTCATTGGTGAAAATGGTTCACTATATGGT
>Ga0116230_10003372_pt1 | contig 15581 bp, 15 predicted proteins | sample S1TSphfallax_3_FD_88678 | JGI IMG/M metagenome (GOLD analysis project Ga0116230, IMG submission 88678) | Host-associated microbial communities from peat moss isolated from Minnesota, USA - S1T2_Fd - Sphagnum fallax MG | ecosystem: Host-associated > Plants > Peat moss > Unclassified | place... | reverse complement strand
TCCGCGGCCTGGACCAGCCTGCGTCATCCCAGCTTGCACGGCATGAGCGACCAGCTCGTGGCGCTTGCACTCGTCGCCTGCTGGGCGACAGGCGATCTCATGACCGCGGCAATCCTCCCCATCATCATGATCATCGGCCATGTGCTGGAAGAGCGGAGCCTGCTCGGTTCGCGCGAAGCGATCGATGCCCTCGGCCGTCTGGTACAGAGCACGTCCATCCGCGTGCGCGAGGATGGCACCCATGAGGAGGTGCCGACGCAGGCCTTGCGCGTCGGCGAGCTGATCGCGCTCCGGGCCGGGGACCGCGTGCCGGTGGACGGCATCATCCGCGAGGGTGCCGCGAGCATCGACACCGCCTCACTGACCGGCGAATCCGTTCCGGTCGATGCTGTCGAAGGCGATGTTGTGCTCGCCGGTTCTATCGATCTCGATGGCGCCCTCATCCTCGAGATCAAGAAAGTCGGCGGCGAGACGACGCTCGGCAAAATCGTTGCCCTCATGCACAAGGCGGAGCGGGCGAAGCCCCCGGTCACGCGGCTGCTGGAAGCCTATTCCGGCCATTATATGGTGCTGATCCTGCTGGTCGCGGCCGGGGTCTGGTTCGCGACCGCAAATACATCCGCCATGCTCGCCGTACTTGTCGCCTCTTGCCCCTGCGCACTGGTTCTGGCGGCTCCCGCGACCGCCGTTGCTGCCATCGCGGTGGCCGCGCGGCACGGCATCCTGATCAAAAGCTCCGCCTTCCTGGAGCAGCTGGCCGAGGTGACCTCGGTCGTGGTCGACAAGACCGGCACCGTGACGACCGGCGAACTCAAGCTGATCGGCATGCAGCCCGCCGAGGACGTGACCGAGGCGGACCTGCTGGGTCTCGCCGCCAGTCTCGGCGCCGCCAGCAGCCACCCCGTCAGCCGGGCGCTCGCCGACGCGGCGCCCTTGGAGCGGCGCCCTCTTCTGCGCGAGCCGCGGGAGGAGCGGGGGCTCGGGATGCATGCCTGGCTGGGTGACGAACCGGTCGCCATGGGGCGCCCCGCGCTGTTGGCCAGCCTCGGCGCGGTGGCCGGCCCGGTGCCTGAGCATGACGGGCCGCTGGTCGGCGTGTGCCGGGGCAACCGGTTCCTCGGCTGGTTGATGCTGGCGGATGAGCCACGCGCGGAGTCACGCGCCGCGCTGGCGTCGTTGCGGGAGCTCGGCCTGAACCGCCAGCTTCTGCTGACCGGCGATCGGGTGACCGTCGCGCGGCGGATCGCGGGCCTGCTCGGCATTTCGGATGTCGCCGCCGAAGCATTGCCCGAACAGAAGATGCAGCGGGTCCTGGAGGAGGTGAGGCGGGGCTTCCGGCCGCTGGTGGTGGGGGACGGCATCAACGACAGCCTGGCGCTGAAGGCGGGCGCCGTGGGCGTCGCCATGGGCGCGCAAGGCACCGATGTGGCGCTCGCCTCGGCGGATCTGGTGCTGATGACGAGCGATCTGCGCCGTCTCGCCACCTGCATCCGCCTCAGCCGCCGCTGCCGGCGGACCATCCACGTCAACGTCGCCCTCGGCCTCGGCTGGACGGTGATCCTCATCCTGCTCGCGGCGGGCGGCCTCCTCGGGGCGGAAGGCGCGATCGTGGCCGCCGTGGTGCATAATTTCAGCACCCTTCTGGGCATGGCCAATTCAGGCCGCCTGCTGAAGTTCGACGAGACCGGGCTCGTCGCCCCGCGCAGCCGCGCGGTGAAGGCTACAGGCGTGCTGCAGGCGGCCGAGTGATGCGGGCGATCGCGCGCCGCCGCCTGTCCTGGTGCGTCGGGGGCCTGGCGCTCTGCCTGTGCGGGGCGGTCCTTGCCGAAGCCTTGCCGGCCGACCCCGACCGCGGCGGGGTCACGGACCGCGCGACGATCGCCCTGCCGGTCGAGGCCGCATCCGCGCCGGACGCACCGCCGATCGACGATTGGGTGACCACGGCGTTGAGTCGTCCGCTTTTTGCGCCGGACCGGCGGCCGGACGCCGCCGCCGCGGCGACGAGCGAGGCGCTGCCACGCCTCGCCGGCATCATCCGCCTCGCCGATACGTCTCTTGCGATATTTCAGCCCGAGAGTGGAGACGGCGCCGGGCAATCGGTGCTGGTTCGGGATGGCGCCAGCCTGTCCGGCTGGACGATCACGGACATCACGGACGGTGACGTGACACTCGTGCGGAATGGCGAGATCACGACGCTGCGCCTGAGCTACGCCAATCTGCCGATTGCCCCGCACCGCATCGGTAAGGCTTTGGTCAGAGTGCTGCACGACAAACGGTCGAGCGCGTTTCTGCAGCCTTGAAACCGGCAAGGTTCAAAGCGCCGCTGGAGTTGTCATCCAATGGCAACAGACAGCCTCGCGAGAGAAGCTAAACACTACCGAGATTGACGAGACGATTTCGATGATTGACCAATTCACCAGCTGGTGGGGGCGGCAACTCCTCACCCTGCTCCCCGATGGCATGCGCGATCACGAGCTTGACGAAGGGCGCGCCATCCTCGTCACGATCATCTCCGCACCGGGCACGGCCCCGGAGTCGGTCGAGGTCGGCCTGCCCACGGGAGCAAAGACGACATCGGCTGAACGCCTTGTCCTCGACGAGGACGGAATAGCCCGTCTGCGGACCATGCGCGCACAAGCGCCGCGCGCGCCTATACGGCTGCGCCTGCGGCCAGGTAGCCTGCTGGAGCGCGACGTGGTGTTGCCCCTGGCGGTCGAGCCGACCCTAGACCGCGTTCTGCAGTACGAGATGAACCGGCTGACGCCCTTCGCCGCCACGGACACCTTTTGGGGATGGACGGTGACGCGCAAGGAGCACGCGCATGGCCGGTTGCATCTTCGGCTCACCCTGGGACCGCGCGGGCCAATCGCCTCGATCCTGGAGAAGCTCGCGCGGGCGGGCGCCAGCCCCTCCCTTCTCGAGGCGCCTGCTCGGTCAGCGAGCGAGCCCTGGCGGCGGATCGACCTCACAAGGCAGCGGGAGGAGACTGCGCCGGCGGCACCTGTGCTGCGTGCCGGTGTGGTGATCTGCGGGGTCCTGCTCGTCACGCTCGTGGCGGTTCCTTTCATACGGCAATCCCTCGCCATGGCGCGCGTGAACGCCGGGATCGCGGCTCTCGCGCCATCGGTCGACGAGGCGGCGCGCCTGCGCCGTGCCATCGAGGCGCGTGCCGCTGGCGGCAGCCTGCTGGCGGCCGCACGCGCGCAGGTGGGCGACCCGCTACGCGCGATCGCCGCCGTCACGGATGCATTGCCGGACGACAGCTGGTTGACGGATTTCACGTTGCAGCAGCGCCGGTTGCAGATCGATGGCCAATCGCGCGACGCCGTGGAGCTGATCGCGCGCCTCGCCGCCAACTCGGCGATCGTCAACCCGGCCTTCACCGCGCCTGTCACGCAGGATGAGGACCGTCATACCGACGTCTTTTCCATCAGCGCCGAACTGGCGCCGTGAGCAGCAAGGCTGATGGCGGTTTGCCGGATGGGCGTCGGGGTCAGTGTCTCGCCGTCGCCCTTGTCGTCATCGTGGCCGCTCTCCTCTGGCTGGGAATCGCGAGCCCGCTCATGACCTGGTACGAGTCGAGATCGATCGAACTCGCGAGCCGCGTGTCGCTGCTCGATCGCATGGCTGAGCGTGCGCGCGAATTGCCTGCGCTGAGGCGGCTGGCGGCCACGAGCCGCACCGACGCCGTCCCTTCGGATAGGCTTCTCACCGGCGACAGCGACGCCATTGCGGCTGCGACACTGCAAGGCCTGATCGAGAGCATGGCGCAGACGGCGGGTTCAACACTCGCCAGCGAGGAGGTCCTGCCTGCGGTGCAGCAGGGCTCGTTCCGGCAGATCAGCCTGCGCATCACCCTCAGCGGCCGGTGGCCTGTGCTGATCAGTCTTCTGCGCGCGATCGATGCCAGTGAACTCCGTCTTCTGGTCGATGATCTCGAGTTTCACGCCGCGGCCGATACCGATCCAGGTGACGTCCGGACCGCCGGTCACGCGCCCCTCGATGCGAGCCTCGTCGTGACGGCTCTGCGGTCGGCTGCCAATGACCATTCGGCCGATGACCTCCAGGCACAAGCTAACGAGCGATGACTATGATCCACGAGATGACGACGCAAACTGACCGGAACGGCCTGCATCGCCGCACTGTAAATGTTGGCACGTTCCGCAGGTTCATCTGCGGTCTGGCCGTGACCCTGCTCGCGGGTTGCGTGCGGCCCTCCGCTCCGCCACCTCTGGTCCCGCTCGCGCCGGTCGCACCCGGAACCGGTCAGGCCTCCCCTCTCGAGAACGGCTCCATCGGCAGCACGACATCGGTTGGCCGCGCGCAGGTCAGTTACGGAACGGGCGCCGCTGCCGCCGCCGTCGCCGCGCCGGCATCCGACAGTTCCGCTGCCAGCAGCACGAACAGCACCGGGGAAGGTGCCACGCTCAACTTCGCCGACGCGGATATCCGTACGGTCGTTGCCGAGATCCTGGGCGGCATTCTGCATGTGAATTACACGATCGATCCGGCTGTGCACGGCACCGCCACGCTGCATAGTTCGGTGCCGATTCCAAGCGATCAACTCATCCCGACGCTGCAGGTGCTCCTCGCTCAGTCAGGCGCCACCTTGCTCAACAACGGCGCCCTCTATCGCGTCGTACCAGTGGGAAGCGCCGCGCCGTCGGGTCTCACCGCCTCCTTGGATGACAGCGGCGGCCAAGTGATCCCGCTGCAGTATGCCTCGGCCGAGCAGTTGGCGCGCGTGCTGCAGCCTTTCGTGACGCAGGGAACGAGGCTCGCCGCTGTCCCTGGCAGCAACGAAGTCATCATCTCCGGCGATCCTACCGCACGGACCGCGCTCGCGGGCCTCGTATCGGCGCTCGATGTCGATACGCTCTCGGGCCAGTCGCTGGCGCTGCTTCCGGTTGATGACGGTGATGCGAAGGACGTGGCGACCGCCCTGCAGCAGGCACTGGGCGGCAGCGCCACGACGTCCCAATCCGGCAATGGCTCCGGCGGCCCCGCCACCGTCATTCCCCTGGAGAGGATCAATGCCGTTCTGGTCGCCGCCGCCGAACCGCGCACGATCGAGCAGGCGCAGCGGATCTTCTCCATGATCCAGCGGGCGCAGGAGAGTTCCGTGCGCCGGTGGACGGTCTACTACCTGCAGAACGGCCAGAGCAACGACGTGGCCTACATTCTCCAGCAGGCATTCACGCCTGACCATGTCACGGCGCAGCCAACGGCGACCGCACAGCTGAAGTCGAACCCGGGCGGTAACGCCAGCAGCAGCAGTGGCGGCATCACGAGCATCGGCGACGGCGGTGCGGGCAGCGGTGGAGTTGGCGGAATAGGCGGCGGCAGCCTCGGGGGCCTCGGCAGCACGGGCGGCGGTCTTGGTAGCACCGCCTCGTCCGGGTCTGGCAGCACATCCAGCACGGCCAACCCGCTGCTCGGCGGCCTGGATGCAAGCGGGAGCGCCGACGACGCCTCCAACCCGAACGAGATGCGGATTGTTCCTGATTCGGTCAACAATTCCTTGCTGATCTATGGCACATCGCAGGAAATCGATACGGTGATGGCGACGCTTCGCAAGATCGACGTTATCCCGTTGCAGGTCAGGATCGATGCGGTCATCGCCGAGGTCGAGCTCAACGACGCGTTGCAATATGGCACGCAGTTCTTTTTCAAGTCCGGTGGACTGAACGGCACGCTGTCGGCGGTCTTTAACGCCACCAACAATTTTAGCGGCTACTTCCTTGCCGGCAGCAATGCGTCCCAGGTCGCGCTCAACCTGCTGCAGGCCGTCAGCACGGTGCATGTGCTGTCATCGCCCGAGCTGATGGTGCTCGACAATCAGCCGGCCCGACTGGAGGTGGGCGACCTCGTGCCCTATCTGACGCAGCAGGCGCAGAGCACGGAGACCAACAATTCCGATATCATCAACTCCGTGGCCTATGAGCAGACCGGCGTAATCCTCGAGGTCACGCCCCGTGTCAGCAGTGAGGGGCTGGTGACGCTCGACATCGCCCAGGAAGTCAGCAACGTGAACACGGCGGCCAGCACGACGATCAGCAGCGGCGGCATCGCCTCGCCGACCTTCACCCAGCGCGATGTGGAGAGCCGGGTCGTGGTGCAGGACGGCCAGACAATCGGTCTCGCCGGGCTGATCCAGGACAGCGTCACCAAGAGCAATCAGGGTGTGCCGTTTCTGAAGGACGTGCCGGTCCTCGGCGCGCTCTTCGGCCAACAGAGCAACTCGCGAACGCGTGACGAGCTGCTGGTGCTGATCACCCCTCACGTCGTGCATGACCAGCGCGATGCGCTCGCCTTCACCGAAGACCTGAGGGAGGAGCTGCCATCCGCCGCCGCGGTTCCGCAATACCTGCAGAACCTGCGGCCGAGTGGGTCGGATGATCCCGGCGCGCCTCTGATCGAACGGTTTGGCGGCTCTCAGTGAGTTGCAAACAGGCGAACTGCAGGCGCGCGACGAGCGACAGGCGGCAGTCGGGATTCGCCTTGCTGATCGTTATCTGGGCGCTGGTGCTGCTGTCGCTCATTCTGACCCATGTGCTCTCGGTAGGCCGGAGCGAGGCGCAGCTCGCGCGGAATCTGCGCCTCGCGGCGGAGGCTGAGCCGGTCGCGGACGGCGCGGTGCAGAACACGATCTTCCATCTTCTCGATCCGTCGCCGCGAGGCTGGCCTTTGCAAGGGCGCCACCATCTGGACCTCCCGGGTGGCGCGGCGGACGTCGTGGTCGAGAATGTCGCCGGAAAGATCAATCCCAACGCCGCCGACGAGCCGTTGCTCGATGCCATGCTGATTTTGTGCGGTGCCTCTGCCGGAGAGATCAGCGGGATTGCGCAGGCAATCATGGCATGGCGTGCTCCGCCCGCCGTGCCAGGCGGTGGCGTTGCCACCTATCGCGCCGCCGGTTTGAACTATGCCCCGCCTGGCGCACCCTTCGAGACCAATGACGAGATCGGCCTTGTCCTCGGCATGACACCGGCCTTGCAAGCCTGCCTGTTGCCGCATCTTTCGGTCTACCAGGACAACGACACGCCGTCCTTGGCGGCGGCCGATCCTTTTGTGGCCCAAGCATTGGCATTGGTGGCACGCCAGTCCGGCGAGGGGAGTGTTCTAGCCGGTGATGCGACCGGTGACCCTACGGTGACGATCACTGCAGCGGCCGTGGGGCCTGGTGGTGGGCGTTTCACCCGCCAGGCGACAGTGCGCCTCGTCCCCGGCCGGCTCGGGCGGCCGTTCCGTGTGCTGACCTGGCAAGCACTCTAGGGGCGGTTTCAGGGATTGCAAATCATGTCCTCGGTCGCCGTGTCGTTCGCATTCGCATTCGGGCCGAGCGAACAAAGGTCATAGTCATGGCCCGCGCGGTTCGAAGGAAACCGATAGACGTAGGCGTGGTTCCATGGATCAAGGATACCACTCTGGCTCTGCAGGTAAGGCCCGTTCCAGTTCGTCGCGTCGTCCGGCTTGTCGATCAGCGCCACCAACCCGTCCGAGGTCGATGGATAGGAGCCCACATCGAGCTTGTACATGTCAAGGACGGAGCCCAACCGCTGGATCGATTGCTTGGCGATCGAGACGCGCGCGCCGCCGAGCTGGTGCAGCACCGCGGGTGCCACGAAACCCACGAGCAAGCCGATAATGACGATGACGACGAGAACCTCCAGAAGGGTAAAGCCGCTCTCGCGGTCGGCACCCGGTTCGGCTCGGCTGGTCGGATGATTGATCATTTTGGCCTCATGCTGCACTCTAGCGCAGTTGCCTGACCGGGAAGATTTCATGGGCATCCCCTATCTCGCCTGTATGGCGCTCGTTGCGCATATCTATGCCCTGCCGCCGCGCGTGCTGCCGTCGATCCAGGCCGTGGAGGGAGGCAGCCCGGGCCTGGTGCATCAGGACAGCAACGGCACCGCCGATCTCGGGCTGATGCAGGTCAACACGCGCTGGCTCCCGGCCTTCGTCCTCTACACCAGGCTTCCGTCGGACGTCGTGCGCTATCGCCTGACCTACAGCCCTTGTTTCAACATTGCGGCGGCTGGCGCGATCATGCGGACGTACCTGAACGAAACCGGCGGCGACCTGCTGCGCGCCGTCGGCGACTACCATTCCCACACCGCGATCCTCAACCAGCAATATCGGAGCGAAGTGCTGCGCGCGGCTACTCTGCTGTTTGAACATACCGAGCCAGGATCATGATCGTTCAGCGAAGCCACATCTCATCCTTGGAGCCAGATGAGCCAGGTGGCAAGTGCGAGACAGGGCCCGAAGGGCAACATCGTCCGCGCCGTCACGGCTTTGCCGGAGACCCTTAACGCCGCTGCCATGGCAAGCCCTGTGATCGCCGCGACCAGGACGACGTTCGGGAGCGCCGCGAGACCGAGCCAGGCGCCGGCCGCCGCCAGAAGTTTCGCGTCGCCCTGGCCAAGCCCGTCATACCCGCGTAGTCGTTGATAGGCCCAGGCAAACGATCGGCAGCCGAGGTAGGCGCACGCGGTCGCCAAGGCATGATCGGTGACCTGTTCACGGTCCAGGAGCCAAGTCGCCAACAGCCCCATCAGGATCAGCGGCAATGTCAGAGCATCCGGCAATTGATAGCTGCGCCAGTCACAGATGCCGAGTGCGAGGAGCATCCAGCCGAGCGTGCAACCGGCAATGAGGTGGTCGCCATCATCGATCGCCACCGCCGATAGCACCACGGCGACCGCCGCGAGTTCCATAGCCGGATGGAACCAGCCGATCATCGCGCCACACCGGCGGCAGCGTCCGCGTTGCACGGCGTAGCTCAGCAAGGGCACCAGGTCGCGCGCGTCCAGCACGTGCCGGCATGTCTCGCAACGCGACCGCGCGACGACGACCGGTTCGCCACGCGGCAGGCGAATCGCCAGGACCCCGAGCAGGCTGCCGATGAAGGGGGCTGACAGGAGCAGGACAGGCCAGATCGGTAGGATGGGTGAAGACGCCGCGAAGGCTGTCATCAAACCGAAATTGTCATTGTAAGTCCACTTGCTCCGCCGATCCCTCTCTCATCATCTACGACACTCGGTCGCATCGGGCTCGTGAAAGATTGAGTGCAAATGCCATAATGGCCAAGTCGCCCCAAACCATCGTGGCGCCCGATCGTGCGTTGACGCCGCTCGATGAACTGATCGATCTCCTGGTGCAGGAAGGTCATTGCGACGCCCGCGCGGTGGAGCGTGGCCGCCGCGTCGCGGAGGAAAGCGGTCAGCGTCTCGACATCGTGCTCAGCCAGCTGGGCCTGGTCACGGAGCGTCGTCTCGCGGGAGCCTATGCGCGTCTCCTGGACCTGCCGACGATTGCGGCGGGTGACTACCCCGCCGCGCCCCTCTGGCAGGACCGCCTGTCGGTTGCCTTTCTGCGGACCGCGCGCGCGATACCGGTGGCGCAGGACGGGGACACGCTGGTGCTGGCGGTCGCCGATCCCTTCGACCTCTTCACGCCCGAGGCCGTTGGCATCGCCACCGGGCAAGCGGTGCGGCTGCGGATTGCCCTTCCGGTGGAGCTGGAGGCTGCGTTCGAGCGGCTCTATCCCGACGGAAACGGCAAGCCGGACGATGAAGCCGCGGGTTCCGCGCCGCTCGAGGAGGATGCCGAGCGGCTGCGCGACCTCGCCAGCGACGCGCCGGTGATCCGGCTCGTTAACCAGTTGATCTGGCGCGCCGTTGAGTTGCAGGCGAGCGACATCCATATCGAACCGTTCGAGGACCGCCTGCGCATCCGCTATCGCTTCGATGGCGTCCTGCATGAGGTCGAGAGTCCTCCGGCCCAAATGACGGCGGCTATCACTTCCCGCATCAAGATCTTGGCGCATCTCGACATCGCCGGTCGGCGCCTGCCGCAGGATGGGCGAATCCGCCTGGCCGTTCGGGGCCAGGACGTGGATTTCCGCGTTTCGACCGCGCCATCGCTGCACGGCGAAAGCGTGGTGCTGCGCGTACTCGATCGCAGCACGGTTGCCTTCGACTATGCGCGGCTCGGGCTGCCACCTGCGATCGTCCAGCGTTTCAGCGAGGCGCTCGATTTGCCGAATGGCATCGTGCTCGTCACAGGGCCCACCGGCAGCGGCAAAACCACAACCCTCTATACCGGGCTCCTCGGATTGAATTCCGTTACCCGCAAGGTTGTGACGATCGAGGACCCGATCGAATTCCAGCTTGCGGGTATCAATCAGATTCAGGTCCGTCCGCAGATCGGGCTGAATTTTGCGTCACTGCTGCGATCCATCCTGCGTCAGGATCCGGATGTCATCATGGTGGGCGAGATCCGCGATGTCGAGACCGCGCAGATCGCCGTGCAGGCGGCATTGACCGGTCATCTTGTGCTGTCGACGCTGCACACCAATTCGGCGGCTGCCACCATCACCCGCCTGCGCGATATGGGGCTTGAGGATTACCTGATGACGGCGGTGCTGCGGGGCGTGCTGGCGCAACGTCTGGTGCGCCGCCTATGCCTCTCATGTCGCCGCCCGGCGGAGGCGCCGGGCGAACTGGTGCACCGATACCGCCTGGACCGTAGAGCCCAGGACAGCGTCACCCTTTGGCATCCTGTGGGCTGCGATCAATGCCGGCGCACCGGCTATCGTGGGCGGCTCGCGATCTCCGAGTTTCTCGTGCTGGACGACGCGGTGGCACGGCTGATCTTCGCCCGGGCGGATCATGCGGAGGTTGAGCGTGTCGCGGTCGAGGCCGGCATGCAGACGATGTTTGACGCCGGTATCGATGCGGCGTTGGACGGCATGACGACGCTGGAGGAAGTGATGCGCAGCGTGCGGGCAGACGCCTGATGCCCGCCTTCCGCTACGTCGCTGTCGGCGCCGGCGGCAAGGTCAGCCAGGGCGTGCTGGATGCCGCGGACGAGATCGCCCTCGTCGAGCATCTGCGGCGGCAGGGCAGCATCCTGATGAAGGCGGAACCGGATGGCCGCCGGCGCTTCGCCACGATCGATATCGGTCTCTTCCGCCGGAGCGGCCTGCGCGCCCAGGAAACGGCTGATGTCACGCGGGAACTCTCGGTCATGCTCGGCGCGGGGCAGGATCTCGACCGCGCCTTGCGGTTCCTCGTCGAGACAGCATCCAATACCCGCGTTCGCAGCCTTCTGAGCACGATCCGCGACGCGATCCGGGACGGCAGCACCCTGGCGGCTGCCTTGTCACAGCATCCGGCGAGCTTTTCGCGCCTCTATATCGGCCTCGTGCGGGCTGGGGAGGCGGGCGGCGCGCTTGCGCCGACGCTGGAGCGGCTCGCGACATTGCTGGAGCGGGAGCGCGCTCTCGCCTCCACGATCACTTCGGCGTTGATCTATCCTGCGGTGCTGTTAGTCGCGGCCATCGGCTCGGTCGCTCTGTTGCTGACCGATGTGCTGCCGCAGTTCGTGCCGCTGTTCACCGACAATGGCGCGAAGCTTCCGGTCTCCACCCAAATCATGATCGATGCCGGAAATGGTCTCGGGCATTGGGGCCTGCCTGTCCTCGGCGCCCTGGCCATCGTGGCGCTCGGCGTGAACCGTTGGCTGCGCGAGCCCGCGCCGCGCCTCGCCTTCGACCGGATGCGGCTGCGCCTGCCCGTGGTCGGCACCCTGGCGCGAGAGGTCATGGCCGCGCGCTTCACCCGGACACTGGGGACGCTGCTCATCAACGGCATGCCGCTCATCACGGCGCTGGACACGGTGCGCGAAACGCTCGGCAATACCGCGGGCCAGCGCGCCTTGGACGCGGCAATCCTTGGTGCCCGCGGCGGGGCGGGCCTCGCCCGGCCACTTGCAGCCGCGGGCCTGTTCCCGGAGCGGACGATCCATCTGCTGCAGCTCGGCGAGGAGACCGCGCAGCTCGGCCCCATGGCGCTGCGCGCGGCGGATATCCATGAGCAGAAGACGCGGCTCGCGGTGCAGCGCATGGTCTCCCTGCTCACCCCGGCGATCACCCTGGGGATGGGGGCTCTGATCGCCGCGATCGTCGCCTCGCTCGTGCAAGCCATGCTCGGCCTCAATGATCTTGCGCAGTGATACGTCGGGTGAAGCCGGCTTCACCTTGATCGAGGTCCTGGTCGTAATCGTCATTCTGGGGCTCACGGCTGCTTTGGTGCTGGCGCGAGGACCGTCACGCAGCGCGGGGCTGGAAGCGCGGGCGGCGGCGACCGAGGTGGCGCAGACCTTGCGCCTCGGGCGAAGCCAGGCGATCGCCACCGATCGCCCAACGGCCGTCATCCTTGACGTGTCCACCCATTGGTTGATGCTGAACGGCGCGGCGCGTGGCGTGCTGCCCGCGGCATTGCCGGTCGCCGCCCTCATGGCGGATGGCAGCCGCCCCCGCCGCGCAGTCTTCGGCTTTGCGTCTGATGGCAGCGCAACAGGGGGCACCGTCGTTCTGGGAAACCCCGGGCAGCGGATCCTGGTGACGATTAATTGGCTGACCGGGCGGGTCGATGTCGTCAACGCGCGGTGACATGCGCGTTGAACCCGGGGGGCGAGAGGCCGGCTTCACGCTCCTCGAAGTTCTTGTGGCGTTCATCATCGCGGCGTTGTTTCTGGCGGTGCTCGCCAACGCCGGGATCGAGGGGCTCCGCGCGAGCCGCCTGTCCGCCCAGTATCAGGAGGCGCTGGCGCGCGCGCAATCGCATCTGGCGGCCGCCATCGATACGCCGCGGGCCGGCGATCGGCAGGGCGACGAGGGTGACGGATATCATTGGCACGTCCGCATCGTCCCGCTGGCGCATATCGTCACCCCGTCAGGTCCGGCAACCCTGTTGGCCGTGAGTGTGGCGATTTCCTGGGGCAGCTCCCGCGGCCGCAGCGTGCAGCTGGATACCGAGCAGGTGGCCGGCGGCGACGTGGGAGCGGCGCCGTGAGCCCTGATCGCCGCGCCGGTTTCACTCTGGTCGAGACCTTGGTGTCTCTCGTCGTGCTCGGATTTATTGTCGTCGGGCTCGCACAGGGCCTGCGGTTCGGCATGGCGGCATGGGACCGCCAGGCGCGGTCCATCGACCAAGACACCGCGCTCGACTCCACGGATCGCATTCTCAGGGCGCTACTGTCGCGCATGGTGCCAGGGGTCGATCCCCACGTGCCCGCCGTCGCGGGAGATGGGTTCCATCTCGCTTTCACGGCTGAACTGCCGGTGAATGCCCCTGCCTCGCCCACGCGGCTTGCGGACCTGACGCTCGGCGCCAACGCGTCGCACAGGCTCGTTCTTGCCTGGACTCCGCATCTTCACGCTCGGCGGCTCGGGCCGGCAGTGCTGCGGCAGGCGACGCTGCTGTCAGGTGTAAGGCAGGTGACATTCGCCTACTTCCGTCCGCCATCGGGGCAGCAGCCCGCGGTCTGGGTGAACCAGTGGCAGAGCGTCAACCCGCCGGCGCTCGTGCGCGTGCATATCGAGTTTGAGAATCGGGCGCAGCATTGGCCGGACGTGATCGTGGCGCCGATGTGTGAGGCGGATGACAACTGATTATGCAAGGATAAGGTGCGTGGTGACAAAGCAAGTCTCGAGACGCCGGATGCTCGACATCAGCCTCGGCGCCGTTGGTGTCGCGGTTATCCCGGTAACGGGCGAAGCAATGGATGGCCGGGTTTTGGCGCCGCAGGTTGGCGATGCGCTGGTGGCCGTGAACGATGTGCGGCGTGCGCCTCTGCAGCCGCGAGATTTGCGTCACGGCGCTCCACCCATCCTCACTTGGCCCATGGATCCGAGAACGGGACTTGTACGGGATGGCGCGCGGTTCAACCAGGTGCTGCTGCTGCGCCTGGCCGGTGACCGTGACGAAGCGCATGGAGGAAGGCTGGTCGCTTTCTCGGCTGTATGCACCCATGCGGGATGCGTTGTTTCCGCATGGCGCGCATCCGATCGGCTGCTTCTTTGTCCATGTCACGGGTCGGAATACGATCCGGCACGCATGGCGGCCGTTGTGAGAGGCCCGGCGCCGCTACCACTGCCGAGGCTGCCGGTCGCCGTGGTCGGTGGCCTGGTTGCCGTCGCGGGTCCGTTTTCGGCAGCACCCGGCGGCCACACGGGGCGCACCGATTGAACCTCGACTGATGCCGCTATCAGGTTAACCCCTGCGCAACCTCGCCGCCCACATACTTGGCCGGTTAGCAGACGCGAACCGGGGCATGAAGGGCATCATTTTCAACCTGCTGGAAGACGTGGTCAGCGACGTGCATGGCCCCGCCACCTGGGACCTGCTGTTGCTGGAAGCGGGCGTGTCCGGCGCCTATTCCTCCTTGGGCAACTATCCTGATGAGGAGTGGGCGGGCGTCGTGAAAACCGCCTCGGCAAGGCTTGGCATGCCGGAAGGGGACGTGCTGCGCTGGTTTGGCCGCGCCGCCATGCCCCGCCTGGCACAGGGCTATCCGCACTACTTTACGAGCGCGCCCAATCTGCGCGCCTTCGTGCTCACCCTCAATCAGATCATGCACGGCGAGGTTCGCAAACTCTATCCTGGGGCGGTTTGCCCTTATTTCGATTTTGGCGCGCTGGAAAGCGGCACCCTGGAGATGGTCTACCGCAGCCCGCGCCGCCTCTGCGCACTGGTCGAAGGGTTCATACAGGGTGCTGCCGACCATTACGCCGAGCAGGCCGCGCTGACCCATGAAGCCTGCATGCACCACGGCGCGCCGGCCTGCGTCTTCCGGCTCGAATGCGCGGCGCCGGTTGCCGGGCAAAGGGCAGGCAGCGCCGCCGCCTGAATGGAGATGTTCGAGGAGGTCGCGCGACTTGAGCGGCGCCTGGCGCGCGAACGTGATGCGCGCCGGCAGGCCGAAGCCATCGCCGAACGCGGCCTGCACGAACTCTATCTCAGCCAGCAGCGTATCGAGTTGCTGCAGCGCCTGGCCTCCGCGGCGGTGGATGGCAGCCCGCTTGCGGAGATTGTGGGCCTCGCGCTCTCAGGTCTCTGCACGCTATGCGGCTGGCAGCTGGGCCACCTGTTCCTCGTGGAGGATGGCGCGCTGCGGTCCGCCGAGGTCTGGCATGGCTCGAACGGTGGCACCGTGGAGCGGATGCGGCAAGCCACGAGGGAGATGGACCCGACCTCGCCGACGCATCTGCCGGGGCGCGTGGCTGCCAGCGCGGCGCCGGCCCTGATCAACATCGAGGAAGACCGCCATTTCGTGCGTACGGCGGCCATGAATGCCTGCGGTCTTCGCGGTGCGGCGGGGTTTCCGGTTCACTGCCGTGGCCGCGTCATCGGCGTCGCCGAGTTGTTCAGCCCCGATCCCTTCGTGCCGGACACTGCCCAGCTCCTTCTGGTGGCGCAGGTCCTGTCGAAAGTGGGCATGGTGATCGAGCGCCAGAAAGCCGAGCAGGATCTGCTGACGGCGAAGCGGCAGCTCGATGCTGCCTTGGCCAACATGTCCCAAAGTCTCGTCATGTTCGATGCATCGGGGCGCCTGAGTGTGTGCAATGCCCGTTTCGCCGAACTCTACGGGCTGCGGGCCGATTTGCCGGCCGGATCGACGCTGGAAGAGGTGCTGTCGTGTCTCGCCGCTTCGGGCACGGGGCCGGAGGAGGCCGCGAAGTTCGGCGCGCTGAGGCGTCTTGTCAGCACGGCCGGTCACCGCTCCTA
>Ga0116230_10003371_pt1 | contig 15584 bp, 18 predicted proteins | sample S1TSphfallax_3_FD_88678 | JGI IMG/M metagenome (GOLD analysis project Ga0116230, IMG submission 88678) | Host-associated microbial communities from peat moss isolated from Minnesota, USA - S1T2_Fd - Sphagnum fallax MG | ecosystem: Host-associated > Plants > Peat moss > Unclassified | place... | reverse complement strand
GGTGAAGACGACGCGGGCGAGGTATTCGAGGTTGACCTGGTGGCAGATGCCCATGCCGGGGGGTACGGCGGAGAAGTTGCGGAAGGCGGTTTGGCCCCATTTTAAGAACGCATACCGCTCGCGGTTGCGCTGGAATTCGAGCAGCGAATTGGCGTCGTAGGCCTGGGGCGAGCCGAACTCGTCGACCTGGACGGAGTGGTCGATGACCAGTTCGGCTGGCTGGAGGGGGTTGATTTTCTCGGGATTGCCGCCGAGGAGCTTCATGGCGTCGCGCATGGCGGCGAGGTCGACGATGGCCGGGACGCCGGTGAAGTCCTGCATGAGGACGCGGGCGGGCATGTAGGCGATTTCGAGACTCGGCTCGGCCTGAGATTTCCACGCGGCGAGATGGCAGATTTCGGCGGCGGTGACGTTGAGGCCGTCTTCGCGGCGGAGGAGATTTTCGAGGAGGATTTTGAGGCTGAAGGGCAGGCGGGCGAGGTTGAAGCCGCGTTCCGCGAGCGCGGGGAGACGGAAATAGGTGTATTCGCGGCTGCCGGAGGTGAGTTTGGTCCGGCTGGCAAAGGTGTTCATGGACAGGTGCCTTTCTGGCGGTTGCTTCGGGTTCAGGGGTCGCGGTCGATGGCGATCTCGGCGTTTGCGCAGGCAGTCTCGCTGGCTTCGTTGCGCGCGGGGTCGGCGAATTCTCAGTCGTGGCGGCCACGGTCGGCGCGGCCGTAGCGGAAGCGCTTGGGGCGGCGGATGGGCGTGTGCCGTGAAGCTGAGGGATCGGAGGCCGAAGCTGCGGACGGTATGGAGAAAACGGGGCTCATGCGACGGAATAATTTTAAGGCATCGGCACTGAGGCCTGCACGGAGGCCTGCGTTTGAAGTCATTTTATGGGGATGGGGTTATTCGGCTTCGCCTTCAGGTTGTAGACGAATTCGAATTGAATGGTGAGGCGTGGTCCCTTGAATTCGGTTGGCAAAGGGGGATAGCTGGATGCCACGATGGCTCCCCATGCGGCCTTGTCGAGGTCGACGTTTCCGGATCGGCCCACGAGCTTCATGCTTCGGGGCTCCAATTCCCCGGTTGGCAGAATGGAAAAAACGATGATCACGCAGGTCGCTGTCTTGTCTGCGAGGGATTCTTTTTCGAGTAACCGATTCCAGGACTTCTTTATGTTGCGAGTAATATGGGCGAGATAAGGCTGAAAATCGACGCCGAGAGCGTCGGAAAGGATTGCACTGTTTTGTTTGGGCGCATCCTTGCTTTCCGGTTGCCCGGTATACGGGGAACGAGTTGGGGGTTGGCTCGTGGGAGTTGGGTCCGGTTTGGGGGAATCGCTTTGCCGGGTTTGCGCCGTGAGAACAGTTGTGGCTGCCATCAAAAGTGCGCCAGCGGGCAAGATTCTTCGCATACGATAGTCTTTCTTGAAGGTTGATCCTAAAAGTGTTGTATGGGATTTGGGCTTGGGATGCAAGTTGGGGATCGAGCATGCCAATGCACTTTGCACAAGAATCCATGAACCCGGCGGGACTCCTACTGGATTCCCTCAGGGGCTAAAGCCCTACCCATTCCATTGGCTTCATCGGCACGACTAAAGTCGTGCCCTTTTACAAAGCCGTGCATCAGAGGTTTCCATCAGTAGTCGAAGAGGAGTTCGATTTGGATGTTTGGGCCGGTGAACTCGTGGGGGAGCGGGGGGTAATCGGCGCTTTCGATGGCTCCCCAGGCGGCGCGGTCGAGGGCGATGTCGCCGGAGCGGCCGACGAGGGTCATGGATTTTGGCTGAAGGCGGCCGTTGGGCAGGACGGTGAAGACGATGGCGACTTCGCCGCGCTTGTTGATGGGCGGGAGGACTTCGTCGGGGATGAGTGGGTCCCAGGTGCGGTAGGTTTCGCGGACGAGCTTTTGCAGCCAGGGGTCGAAATTGACGCCCTGGGTGTCGGAGAGGATGCGCGCGCCGCTGCCGCCTCTGGGGTCTTTGCCGGGGGCTGGGCCGCGGATGCCTGCGCCGCTGGCGTGTTCGGAGTCGCGCATAGCCTGGCGAAGCTGGTCGGCGGGGTTGCCGGTGTTGAGGGAGAAGTTAGGCCGTGCTGGGACGGGCGCGGGGCGCGGAGTTTCGAGGGCCAGGGGCGGGTTGGGAACGGGCGCCGCGGTTGTGGGCGGCGCGGCGGGTTGGGGCTGGGGTTGTGCGACTGGCGCGGGCGGCGGCGTGTTTTCCGCTTGCTGTTGCGGGGCTGGCGCGGGGGCTGGCGGCGCGGGCTTCGGTTTTTCCAGAGTCTTCAGGGATTCGAGAGTCTTCTTGTCAACCTGGGTGTCGGCGGGTTTGATGGGCGGGAGCTTGGGCTTGACCTTCTGGATCTGTTTGAGGGCGTCGGGCAATTCGTCCAGATAGGTCAGATCTTTGCGGTTCTTGATCGCCTGGATGGGATCGATGAGCGCATTCTGGTGCAGGACGTAGCGCGGGATGGCGTAGAGGAGCGCAAAAAAGGCGATATGGGCGAGGATGGAGATCCATATCCCCTCGCGGATGCGCTGCCAGCGGCGCTCGTCCTCGTATTGGGAGATGCGTTCGAGCAGTTCGTGGGTGTCGTAGTCGACGTAGCGGGAGGTGGAATACGAACCAGCGCGGGAGCCGTTGCCGCTGAAGGCGGGAACAGGAGTGTCGCCAGGCGCTGGAGCTTCGGGTTCCTGCACGGCTACCGCAACCGAGCCGGTGTCATCGGCGGCGCGTTGGGCGTCGGGCGACGGGATGGGCGGATTGGTGTGCGGATCGCTGGCAGGCATGCTTGGGTTTCGTGAAACTCGGGTAGAACGCGGGGCGTTGCTTCCAGGCCGGTTAGAGGCCGATGAAGTAGCGCTTATCGTTCGGGGCTTCCGTTATTCTCTCATTCTACTCAAGTCTCTGCCAGAGCAAAGGAGCACGGCAGTTGGGAGCTGGGAAGCCGGCGCATAGAATGAACCTTGCCGGCTTGGAATTGTCGTCTTCGGTTGGCCCGCGCCCTGTGGATGGTTAGACGCATCGAAGGATGAGTAAGTTACCCAAGGAGTCCAACCGGCAACCCAGTCCGTATTGCGGAAGGTAAGATTTGAAGCATCTCTTCACGAACTTGATGGCAAAATTGGTCGTTTTTTCTCAGCTCTTGCTGGCCAAGCTCGGTTTCTGGGGCATTGGGGCGATCGCGCTGATCGATTCCTCTTCTCTTCCCGTTCCGATGGACTTGCTGATGGGAGGAGCAGTGTGGCAGGACAAGAGCCGGTTTTGGATGTATTGTTTGCTGGGCGCGGCAGGCTCGGCGATCGGCGGGCTGGTGCCGTATGGTCTGGGGCGCGCGGGCGGGGAGCTTTTTCTGCTAAAGCGGGTGAATCGACAGAAGTTCGACGCGATGCGGACTCGCTTCGAGCGGCAGGAGTTTTTGGCGGTGATGGTGCCGAGCATGCTGCCGCCGCCGACGCCGTGGAAGGCGTTTGTGTTTGCGGCCGGGGTGTTTGAGATGCGCGTGGTGCCGTTTGTGCTGGCGGTGTTTGCGGGGCGGATGGTGCGCTGGCTGGTACTGTCGCTGCTGGTGCTAAAGCTGGGGCCGAGCGCGGTGCCGCTGATGGAAACTGTAGTGAAGGAGCATCTGGCGGCGTTCTTGGGTGGGCTGGTGCTGGTGTTTGCGGCGATTGGGTTTTGGGCGGTGGCGAGGCGGCGAAATCGCCCGACTCCGCTACCGGAATAAGCCGCGAATGCTCCGTCAATCGGCCAAAAGGATCTGAATGCTTGCTCCTGCCGGGATTTCCTCTGTATCGTCGGGAATCACGGCGAAGCAGTTGGAGCGGGCGAATGCGGCGAGGTCGCCGGAACCTTGCCAGGGGATGAGTTCAACTTGCGGCGAGTGGACGAAGCTGCCAATGGCGGGAAGGAAGCGGGTGAGGCCGGGTTTGCCGTGCCATGGAGTCGTGAGCTGGGCTTGGGTGAAGCGGGGTTTGGGGTTTGAGTCTGCGGCGAGGGCGGCGAGGAGCGGGGCGGCGAAGAGCTGGCAGGTGACGGCGCTTGAGATGGGGTTGCCGGGCAGTGCGAAGAATGGGAGCGGCGGCTGGCCGAGGCGAGGGATTTGGCCGAAGGCGACGGGTTTGCCGGGCTGGATGGCTACGCCGCGGAAGAGAAACTCTGCGCCGGCTCGGGCGAGGGCGTGGTCGACGAGATCGAAGCGGCCGGCGGAGATGCCGCCGGAGATGAGGAGCAGATCGGTTCCGAGGGCGCGTCGGAGGGCGGAGTCGAGGGGTTCGGCGGCGTCTGGGACGGCGGGCAGGACGAGCGGGTCTCCGCCGGCGGCGGCGACCAGTGCGGCAAGCATGGGCGCGTTGGAGTTGCGAATCTGGCTGGGGCCGGGAGTTGCTTCGACGGGGACCAGTTCGTCTCCGGTGGAGAGGATGGCGATGCCGGGTTTGTCGTAAACGACAAGGCGGCTGTAACCGCACTGGGCGGCGAGGGCGATGTGCGCCGGGCGGAGGCGTGTGCCTGCGGGGATGAGCTCGTCTCCGAAGCGGGCTTCCGAGCCGGCGGGGACGATGTTTTCTCCGGGAGCGATGGAGCGCGGGGTGGCGAGGCGGACATAGCGGGTGGCTGGGTCGTAAATTTGGGAGTGTACTGGGGTAGAGGCGGGATTGGCGGAGAATTCGGCGTGTTCGACCATGAAGACCGCGTCGGCGCCGGGTGGGACGGGCGCGCCGGTCATGATTTCCCAGAGTTCGCCGGGGTTTATCTGTCCGGAACCGATGGCGGATGGGTCTTGTCCGGCGTGGATTTGGCCGGCGAGGCGCAGAAATTCACGCGTGTTGGCTTCCTCGGCGCGGCAGGCAAAGCCGTCGCGGGTGGAGCGGGAAAACGGCGGCTGATCGCGGTCGGCGTGAAGGGGCTGGGCCAGAACGCGGCCCAGGGTTGCGAGAAGCGGCAGAAATTGCGACGGAGCTGGAGTTAGGCCGGCATTTGCGGCTATGTATCGCTGGAGTTGCTGGGCGGCCTCGGCGTAGCGAATTGGCGGCGCAGGCATGATTCCGATTGTAGCTGGAGGCGCGCCCCTGGGGTGGTTACGGCGATGCGGTTCTCTCCGCGGTCACGGGGCGTGACCGCGTAGAGTCGCGGATGGCGGTTTCACTTCTTGGCCTTGTACTTGCTTTCGACCTTTTGTCCGGCTGAGGCCAGGACCTCCTGGGAGTCCTTGGCGAATTGGCCGTTGGGGTCGAGTTCCAGATATTTTTGATAGGCCTCGACACAGCCTGGGGGAAGGACGATTTTCTGAGTCTTGTCGTCGAATGAGGCCTTTTGGGTGAGGGCCTGGGCCTTGAGGTAGAAGAGGAGCGCGTAGGCGGGGCTGGTGGATGCCGGGGTTGCGGCGATGGCCTTGTCGGCGGCGGCATTTTGCGCGTCGGGATTGCTGAGTACGCCGGAGCTGTTCATGGAGTAGAGGAGTTTGGTGAAGTTGGCGTAATACATTGGCGCCTGGGCGGGCAGAGCCTTGGCAGCGGAGTCGTAGGCCGCGGAGGCTTCGTCGAGTTTCTTTGTCCGCACGTAGATATTGCCCAGGCCGCTGTAGGCTGGCCCTTCCAGATCGGGAGCGGGTTTGCCGCTGGCTTTGATCAGGTCGAGGGCCTTCTTATCGGAGGCTTCGGCATCGTCGTATTTGGTCAGCCCGGCCTGGGCTGTGCCCAACTGTATCCAAAGGACGGCGGCGTCGGGTTTCAGCACCGTGTCCTTGAGCATCAGAGTCTCTAATTCGGTATATTTTTGCGTCTTGATCTCAGATTCCTTGGCCTGAATCTCGGCCTTGGTGGCCGTGGCTCCAAGGGCCTGGACCGCGGCGGCGTGGGCGTTATCGGCTTCGGCGACGAGGGATGAGGCGGTTTTCAGGTCGGCATTGAGATTCTTGACGATTTGATTGCCTTTGAGGATCTCGGCGTTCTTCTTTTTGAACTCCTCGATCTGCTTCCTCTGCTCGGGGGTCATCTTGTCGAGGTAGGCCGGGCGGGACATATCGACGTCCTGCTTGACGTCCTCGCCGGCTTTGATTTTGACATTGTCGATTTCGTCGACGAACTTGCCGGCCGGAGTGTCGGGCAGGCGGAAGATGACCGAATAGGTGTCTGGGAGGATGCCGTCGCCGGTGAAGTCGCCGGCGGCATTGACGGGGAAGGTGTACTTGAAGGTGTGGCCCAGGTCGGTGGAGAGGCCGATGGTGCCGGGGCCTTTGGGTACGCCGGTGGGGTCGGTGACGTGGCCGTGAATTTTGCCGGTGGGCGGGGCCTGAGCGAAGGTGGCGATGGAAACGGAAAGCAGCGCCGTGGCGGCTAGTGAGAGTAGGGTCCTGAGCTTCATCTTGTTCTCCTTATATGTCGCGGGTGAGAGGGCTAGCGCCTCGGTCCCGTTGTTGCGTCGTTCGTTGGTATTCCCGGCGGTTCCATCGCTGGTGTGCTTGCGTTCTCAAAAAGTCTCCGCATGTTGAGCATACGGGATGGGATCGGGCACGGCGGCGGCTTGAAAGGCGCGCAGCCGCAGGGCGCAGCTTTCGCAGGTTCCGCAGGCTTGCCGCTCTTCCCGGTAGCAGGACCACGTTAAATGCAAAGGAGCTTTCGATTCAAGGCCCATGCGCACAATGTCGGCTTTGCTGTTGGCGATGAGGGGTGTGAGTATCTCGATATTGCCGTCGCGGGTGCCGGTCCGGATGACCTGCTGGAAGGCCTGGTAGTAGGCGGGGCGGCAATCGGGGTAGCCGGAGCTATCCTGCTCGACCGCGCCGATGTAGATGCGGGTGGCGCCGAGCACCTCCGCCCAGCTTACGGCGGCGGAGAGGAAATGGGCGTTGCGGAAGGGGACGTAGGTGACGGGGATTGCGCTGCCGGTGGCGTTGGGCGAGCCGGCGAATTCGGGTTGGGCCTCGGGTACGGCCACGCTTAAGTCGGTGAGCGCGGAGCCGCCGATGTGGCGGAAGACATCGACGCGGAGGTGGAGGAAGTCGATCATTTTGAGGTGGGCGGCGACGCTGCGGGCGGCGGTGAGTTCGCGGCCCTCGGTACGCTGGCCGTAGCTGAAGTGGAGGGCGAAGGCCTCGGTGTCGCGGGCGGCGATGGCGGCGGTGACGCAGCTATCCATGCCGCCGGAGAGGCAGACGACGGAGCGCGGACGGGGCGTGGGAGTGCTCACGACTTCATAGTATCGCCTGGCCGGTGCTGGCGGTGTGACGGCGCGCACCGGCTCGGGAACGATATTGGCGATCAGGCGCGGGATGCCGGAGAGGGTTTTGGATTGGATGGCGCGGGGTCGGCGACCATGGCGGCGGCGCGGTCTTCCGGGTTGAAGGCGGGGGCGGGGGCTCCGGGGACTGCGGCATACGAGCGGACGTTGCGCGAAACGGAAAACAGGGCGTTGCGCGTTGCCGGGGCGTTGCCCGCGTAGGTGATGGCCTGGGCGGCGGGGATGTTCATTTGGGCGGCGGTGGCGATGGCGTCCTGGTTGGCGGCGAGGAATTGGAACTCCCATTTGTAGACTTCGCGCTGTTGCTGGATGAGGTCGGCGACGCGCTGCCGGCTGTAGACGGAGCTTGCGTTTTCGAGGCCGTCGGTCATGGTGACGATGACCACTTTGCCGGGTCGCCGGTCCTCAGGCTGTTCGGCAAGGGATTTGCCGAGGTCGTCGATGGTCTTGCCCATGGCGTCAAGCAGGGCGGTCATGCCGCGCGGTTCGAAGCGGATTTGATTGCCGATGGTTTGCTCGGCGAGGGTGAAGCTGGGGGCGTGGGCGATGGGTCCGGAGTAGATCTGCTCGTAGACGTTGTCGAATTGCACGAGGAGCAGGGAGACCTCGGCCGGGGAGTGCTTCTGGTCGGCGAGGAAGGCGTTCATTCCTTCGACAGTGGCCTCCTGAATGGAGCTCATGGAGCCGGATCGGTCGAGGATCATGGCGATTTGCATGGCGTTTTGGTTCATGGCGGTCCCCCTGTGGTTTTGAATTGAAGTACACATGGAGATAAGCGTAATCCTGAACGGGATTGGCTGCGCAGACAGAAAGAAATTTGGCGCAAACTTGCCGGAATTATCCGATTCGATTCGCTTACGTGGGAACGGACGCTACCGGAGGCACTGCAGATGGGAACGGATGTTGTCAAACTTTTCGATAAGCGGCTTTGCGATCGCGTACTCGCCCTCAGTGGGTCAGGTTTGGTCGGCTCCAGACTCCAGGAGTTCGACGAATTCAGCATCTTCCGTTTTGGGTTTGCTCCCGAGGTTTCGGGGTCGGTGCGGCTGGCGGAACTTGTTCGGCAAGGCTTGTCCCATGAGGGACTCAAGCGGGAGCTGGTTCAGGAGTTGTGTTTTGCCGGCGACGGGATGGCGGTTGACTAGTGGGGATGTTTCGCGGAGGTGTTCCGCGCACATCCCTCGGGGGCAATTTCTGAGCTGGAGATCTTTCCGCACCTGACCGAAGAGGGCTTTCTGCTGTTGCAGCCGGACAACGTGGAGCGAATGGTGGTGAGCTTGCGCGCACACCGGACCGAGCTTGAGGTGATGTCGGAAGCGGACGTGGCTTGTCTGGAATCGTGGCGGGAGCTGTGCGCGCGGGATTCGGGACGGATGGTGGCGTATCTTTTCGACTCGTAGACCGCTCTACAATGGCGATATGTCTACGACGATTCGACCGGCGGTTCCGAGCGATGTGCCGTTGATTCTGGAGTTCATTCGCGGGCTTGCGCTCTATGAGCGGGAGCCGGATGCGGTGACGGCGACGGAGGCCGATCTGCTGCGCGATGGGTTTGGCGAAAACCCTTACTACCATTGCCTGATTGCTGAAAGCGACGGCAAGCCGGCGGGGTTTGCGTTTTATTTCTTCAATTACTCGACGTGGACGGGCCGGCCGGGTTTGTATCTGGAGGATTTGTTTGTGACTCCGGAGTTTCGCGGAGTGGGGATCGGAAAGGCCCTGCTGGCGCGCGTAGCGGCGATTGCGGTTGAGAAGGGATGTCCGCGATTGCAGTGGGAGGTGCTGGACTGGAATACGCCGGCAATTGAGTTTTACCGGGCGCTGGGGGCGGAGTTTTTGGATGCGTGGCGGAATGTGCGGATGACGACGGAGGCGATTGCGCGGCTGGCGGCGATGGATGTTACGATAGGTTGACGCGTGAGGCGCTACACGCTACCATTCGCTGATGATTCAGTCCTTTCGGCACGCGGAGCTTGAGAAGTTCTTCCTCACCGGAAGTAAAGCAGGGATTCAACCGGCACATGCGATCAAACTACGCCTGCAACTCACCCTTCTAAACACCGCGAAGAATGAACAGCGCATGAACGTTCCCGGCTGGGATTTGCATCCGCTGAAGGGCAAGCTGGCAGGGCATTGGTCGGTGAAAGGCAATGGAAACTGGCGAATGACCTTCACATTTGAAAACGAGCAAGCGATCCTTGTTGACTACCAGGATTACCACTGATCTCAGAGGAGGCATGTGATGGCCATGACGATGCACAACCCTGCCCATCCGGGCGAGATTCTGCGTGAGTACCTTGGCTCTGTGCAGGTCGGCGAAGCGGCGCGAAGATTGCGTGTGGCGCGGTCGACGCTCTCGCGGCTGCTCAACGGACGAGCGTCGTTTACGGCGCCGATGGCGCTGCGGCTGGCGGCGGCTTTTGGAACGGAGCCGGGGATGTGGCTGGACTTGCAGCAGCAGTACGATCTTTGGCATGCCTCGCGGCGGAAGCAACCCAAGGTGGAGAAATTCTTTGAGGCTGCGTGAGCTTCTTTTCTGCCGGATGATGTCACCCATTTTTGAGGGTGGGAATCGAGTATCTTGAGCAGTCTTCGTAAGAGAATTCGCGTGATTGGCGGCGGTTTGGCTGGGCCGGAGGCGGCGCTTACGGCGGCTTCTTTGGGCTGCGAGGTGGAGCTGTATGAGATGCGGCGCGAGGGTCCGGATGGCGCGCCGATTTTGACGCCGGCGCATCAGACTACGGAGTTTGGGGAGCTGGTTTGCTCGAATTCGCTGAAGAGCGAGTCGCCCAATACGGCTCCGTGGCTGCTGAAGCAGGAGATGCGGCGGGCGGGGTCGAAGCTGCTGGCGTTGGCGGACCGGACGGCGGTGCCGGCGGGTCATGCGCTGGCGGTCGATCGCGTGGAGTTTTCGCGGTTGCTTGCCGAGGCGATTGCGGCTGCGCCGCGGATTACGGTGATTCGCGAGGAGGTGAAGACGCTGGATTTTGGCGACGACTCCCTGACTATTGTGGCTTCCGGCCCGCTGACTTCCGATGCCTTGAGCGGGGAGATTGCGCGGCTGACGGGCGCGGAGCATCTGGCGTTTTACGATTCGATTTCGCCGATTGTGGATGCCGAGACGATCGACATGAGCCGCGTCTACTTTGCCGCGCGGTGGGACAAGGGGACGGCAGATTACATCAATTGCCCGATGAATCGCGAGGAGTACGCGGCGTTTCTCCATGCGCTGACTACGGCCGAGGAGGCGGAGGCGAAGGAGTGGGAGAAGGCGGAGTACTTCGAGGGGTGCCTGCCGATCGAAATTCTTGCGCGGCGCGGGCCGGATACTTTGCGCTTTGGGCCGATGAAGCCGGTGGGGTTGCGCGATCCGCGGACGGGGCAGACGCCGTATGCGGTGGTGCAGTTGCGGCAGGAGAATCTGCGCGCGGACAGCTACAACCTGGTCGGATTCCAGAATCACCTGAAGTTTGGCGAGCAGGCCAAGGTTTTGCGGCTGATTCCGGGGCTTGAGAACGCGAAGTTTCTGCGCTACGGGCAGATTCATCGCAATACGTATATCTGCTCGCCGAGGGTGCTGGACGACCGGCTGCGGATGAAGGAGCATCCCGCGATCTTCTTTGCCGGGCAGATATCGGGCGTGGAGGGGTATACGGAGTCGATCGCTTCGGGGCTGCTGGCGGGAATCTACGCGGCGGCTTTTGCGCATGGGGACGATCCCGCGCCGGTGCCGCGCCAGACGGCCCTGGGGTCGCTGGTGCATTACCTTACGGGGGCCGATCCCCAGCACTTTCAGCCGGCCAATATTACCTTCGATTTACTGGCGCCTCTCGAAGAGGAGACGCGCAAGAAGGTTCGCGACAAGAAAGAACGGCATAGGATGGTGTGTGAGCGGGCGCTGGAGGCCTTTGACGGCTGGTGGGCGGAGCGAGCCGTTTCCGCAAGCGGGAGAAATTTTCTCAAGGCCGGTGTCTAAAGGATTAAGCAAGAGATTTAGCGGCAGAGACAGGGGGCGGCTTGGCGATTGCGGGCTCGGAGGACGTGTTGTCCAACCCCGTTCTGGCCTTTAGCCTGCGCGCCGCGCTTGGTTTGTATGTGATTTACATGGCGCGCGGATTCTATGCCGATCCGCTCAGCTACTTTCGCAGATGGATGCCGAGAATGCCGGAATACGGGTGGATGCGGGCGGCGATTCGCGGTGGGGCGTGCTTTTGCGTGTGGGGTGGGTGCTTTATCCTGGCCACGGCGATCGCGACGCAGATTCTGGGCCTTCACGGACTCGGACTAGCTTTCGCACTGATCCTGCTGGCGGCGATTGCGACGTATTTTCTGCTGCCGAAATCTGTGGGGCAAATGCGGAGCGAAGAAGACGAAGGCATGGGGCGGCTGAAGTAATCTGACGCAAATAATTTCCCGGCCGCGTTTCACGATCCAGATTGTGTTACGCTTGCGGCCAGATGCCGGTTTCTTTCCAGCCCGGCTTATCCGAAACGATGCTCAACTACTCCGCTACCGCCGTGATCAGCCCCGCGATTGAGAGAACGCGGCAGTTCCTCTTCCGGCCCTTTTATCTGGGGCGCTTCCTGAAGTTGACGCTGGTGGGCTTGCTAACCGAAGGCGGAACTTCGAGCTTCAATTTCAACTCCAGCGTGCCGTCAGGGCATAGCGGCGGCCAGACGAACGGCCTGGACACGCCGTTTCATCTGCCCATCCCGCACTGGCAGGCGTTGGCGCTGGTTGGGTTGATCCTTGCGGTGATGCTGGTGACGATTCCGATCGGGATTTTCATTCGCTATCTGTTGATCCGGCTGCGGTTCAGCTTTTTCGATTGCGTCTTGTACGGCGAGGATAGAATCGCGCCGGGCTGGAGGAAGTACCATCGCCAGGCGCTGCGATATTTGGGGATGTCGATCTGCGTGACGGCGGTTTGGTGGCTGCTGCTGATTCCGGTGGGATATGAGGTGTATCGGCATTTCCAGCCGCTGTTCCACACGCTGTTTTCCGGGGGTGACTTTACCTTCTGGGATTTGCTGCCGCTGATTGGCACCTTGTTTCCGGTTCTGATGATTTGGGCGCTCGTCGCGTATCTGGTGGATACGACGCTGGGGTGCTTTGCGCTACCGCGGATTGCGCTCGAAGATGCGTCGATTTCTGAAGCGCTCGAAGACGTTTGGTTCGATATAGTGGCGGAGCCGGGGCAATTTGCGCTGTTTTTTCTGTTTCGGGTGCTGCTGTCGATCGCCGCTTCGATCGTCGCGGTGATTCTGCTGATCGTCCCGCTGATTGTTCTGGCGATCGTCGGGGTATTGGTCGGCTTGGTTCTGAAGGCGATTTCGACGACGGCGCTGCTGGCGCTGGGGATTCCGGCGGCGATTGTTGTCTTCATGCTTGTTCTTGCCGCCTTAATTGGGCTGAGCGGAACGATTGGGACGTTCCGGCGGAACTACGCGCTGCTGTTTTATGGCGGGCGGTATCCGGAGCTGGCGCGGATGCTGTGGCCACCGCCCCCGCTGCCGGTGGCTCCGGCGAGGCAGCCGGGGTTTGCGCCCGGTGTGCCGCCGAGTCCGGTGGAAGGTGGGTAAAGAACGGATTCGCGACGGCGGTAGCCGAGCGAGTAAATTTGGGAATCCAGTGCCAGAGTCCTGAATCGGATTACCATTGACACATTAGCTGCGGCTCCTGTAGGACAGGGAGGACGAGAACGTTGACAATTTGCGATATTCTGGTATTCGGATGAAGTGAGGATTCCCATGAAAACAGCAACCTTTCGCCAGGTGAAGATCACACCCATGGACGAAAAAATCCGCCGCACTGTCCGAATCGTCCACGAACGATTCGGCGGGGATATTGCTGCGTTCATTCAGCATGCTCGGGAGAAAAAAGAGAGTGAGCGGGCTCCGGAAGACTCCGCGCCGCATGAACTCGAAGCGGCGATGAGCGAGAATTAGCTGTGCCTCGCTATGGTTCCAGTTTCCGGCCGAATCCCGACCGGGGCGTTTTCTTGAACGATCTGGTTGGCCCTGAGATTCTAAAAAAACTGACGCCAGAGATTCTCGCTCTGAAGGCGAAAAGCGACGAGCCAATCACCCTCTGCGTCGGCGGCATGGGGAGGAGTATCTGCGGTATTGCGCGCGAGTGCGGCGGTGGTGGCCCATACGCTTGTTGTAAGTTCCGATTGAATTACTTGCTAATGGATCGCTTCTGAATTCGCCCTCGACTGCTCATGTCTCTGACGGACGTCTCCAGTTGAACCGTTTGCTGAAATTCTCCGTAGCTATCAATCAGGTCTGGAAGCCGTCTATCGTTAAACTGCGCCCTGAACTCTGACTTCACCCTGTTCACCGTCGACGAGGGATAGATTGATTTTAGCGAATTTGACCAGTGATCCAATAGGTCGTAGCTAGGCGAAGGGACGAACTCTGTTTGGGATGCGTGAGCTTGCTGGACCGAAACTCTGCGCCGTCTGCTGTTATTTGGCATTTTTCCGGATTTGATCGCCATAACTTCTCCTCAATTTAATAAGGTAACACTTCTTTCAATCGAGTGGCTCGCCCTTCCATTGCGGGTAGCTTTTAAATTTGAGATCCAGCCCCACGTCGGCCGTTTGAAAACGACGCGAACGTGGGTTTCATCTGCCGGTAGGATGCAGACCAGCTCCCAGCCAGAGTTGCCTCGCGAATTGAGAGCGCGAGCCAACATATCACTGGGGCCACCGGCAAAAGGGTCCAAGTATGGCGGTGGTCCATCGTCTATAGTAATCAGATCGACTTCATACTCCCACTGCTGCATTGTCGCCCTCCGTTACAGATCAATCGGATTGCTATAGGTGCTCGAGCGATCATCGAGCTTTGATTCAATCTCTTCGAGTTTTTCCTGCAGCGTGTCGATTTTTTGCTCTAGATCGTCGAGTCGCTTGCCGACCATCCATGCCAGTTGACTGACCGTTCGGTCCGTCAAGATGGCGACGACGGCAACAGTGATAATAATCGCCCAATCCTTCACCGGTCGCCCCCTCGTTTAACTCACTACGCGCCCAGCCGAAGACGGTTCGATTGTCCTCTCTTGCACCCACCTTAATTGCCTACAACTCATACCGCGTCACGCGAACCCGTCCGATGTTTGCCTTAGCGTCCCCTGGTGGACCGTCCGGTCTTTTCAGACTGCTGGCTACTTTTTATTATCCGCGTTTCTGGCGCGGATTTTGAACCAGATTGGCGTGCCTTCAAAGCCGAAGGCCTGGCGGATCTGGTTCTCTAAGAATCGCTGGAAGGCGAAGTGGAGTTGGATGTTGCGATCCGTAAAGAGCACAAAGGTGGGTGGCGCGACGGCGGCCTGGGTCATGTAGAAGATGCGGATGCGCTTGGCCATAGGCACTGGGGCGCGCTGAAAGTCGATTTGCGAGAGGAAGCGGTTCATCTGGCCGGTAGTGACGCGTTTGCGGCGCTCTTTGGCGATGTGTTTGATCTCCTGCATCACCTTTTTAAGATTGGTGCCGTCGGCGGCTGAGATGAAGAGCACGGGCGCGTAGTTCAGATACTTGAGGGCGTGGCGCACCTGCTCCTCGTAGATAGTGCGGTCGGCTGGGGCTTTGCCGTCGGTGCGCGCGGTGGTGAGCAGGTCCCACTTGTTGACGACGATGATGACGGAGCGGCCGCTCTCGTGGGCGTAGCCGCCGATATGGGCGTCGTTGGCGGTGACCCCTTCGGTGGCGTCGATCATGAGCAGGGCGACGTCGCAGGACTCCAGATGGCGGCGGGCCATGACGACGGAGAGTTTTTCGGCCATCAGATGCGTCTTGCCCTTGCGGCGGATGCCGGCCGTGTCGATGAGGCGCAGGCGCTGGCCTTCGTGCTCGATGACCTCGTCTACCGCATCGCGGGTGGTGCCGGCGATGGGCGAAACGATGGCGCGGCTGGTGCCGGTGAGGGCGTTGAGCAGCGTGGATTTGCCGACGTTGGGGCGGCCGATGATGGCGACGGAGGTTTCGTGCTGCTCGAATTCGCCATGGGTGCGGTGAACGGGCTGGGCGTCTGTGGCTGCGCCGGTGACGATCTCGGCGTCTTCGTCTTCCTCGCTGACGAGGTCTTCTTCGGAGCCGAATTCGGAGGGGTCGTAGGGGATGTCCAGGTCGCCGGTTTCCTCGTCCGCATCTGCTTCGGGTCCCATGTCTTCTTTGATCTCGTCTTCGGCCTCTTCGTCGAAAACGGGTTCGTCCTCAATATCCGGCTCGTTGGGGTCGAGAGGAGTGTCGTAGACGGAGGGGGTGGTGTCTTCGACTTTGGCGTCGGCCTCGGGAGCGGGGAGGTGGTCGAAGATGGCGTCGAGCAGGTCGCCGATGCCGAGGCCGTGCTCGGAGCTGACGCAG
>Ga0116230_10003370_pt1 | contig 15586 bp, 13 predicted proteins | sample S1TSphfallax_3_FD_88678 | JGI IMG/M metagenome (GOLD analysis project Ga0116230, IMG submission 88678) | Host-associated microbial communities from peat moss isolated from Minnesota, USA - S1T2_Fd - Sphagnum fallax MG | ecosystem: Host-associated > Plants > Peat moss > Unclassified | place... | reverse complement strand
TAACAAAAATGCCAGAGTTTCCTTGGCTTTTCCGAAAGAGCGATCACAGATTTCACCGCATCGACATTCAGTTTTCCTGACATTCTCGGTCGACGTCAAGGGTTGAATTCATCCTTTATCCAGGTTGTCGATCATGGCATACGACAAGGCCGATGGTGCCGCGGCCAACTTGGCGGCTCTCCTACGGTTTCATCCGAAGTCGGAAGGACATCATGGACGCTCTTATCGTGATTGATCTGCAACGCGGCATGTTCGCGGACCCGGCGATGCCGCCTTTCGACGGCGATGCGGTGGTCCGGCGCAGCATCGGACTGATCGCCGCTGCCCGCGCCGCCGGCGTGACGGTCCTGTTCGTCCAGCATGACGGCGGGGCAGGGGACGTACTCGCGGCGGACGCCCCCGGCTTTGCCCTTCACCCGGCGCTTGCGCCAGCCCGCGACGAACCGGTCGTCGTCAAACGCTTCTGCTCCGCCTTCCAGGACACCCCCCTTGCTGCCCTGCTTGCCGCCCGCGCGGTCAAGAAAATCGCGGTCTGCGGCATGCAGACGGAGTATTGTATCGACACGACCTGCCGCGCCGCCTTCGAGCGCGGGTTTTCGGTCACCTTGGCCAGCGACGCGCACACCACCTTCGACAGCCAGGCGCTCGCCGCCCCCGCCATCATCCGCCACCATAACGCGACGCTGGCCAACGCCGGCTTCGTCACGCTGGAGCAGGCCGCTGCCCTGCGCTTCGCGGCGTAGCTCTTGCCGGCGGCCCCGCCGGCCGATAACCAGCCGCGATGTTGCTCAGCCATACGATCCTCTCCCACGGCATGCTTTGGCCCACCCTGCGCGCACTCTCCCCACGCGCCTGGGCGGTGGTGGTCTGCGCCCTGTTCGCCGGCGGCGTCGTCAAGGGCGTCGTCAGCATCGGCGTGCCGCTGATCGCGGTGCCGCTGCTCACCGGCATCCTGTCCGTCAAGCAGGCCGTGCTGCTGATCTCCCTCCCCATCGTCCTCGGCAACATCCCGCAGGCGCTGGAAGGCGGGAAAACCTGGGCGACGCTGGAGGGCATCGCCCTCTTGGTGCTGGGTGCAGTCATCGGCATCGCGGTCGGCGTCAAAATCCTGCTGACGATCTCCGGCCACCTCGCCGCCGCGATCGCGGGCGGCATTCTGGTCCTGGCCTGCGTCGTGCTGCTGTTCAGCCCAAAATTTTCGCTCCCCCGGCGCGCGGCCGGACCGGTCGGGCTGATCGCCGGATTTTTCAGCGGGCTGATGGAGGGCATCTCCGCGGTTCCGGGGCCCTTGCTCGCAACCTATCTGATCGCGACCGGGTCGACCGGCAAGCGCTTCACCAAGGAGATCGCGCTGGTCCTGGTGATCTCGATCATCGTGCTGATCGCGATTTTCGGCCAGTCCCACCGCGCCAGCCTCGGCGACCTGATCATCTCCGCGCTGGCCGCGATCCCGGTAATCGCCGGCATCCTCGCCGGCCGGCCCCTGCGCGACGCCCTGCCGCCGCGCGCTTTCAGGGTCGTCGTGCTGGTGTTCATCATCGTCGCGGCGGTGCAGATGGTGCTGCGCTCGGGCGTGGTGCGGGTCTGAAACGCCCCAGGTCCGTTCACCCCAGCGTTGGCAGCCTTGCCCCCGCCGGTGCCGGCGTGCGCGCCACGTTCATCACCATCGCCAGCATCGTGTAATACCCCGCGAGGCCGACCAGGTCGACCACGCCGGCTTCGCCGAAATGCCGCACCGCCGCCTCATACGTCGCATCGCTGACGGCGCGGTGCAGCGCCAACTCGGTGCAGAAATCCCACAACGCCGCCTCATCCGCCGCCATCGCCGGCGGTCGCCGTCCGTCCGCGATCGCGGCGACCGTCGCCTCGGCCACCCCGACCTTCAGCGCGATCGGCTGGTGGATCGCCCACTCCACATCCTGGCTGTACTGCCGCGCGATCATCAGGATTGCGAACTCGCGCAGCCGCGCCGGCACGGCACTTTCGTAGCGCAGATACTCGCCGAGTTTTTCGATCCGCCCCATCAGCGCCGGGCTGCGCAATAACGGGATGAACGGCCCCTGGAAAATCCCGCGCGCGCCGTTGATCACCGCCGCCTTCGCTGCGGCTTGCGCCGCTGTCAGCTCGGCATCCGGGATCGGCGGCAGCCGGTCGCTCATGACCGCAACTGCGGCAGGACAGCAAACCGGCGTCGTCGCTGCGGCGGCGGCGCTGCCAGCAGTGCGTCCACCTCGTCGGACCGCGCGATCGTAAAATCTCTCGCAAACGCCTCGTGATTCGCCTCGATCGATCCAATATCGTACAGATAATTCACCATCATGCCATAAGATTCCGCGATTCCGCGGGGCGAGGGGTTGCCCAGCCAGCTGATCCGCTCCAGCCGCGCGCCATTACCAAGGTGGAATTTCGCCACCGGATCGGCGGGCCCCTTGCCCTGCACCACCGTCGTCAGATATTCCGCGCAGAGTTTCAGCAGCGGCGCCTGCAACAGGGCCGACGCGTCGTCATCCTCCCACCATTCCGGCTCGGCCAGGCGTGCTGCTTCTTCCTCGGCAAGCCGGGCACTCGCCCACGCGCGGAACCCAGGGACCGGCGAGAGCGTGGAAAAACGCTTCAACTGCGGCAATTCGGCCCGCAATTCCTCCACCACCTGCTTGATCAGAAAATTGCCGAACGAAATGCCCCGCAGCCCATCCTGACAGTTCGAGATCGAATAGAAAATCGCGGTATCCGCCTGCGCCGCCCGGCCGCGCTGTTCGGCATCGTCGGTGTCGCGCGCCAGCAGGTTTTTCACCGACCCTGCAAGCCCCTTGACCAGTGCCACCTCGACAAAAATCAGCGGCTCGCCGGGCAGCGCCAAGTGGAAAAAGCCGAAGCAGCGCCGATCGGCGGCCAGCCGCCGGCGCAGATCGTCCCAACCGGCGATCTCGTGCACCGCCTCGTAGGCGATCAGCTTGTCCAGCACCGCCGCCGGCGTGTTCCAGTCGATCCGCCGCAACTCGAGGAATCCACGGTTGAACCACGAGACAAGAAGGTGCTTCAAGTCGGCGTCCAGCGGCCGGAGCGCCGGGTTGGCGCGCAGCAGGCCAAGAATCTCCTTGCGCATCGCGACCAGCATCGCGGTTCCGCCCGGCGACATGTTCATCCGCCGCAACACCTCCTGCCGCGGCGGTTCGGCGGCGTCCGCCAGGGCCGCCGCACTCGCCGCGTCTGGCGCCGCCAGATACGCATTCGCCGCCGCCGCCAATTTTACGCCATCCGGCTGAAAATTCTCCGCCAGAAAAAGGTAGAATTTCAAGCGTTCCGGCGCGTCCAGCGCGGTCAGCACCGCCTGCAGCTCGCGCGCCACGGCAGCACCGGAGGCTTCGCCGCGGCCGGAGATCAGCGCCTCCACCAGCAGCCGCGCGCGCGTGCCCGCATCCATGTTGCTGGCCGGAAGGGCGGCGAACCGCCCGCCGCGATCCGCGATCGAGGACCAGAACCGGCTGACGCCCAGCCGCTCGATCCAGGATCGCGCGAATACCGGCAGCACTTCCGGCCCGGTCGGCTCCAGCTCGGACGTCTCGGCCATCGGCGCTGCCTCCTCTGACGGATCGCAAAGCTATCCCTTGCAGGCGCAGGTTTCAATGCGCCGTTTACTCGGACCCAGAAGCGTTGCAGGTAACAGCCATGAACCCCCGCTTCGACCTGCTCGCCAGCCACGCCGGCGCCCGCGCCGCCGCCCCCGCCTGCCGGGACCTGGAAACCGGCCAAAGCTGGAGCTATGCGGCCCTGGACCGGGACGTGAACCGCGCCGCCGCCTGGCTGGTCGCGCAACTCGGCCCCGCCAGCGGTGCGCGGATCGCCACCATCGCGCGCAATTCCGGCAACCAGATCGTCCTGCATCTCGCCTGCATCCGCGCCGGCGCGATCTTTGTCCCGTTCAACTGGCGGTTGGCGGTCCCGGAACTGGCCGCGCTGATCGCGGATGCGCAACCGACCCTGCTGTTCCATGATGAGGATTTTGCCTTACCCGAATCCTTCGCGGGTACGCGCTTCATCCTCGCCCGCCTGCCCGAATTGATCGCCGAGGCGCCGGACGCCCCGCCGCCGTCGGCCCGCCGGCCCACGGACGCACCGGCGACGCTGCTCTACACCTCCGGCACCAGCGGCAAACCGAAGGGTGTCATCATCACCGAGCAGAATATTTTCTGGGGCTGCGCCGGCTTCGTGCTTGGCAACGACGTCACCATCCGCAGCGTCATGCTGTGCGACATGCCGATGTTCCACACGGTCGGCCTGTTCGCCGCCAGCCGCAGCGTCCTGCTCGCTGGCGGCGCGCTGCTGGTCTCCGCTGGGTTCAACGCCGCCAAAACCCTGGCCCGGATCGCCGATCCCGAACTCGGCGTCACCCATTATTTCTCGGTCCCGCAGATGGCGCAGATGCTCTGGCAGGAGAAAAATTTCGACCCCGCGATCCTGCGCCGGCTGACCGTATACGCGATGGGCGGCGCCCCGAACCCCGCCCCACAGATCGAACGCTTCGTCCGCGCCGGCATCGCCATGTCGGACGGGTTCGGGATGTCGGAAACCTGCTCGGTCTCCGGCATGCCGGTCCATGACCCCGACATGCTGCTGGCGAAAGCCGGCTCCTGCGGCCTGCCGTATTTCGCCGTCGAAACCCGGATCGTCGACGACGACGGCGCGGATGTGCCCGCCGGCCGCACCGGCGAGCTGTGGCTCCGCGGCCCGAACATTACGCCCGGCTACTGGAATCAGCCGGAGGTGACCGCAAAAGCCTTTACGGATGGCTGGTTCCGCACCGGCGACGCCGCGATCCGCGACGCCGACGGGTTTCTGTTCCTGGTCGACCGCAAGAAGGACATGTTCATCTCCGGTGGTGAGAACGTCTACCCGGCGGAGGTGGAAGCCGCCCTGGCGGCGCTGGACGGTGTGGCGGAGGCCGCGGTGGTCGGCGTGCCGGACGAGCGTTGGGGGGAGGTCGGCCGCGCCTATGTGACAACGACCCCCGGCGCCGTGCTGACCGAGGCCGACGTGCTCGCGCATTGCCGCGCGCGCCTGGCCCGGTTCAAGGTGCCGGCGACGGTGGTGATCAACCGGACGATCCCGCGCACCGCGACGGGGAAAATCCAGAAGCAGCAGCTGAAGGCGATCGCCGTCGAGGAACTAGGGCAGACGCCGTGACGGAGTCGTTCCCGGAACAGTTCGAAAAACTCGCGATCCGCGAGGCGGTGGAGAACTGGGCGGTCTGGCGCGATTCCGGGGACTGGGACCGCTTCCGCACGATCTGGGCGCCGGAAGGCCGGATGAACGCGACCTGGACCCAAGGCACGGCGGAGGAATTCATCGCCGCAAGCATCGCCGGATGGAACAAGGGCGTCAGCATCCTGCACTTCCTCGGCGGCTCGTCGATCGACGTCGCCGGCGACCGCGCCATCGCGCAGACCAAAATGACGATCTCGCAGCGCGCCGAAGTGGACGGTGTGGTCTGCGACGTCGTCTGCACCGGCAGGTTCTACGATTTCTTCCGCAAGGCCGACGGCGGCTGGCGCCTCGTGCTGCGCCAGCCGATCTACGAAAGGGACCGCATCGACCCGGTCGACCCCACCGCCCGCCTCGCGCTGGACGCGGATCTGCTGGCGCAATTCCCGTCCGGCTACCGCCACCTCGCCTATCTGCAGACCCGGATCGGCTACACGGTCAAGCGCGACATGCCGGGCCTGCAGGGCCCGGAGGTCGAGGCGCTGTACGCCCAGGGCCGCGATTGGCTGGCCCATCCCGGCTGAACCCGCGAACCCGATATAACCTTCTTCGATACCAAAAACACCAAAAGCGATACCGCCCGGCCGGTCCTCCGGTTATAACCCGAGGAAATAGGAGGAACGATGACCGCCGAACCGATCATGGATATCGCCCATCTCGGCCATCTCGAAGTGCTGACGCCGAAGCCGGAGGAAAGCCTGCGCTTCTTCGTCGACGTGCTTGGCATGACGGAGAGCGGTCGGCGCGGCCAGTCCGTGTTCCTGCGCGGCTGGGACGACTACGAGACCTACAGCCTGCAACTCACCGAATCCCGACAAGCCGGCCTCGGCCATGCCGCGTTTCGCGCCCGTTCGCCGCAGGCGCTGGAACGCCGCGTCGCGGCGCTCACCGGCTCCGGGTTCGAAATCGGCTGGCAAGACGACAATTTCGCCCACGGCCCGTCGTTCCGCTTTCACGACCCGGACGGCCACGTCGCGGAAATCTACTACGAGACCGAATGGTACGCCGCTCCGCCCGAGCTCCGCCCGGCGCTAAAGAACCAGGCGCAGCGCTTCCCCGCCCGCGGCGTCAACGTTCGCCGGCTCGACCACTTCAACTGCCTCGCCGCCGACATCAAGGCGAACCGTGAATTCTTCGAGCGTTATCTCGGCTTCCGCCTGACCGAACAGATCGTCCTCGACAGCGGCGTCGAGGCCGGGATGTGGATGACCTGCACCAACAAGAGCTACGACTTCGCCTACACCGCCGAACATCACGGCGTCCGCGGCCGTTTCCACCATCTGACATTTGCGCTCGACAGCCGCGAGGAAATCCTGCGCGCCGCCGATATTTTTCTGGAAAACGGCGTGTTCATCGAAACCGGGCCGCACAAGCACGCGGTGCAGCAGACCTTCTTCCTGTATGTCTACGAACCCGGCGGAAACCGCGTGGAAGTCGCCAATGCCGGGGCGCGGCTGGTGCTGGCGCCGGACTGGAAACCGATCCGCTGGACCGAGACCGAGCGTAAGAAGGGCCAGGCCTGGGGCCTGAAGACCATCGAGAGTTTTCACACCCACGGCACGCCCTGACCCGCCGGGCGCGAGCCTGACAAAAGTGCTAAGGCTACCGCCATGTCTGTCATCAGCGGCCTGGAGCGCCGCCTCACCTTGCGCCAATTGCGTGCGGTCTGCGCCATCGCGGAGACGGGTCGGCTGCTCGCCGCCGGCAACGCGCTCGGTGTCAGCCAGCCGGCGCTGACCCGGATGCTGCGCGAGCTGGAGGCGCTGTTCGAGGTTCCGTTGTTCGACCGGCACGCCCGTGGCGTGACACCCACCGAATACGGCGCCGCCCTGGTCCGTTCCGCCCGGCAGATTCTCGGTGAAATCACCCAGCTTGAAAGCACCTTGAACGGTCTGCAACTGCGCCAGGCCGGCTGCCTCGCGGTCGGCACCCTGCCCAGCGCCGGCGCCGGGCTGATGCCGGGCGTCCTGGCTCGCCTGCAACAGACCCGCCCGGCTCTGGACATCCGCATGGTCCAAGGACGGACCGACCAGATGCTGCCGGTGCTGACCGGTGCCGGGATCGAGTTGCTGGTCGGCCGGCTTTACCCGGCGGAGGCCGAGGACGGCGTCGTCCGCCGCGTCCTGTACGACGAGCCGCTCGCCCTGCTGGTCCGCGCCGGCCACCCGCTGGCGGACAATCCGTCCCCCACCGCCGCCGACTTGCGCCGCTACCGCATGGTGCTGCCCACCTACAGCCAGCGCATGGCCGGCGAGGTCGAAACGTGGCTCACCGCTCTCGACGTCCTGCCCGGCCACGCCTTGCGCACCAGCGCCGCCGCCGCGATGCGGGAGATGGTCCTGTCCGGCGACGATCTGCTGGTGCTGCCGGCGCTCATGCTCGCCGGCGACATCCTGCGCGGTGCGGTGCTGCGGATCGCCGCTCCGGTGCCCTCGCCGGCGCGGCTGGGCGGGGTCATGTACCGGCACGGCGTGCCGCTTTCGGAGCCGGCGAATTTTCTGCTCCGGACCCTGCGGGCGCAGATCCGCGACCTCGCGAAAGCCGGCATCATCGCTATCAGGTAGCGTTATACCAGCAACCGGTTATTAAATACGGAATTGGCCGCCAATGATGTAAAACGGGCGCTGTCGAAAATAACAGGAACGCCACCATGCCGGAGCCGCAAAACATCGCCGTCGTCAGCGCCCACTCCGCCGATTTCGTGTGGCGGGCCGGCGGCGCCATTGCCCTGCACGCCGCGCGCGGCGACAACGTCACCGTCGTCTGCCTGTCCTTCGGCGAGCGCGGCGAGTCCGCGAAACTCTGGCGCCACGCCGGCATGACGCTCGACCGCGTGAAGGCCGATCGCCGGCGCGAGGCCGAGCAGGCCGCCGCCGCACTCGGCGTCGCGGACATCCAGTTCTGGGATATCGGCGACTATCCCATGGTCGCCGACAATGAAACGCTGTTCCGTCTGGTCGATCTGTTCCGCGCCATCCGCCCTGCCGCCATTCTCACCCACTCGAAGCAGGACCCCTACAACCACGACCACCCACTTGCCTCGGACCTCGCCCAGCACGCCCGGATCGTCGCGCAGGCGCACGGCCACAACCCGGATCAGAAAGTCCTCGGCGCGCCGCCGGTCTTTCTGTTCGAGCCGCACCAGCCCGAGCAGTGCAATTGGCGGCCGGACGTGCTGCTGGACATCACGCCGGTCTGGGAGAAAAAACTCGCCGCGATCAAATGCATGGCCGGGCAGGAACATCTTTGGGAATACTACACCCGCGTGGCCCTGCAGCGCGGCGTGCAAGCGGCCCGCAATTCCGACAAAACCATCACCCACGGCGAAGGCTATGAGAGCGTGTTCCCGCACGTCGTGGCGGCGCTGGCATGAGCCTCGTCATCACCGACCCGCCAAGGGTTCCGGCGGAACTCGCCGCCGCCTTCGCGCCCTTTGGCGTCGCCACCGTGCATGAGGCGCAGGGCCGCACCGGTCTGCTCGCCGCCTACATGCGGCCGATCTATCCGGGTGCGCGCATCGCCGGTGCCGCCGTCACCGTCTCCATCCCGCCGGCGGATAACTGGATGCTGCACGTCGCGGTCGAACAATGCACCGCCGGCGACATTTTGGTCGTCGCCCCCACCTCGCCCTGCGACACCGGCTATTTCGGCGATCTGCTGGCCACCTCCCTGGCGGCGCGCGGCGTGCGCGGCCTGGTGATCGAGGCCGGGTGCCGGGACGTCGCGGAGCTCCGCGAGATGGGCTTTCCGGTCTGGTCGAAGGCGGTCTCAGCACAGGGCACGGTGAAGGAGACGCTGGGTTCGGTGAACATCCCCATCATCTGCGCCGGCCAGCTCATCCATCCGGGCGATCTGATCGTCGCGGACGACGACGGGGTGGTGGTCGTCCCGCGTCCCGCCGCCGCCGCCGTGCTGGAAAACAGCCGCGCCCGCGAAGCCAACGAGGCGTCGAAGCGCGAACGTCTGAAAGCCGGCGAACTCGGCCTCGATATCTATAAAATGCGCGAACGGCTGGCCGAAAAGGGGCTGGTCTACCGGCGCCACGGCGATGCCGGATAGCATCCCGGCGCTGCGCATCGCCCTCGGCAGCTACCAGCATACCGAGGCGCTGCAATCCGGCCGCATCCGGACCGACAAATTCCGGCCGGAATATCTCGCTTTTCCGGCGATCAGCCGCGCCTTCGCGCCGATGGTCCGCGCGCAGGAATTCGACGTCTGCGAGCTGGCCTTGGCGACGTTCCTCCAGGCCCGCGCTCATGACAAGCCGGTGGTCCTGCTGCCGGTGGTCATGGCGGCACGGTTCCAGGAGACCGCGCTGATCTGCCGCGCCGACTCCGCCATCGCCTCGCCCGCCGACCTTGGCGGCAAGCGCATCGGTGTCCGCGCCTACAGCCAGACCACCGGCGTGTGGCTCCGCGGTATCCTCGCTGAGTCCTTCGCGCTGCCGCCGGCCGCGATGCGCTGGTTCACGCAAGAGGGCGCCCACGTCGCCGAAGCCCGCGACCCGGATTTCGTCACGCGGCTGGGGCCGGGGAGCGACCTTTTGACCATGCTCCGCGAGGACGCGCTGGACGCCGTCATCGTCGGCAATGATTTTACCCTGGACCCAGCGTTCCGCACCGTCTTCCCGGACATTCCGTCAGCAGTCGCTTCGTTCTGGGCCCGCCACCGTCTCATCCCGGTCAACCACGTCGTCACGGTCCGGCGTGAGATCGCCGAACAACGCCCCGAGATCTGCGCCGAGCTGATGCGGATGTTTCGCGAATCACCCTGGACCCTGACGGCAAACGGCCATGAATGTCCCGCCCTCGGCCGCACCGCCGTGCAACCCTCCATCGACGTGATGCTCGGACACATGCAGGCCCAAAACCTGCTACCGGCCCGGTTCGACGGGGCAAAAATCTGGGCCGGGACACCGCCAGACATCCTCTGACCCGCTCGCGCGCCGGCGGTGGACCGGCGCTTGTAAAACCTGCTTTACTCCGCGCCGGTAGCGGAGGTGATTGATGACCGAAATCTGGCAACTGACCGCGGCCGAAGTGGCCACCGCCATCCGCGCCAGAGAATTTTCCGCGCGCCAGGCGGCCGTCGCCGCCCTGGAACGATTGGACGCCGTCAACCCGAAAATAAACGCCGTGGTGGCGCACCGGCCGGAAGAGGTGCTGGCGGAGGCGGACGCGATCGACGCGGCGATCACCCGCGGCGATGATCCCGGCCCGCTCGCCGGCGTGCCGGTGACCGTCAAGGTCAACATCGACCAGACCGGCCACGCCACCACCAACGGCACCAAACTCCAGGAAAAACTGATCGCCACCCAGAACAGCCCGGTGATCGAAAATTTCCGCCGCGCCGGCGCGGTCATCCTCGGCCGCACCAACACCCCTGCGTTCTCGCTGCGCTGGTTCACCTCCAACCTGCTGCATGGCGCCACCAAAAACCCGCGCGACCCGGCGCTCACACCCGGCGGCTCGTCCGGAGGTGCCGCCGCCGCGACCGCCGCCGGCATCGGCCATATCGCGCATGGCACGGACATCGCGGGCTCGATCCGCTACCCCGCCTATGCCTGCGGCGTCCACGGCCTGCGCCCCAGCCTCGGCCGCGTCGCCGCCTGGAACCCATCCTCGCCGGAACGGGGCATCGGCGCCCAGCTCACCGCCGTCTCCGGCCCGATCGCCCGCAGCATCGCCGATCTGCGCCTCGGCCTCGCCGCCCTCAGCCAGCCCGACATCCGCGATCCTTGGTGGACGCCGGCCCCCCTGACCGGGCCGGCAGCACCCCGCCGCGCCGCTCTCTGCCTGCGCCCGGACGGGCTGGACACCGCGCCGGAGGTCGCAACCGCCCTCCTGGACGCGGCCCGCCGGCTGGAGGCCGCCGGCTGGCAGGTCGACGCGGTCGAGGACATCCCGCCGCTACGCGAAGCCGCCGCGCTACAAACCGTTCTTTGGCTCGGCGAAGGTTTTGCCCGCTCGGATGAGCTCGCCCGGGCCGACGGCGACCCCGGCGCCAACGCCGTGATGGATTTCTGGCGCGCCCGCGCCGTCACCTATACCGCCGCGGACGTCACCGCCGCGCTGATCCGCCGCGCCACGCTGCTGCGCGAATGGCAGCTATTTCTGCAAACGTATCCCGCCCTGCTGCTGCCGGTCTCCGCCGAGCTGCCGTTCCCCGACCAGCTCGACCTGATCGCCTTCGACCGCGTCTGGACCGCGCAACTCACCATGATCGGCCTCGCCTGCCTCGGCATCCCCGCCCTCACCGTCGCCACCGGCCTGATCAAAACCACCCCCGTCGGCGTGCAGATCGTTGCCGGCCGTTTCCGGGAGGATACCTGCCTCGCCGCCGGCGCCGCCATCGAGGCCGGCGGCACCCCGCCATCCCCGATCGACCCGGCATGACCGCCACCCGCCACGCCCCGAAAGGGACCATGCTGTTCCCGGACTACAGCGCCGCCGAACGCACCGCCGACCTCGTCATCCACTGCATCGGCGTCCCCGCCGGCATCGCCGCCGCCGTCCTCATCGTCATCCGCGCCGCCCTGCAGGGTCCCGCCACCCTCACCACCGCCGTCGCGATCTACGCCTTCGGCCTGGTCGGCATGCTCACCGCCTCCGCCGCCTACCAGACCGCCCGCCCCGGCCTGCTCAAGGAACGCCTACGACGGCTCGACCGCGCCATGATCTTCGTCATGATCGCCGGCACCTACACCCCGATCTCCGCCACGGTTCTTTACGGCCGCGGCGGCATCACCCTCTGCGCCGTCCTCTGGGGTCTCGCCGCGATCGGCATCTTCCTCACCCTGCGCTTCCCCCGCCGCTTCGAACGCGCCCTCTTCACCCTCTACATCGGCATGGGCTGGATGCTCGTCCTCCTCCTCCGCGACTGCTTCCAGCTCCTCCACCCCGCCGTCCTCGCCCTCATCGTCGCCGGCGGCGTCGCCTACACCACCGGCGCCTTCATCCAAGGTCAGATGTGGATCAAATTCCACAACCCGGTCTGGCACGCCCTGATCCTGGTGGCCGCCTCGCTGCAATACGCCGCCATCAGCCTGCAACTGACCGGCGCGGTGTGGTAAGAGTTCCGGTGGCGGTGCCGTTGGGGCTTTCCGGCGCCCGACAGCCCAGGCGGCAAAATTCTTGACCAAACGGCGGGCGGGTCAGATACCGGGTTCATGAGTGGGCAGCAGCGTGTGGTTCATCAGCGTCGGACGTACAACCAATGGGTTGGCGACCAGACGTTGGAGGATTTTGCACTACGTTTCACGGCCCGGCGGGCGCGGCGGTGGTCGGCGTTCCGGGTTGGCAACATGGCGTTGGGGGCGATTTCGTTTCTGGCGTGCGAGGCGATTGGCGGGTCGATCACGCTGGCGTTCGGGTTCACCAACGCGATCGCGGCGATCATCGCGGTGGGCGCGCTGATGTTCATAATCGGGCTGCCGATCTGTCTGGCGGCGACGCGCAACGGCGTGGATGTGGATTTGCTGACGCGGGGCGCCGGCTTTGGCTATATCGGGTCGACGATCACGTCGCTGATCTATGCATCGTTCACGTTCATACTGTTTTCGATCGAGGCGAGCATCATGTCGGCGGCGATCCACATGGTGCTGGGTGTGCCGCTATGGCTCGCGAATATCTGTGCCGCGGTGGTGGTGATTCCGATTGCCGCGTTCGGGGTGCGGGCGATCAGCCGGATGCAGTTGTGGACTCAGCCGATCTGGCTGGCGCTGCAGTTTGGCCCGCTGTTGTATCTCGCGTTTGGTGGGCTGCCGGATTTTTCCGCCTGGACGCAGTTCACCGGCAGCGCGGGGGAGACCGGGTTCGCGATTCTGCCGTTCGGCATGGCATCGTCGATTTTATTGTCGCTGCTGCCGCAGGTTTGCGAGCAGGTGGATTATTTGCGGTTTCTGCCGGATCGTGGGCGCACCGGCAATTTTGCCTGGTGGGGGACGCTGCTGGTGGCCGGCCCCGGCTGGGTGGTCACCGGCTGCCTGAAACTCGCCGCCGGATCGTTCCTGACCTATCTGGCGGTCGAGCGTGGCGTTGCCTGGAGCCAGGCCGCGCAGCCGGCGATCATGTACCGGATCGTGCTTCTGGAGGTGTTTCGTAATCCGGCGCTGGCGTCCGCGTTGATGCTGTTGTTCGTAGTGACCTGCCAGATCAAGATCAACACCACCAACGCCTATGCGGGCTCGATCGCCTGGTCGAATTTCTTCTCCCGTCTCACCCACAGCCATCCGGGCCGGGTGGTCTGGGTGGTGTTCAACGTGCTGCTCGCCTTGCTGCTGATGGAGATCGGCATTTTTCGCGTCATTCAGAGCATTCTTGGCCTGTACGCGAATTTCGCGGTCGGCTGGATGGGAGCACTTGCAGCGGATCTGGTGATCAACAAGCCGCTCGGCCTCAGCCCGCCGGGGATCGAGTTCAAGCGCGCGTATTTGTACGACATCAATCCGGTCGGCGTTGGCGCGATGGCGCTGTCCGTGCTGTGCTCCACGGCGCTCAGCTTCGGCGCGCTGGGCGCGCTGCCGCAGGCGCTGGCCCCCTTCGCCGGCCTGCTGATCGCGTTTGTCGCCGCCCCGGCCATCGCCTTTGCCACCAGCGGCAGATACTACCTGGCCCGCACCGATCAGCCGGTAGGCGACGCCGCGACCTTGCGGTGCGTGGTGTGCGAGACGGAATTCGAGCGGCCGGACATGGCGTTCTGCCCGGCCTATCGCGGCAATATCTGTTCGCTGTGCTGCTCGCTGGACGCCCGCTGTCACGATTCCTGCAAGCCGGACGCCGGAATTTCCCATCAGGTCGCGGCCCTGGTGCCGCCCGCCTGGCGGCCCCACGTGAACGGGCGGATCGGCGCCTTCCTCGCCGTGCTGGCGATGTTCACGCTGGCGATCGCCGCCGTTCTCGCGCTGATCGGCTTCGAATACGGCACCATCGACCCGGCCGCGCGCCACATCATCGACGGTACGCTCTGGGTGGTGTTTCTGGTGCTGTTCATCCTGGCCGGCATCGCCGCCTGGCTGCTGGTGCTGGCGCAGTCCAGCCGCGGCACGGCGGAGGCGGAGACCGGCCACCAGACACGGATGCTGATGGACGAGATCGCCGCGCATGAGCGGACCGATGCGGCACTGGAAAAGGCCAAGGCGGTCGCGGAGTCCGCCAATACCGCGAAGAGCCGCTACATCGTCGGCGTCATCCATGAAATCAGGGCGCCGCTGAACGCGATCTTCGGCTACGCGCAATTGCTGGAGCGCGCCGGCACCATGCGGCCGGCAGACGCCGTACGGGTGATCCGCCGCAGCGCCGAGCATCTCTCCAATTTGGTCGACGGCCTCTTGGATATTTCACAAATCGAGACAGGCTCGCTGCAACTGCACCGCGACCGCGTCAACCTGCCGGAATTCCTCGACCAGATCGTCGACATGTTTCGCCTCGCCGCCGCCGCCAAGGGCATCGGCTTCTTCGACGAACGGCCGGACAATCTGCCGCGCTTCATCCACACGGACGAGAAGCGTCTGCGCCAGATTCTGATCAACCTGCTATCGAACGGGGTAAAATATACGCAGGCGGGCGCTGTGACGTTGCGGATTCGCCTGCGCGGCCAGGTGGCTGAGTTCAACGTCATCGACACCGGCATCGGCATCCGGCCGGACGATCTGGAGCGGATTTTCGAGCCGTTCGAGCGTGGCCATCTCGCCGCCGCCAACGCGCAGCCTGGCACCGGCCTTGGCCTGACCATCACCAAGCTGCTGACGCAGATTCTCGGCGGCGAAATTTCGGTCGAAAGCCGCATCGGCGAGGGTAGCAATTTTCGCGTCCGCCTGCTGCTATCGGAGGCCGGCGGCGGCGAACCGCCGCTGCGGGAGCAGCGCATCACCGGCTATGCCGGCAGCAGGCGGAAAGTTCTGATCGCGGATGACGATGCCGATCATCTGGAATTGTTGCGGGAAATCCTGCTGCCGCTCGGCTTCGTGGTCGCCACGGTGACGGACGGCCAGAGCTGCCTGGACCACGCCGCCGACAATCCGCCCGACCTCGCGATCCTCGACATCGCCATGCCGGGCATCTCCGGCCTCGCGGTCGCGGCGGGCTTGCGGGAGCGCCTTGGGCCCGAGGCGAAAATCCTGATCGTCTCCGGCAATTTCCACGACGCCCCGCGCCGCGACCGCGAACCGACCGTCTACGACGGATTTCTGGCGAAGCCGATCGACATCCGGGCCCTGCTTGTCCAGATCGAAAAACTGCTCGCCATATCTTGGCTTTACGAAACGCCGCCGGCGGTGATCGCGCTCCCTGCCGTGCCGCACAAGCTGCCCGCGCAAAAACATCTG
>Ga0116230_10003366_pt1 | contig 15598 bp, 11 predicted proteins | sample S1TSphfallax_3_FD_88678 | JGI IMG/M metagenome (GOLD analysis project Ga0116230, IMG submission 88678) | Host-associated microbial communities from peat moss isolated from Minnesota, USA - S1T2_Fd - Sphagnum fallax MG | ecosystem: Host-associated > Plants > Peat moss > Unclassified | place... | reverse complement strand
CCTTGCAATATCTTCTGTATGGTTTGAATTGGGTTGGCCAATGCCTAAGTCCTTACCATGGGTCATTATGAAGGTAATCCATAACAGACTTATAAGCCTCCCTGAACATATACAGATACTCTTCATCACCCAGAAGTAGGTATGCCTACATAGGCATATGTTGCACATGTTAAGCCACATAGTCAGATACTTGATATGAAGCAAATGCTAATGAGATCCACACTGACTAACAGCTGTGTTCTTGACAGAAATGATTCCAACCTCAGTATTCAAAAGACCAAGTGAAGATTCTTTGTACCAGATCCAAAGAATCCTGTAGGGCATTGAACTGAAATGAAGCAAAATAAGTTCAAGGCATAAAGCAGTGCAAGAAGAGTTGACCACAGAAGCCAACCTTGAGAAGGTATTCATAGAAAGAGTCAACGCTGGTACCAATGCCTGCATCCTATCACATTGTTTCCACATGCATATTTACGTAGGTATCAGTATCTTGGGCTTTACATTAGGAACCAACAGGCATTTCACTATTTACTACTGCACATCCTCTTGCTTACTAAATTCCCAGCAGATCAGAGACTCTATCCTACCAACCTGCTCTCCATTTCAGAACTTCAATCCATCGTCCTGTCATGCCCCACGATCATGAAATCACCTTATGAGTCCACTCTCCTGTAAACACATTGATGTGGGCTCCAACAAGACCCAGGTGTGATCGTTGTGCCCAAAGTCCTCGCACAGCAGTTCTGGAGACTTTTTCAAATTCTGTAACCAGAAAACCAAATAAACAAACTTAGACTTGATCTGAGGTGCAATATTGCATTATGTCTAACTCAGCACACATTGCAATTACGCTACACTCTACATTAACCAATCTCAATCAGCTTGCAAATCCAAGAAATATCCTGGTAGTGATGCTTGGTGACTTCAAGCATATCTCTGCAGTCTCCGTTCTTGCTAACCACAGGAAGATACCAAATCAAGGAGAAATGCAGTCATTCATGTAGGTGTTTACCAAGGTTGCCAGTCAATCGGCTTAGAACCCCGAATTCCAGGGTCAAAGTGCCACCACCAGCTGTTGAGGTCACCTGTACACCAAAACCTAACAGTTAAGTGCCAAAAAGACAAAGACTGCAATGATTCAGTGAAAAAGTGTCCAGTGCAATCTGGAAAAAATTCCTAGACCAGGTGGACAAATCTGAGAAATTATAAAGATCAGCCTTATGTGGACAAATGAGGGAGGATAAAAGAAGGGTAAGGAGGGAGCTCAGTAGTCCCCAGCACAAAACTAGACTATAATGTCAGTGTTATTCACTTCTATAACCATCAGGTCAGGGCATGGCTGTTGGGAAAGGCTCGCCTTGCCTGACTCTCATCCTGGCTGACCCCATACACAAGATTGACAGATCCATATGGTATACCTGCATGCACACCCCATAAGTTTCTTCGTTGATGACAAAAGCAAGGTCTGAAGCAAGTAATCTCTGAGCTCTTGTGGCAGAATTATTCTAAACTTGCAAGCAAATATAAACAAGAGCTGAGAATTGATCACCACCAACCTGTGGGGGTCTCAAATGCAGGTAAAATGCGTCGACCCAAATCTTCAGCCAGGTGGAGCAGCTCATTATGGTATGCATCCACTTGCATTCCCTAGGTTCAGCCATCCCATGAAAATTAACCTTTGCTAATAATATTTTGCTCTCTGCTATTGATTTAAGGCCTTCATTGTGTGCAACTCAAGAAAAGTTGTTCATCTCAGCAAAGGAATATTAACACAGGGTTGCAGGTTCTCCAATCCTCAGTGATGTTTCATCAACCAGCTCAACAGCAAACAAAATTTTTTAAGAAAAAATGCCTGTAATCTATTCCTGAAGTAATTGGCCTACAAACCTGATGCCCAAGACAAGTTATATGTACTACACAGGCAACCATGAGACTGTTACCATGAACATTAGCCCTTTACTAAGTAGACTTTTATGTCATGTTTGTATCTTTGCCAATTTATTCTCACAAAAAATGTAACCCCAAGGTTAAAATGAAGCTAGCTCCATGCTACCGGAATAAGTCCTTTAGAGCTGGTGAGCTGCATTTAACTCCCTACTATGCTGTTGCATGTGGGGTGTGTGTGAATAAAGCCACAGAAACAGGGTAAACTCAATCTGTACAGTTCACATTGTCAGCTGTCCAAAAGTATGAAAACCCAATACCGTTGAAGCGTCACTGGCAACCAAATGTGCTGACAAGAGGCCACCAAGGACTCGAATAGTTGTTTCAAAAACCGAGACTGTCTTATTCTGCACAACCAAAGGAATCTCTTCACTGAACCAATCTACAAGCAAGGAGCCAGTTCAAACTAAACAATTACTATAGCCTTTGATTCCCCATGCAAATACCCTTCAGCCATGTAGCATGCAAAATGTGCCCCAGGCGGAGTAAGTGCACCTTTCCAAATTGGAGATTCTTGCCAAGCCAATTTACAGCTTCACTAAACCGGGCACGATCACCCAGCAGTGCAAGCATGTCCAGTGCATCAATCTACCATCAAGGGTAAAAAGAAGAGATTACTAATTAATCAACCACAAAGACTGGTAACAGAACTTTTAAGTACAGTATTCTTTCAACAAAAAATTCACTTATCCATCTGGCAGTCTCCATTGAACTGAATATGAACTAAAAACACTGGAAATGCTAAAAGGCACAAATCCATTTTCTGAAGGAATGCTCAAAGGAACAAACGGAAATACAGAGACATTACAAGTGTAAGAGAGTAGCTGCCAAGAGAGTCCTCCCCAGTACAACTCATAGGCCTAAGTTCATCCAGTGGGAAAGCATGGCGCATATAGTTGTCAAATGCATGGTAAAACATTTCCTTCACCTGCAAAAAGAAAGGTCTCCAATCATCATCAACAAAAGCCAGAGGTATTGAGTCTTAAAGCAAATCCATGATGCCTATATCACTCACTGCAGGTGCACATAACAACCAGTTCAAACTAGAACTTGACAAGATTTCTTCATTGACTGGCATGTAATGAGGGTGGTCAAATAGTGAGAATCAAAATGCCTTTCCTAGGCCCTGACCATCAGCATTATAGACCCCAAATCCTGTCACAAAATGATGTAATGCAAACAATCACCTATTTTGCTTCAAATCTTGCACAGATTCAATAGTGTGAGATTACCCAGCAAATATTATGAGAAGACCTCAAGACAATGATGGAAATCCTAAAACCCTACTCCCTTTCCTTGTCAAACACATTGGAGCAATTGGATCTACACTGTTAAAAATACAATTATAGACAATGTCCACTTCAGGAGTGACTATGAGCAATTGCTGCAACACTGCTTGAGAAACTGTGTTGGAGGGTTGTTACACTTCCCTGCTATCTTGTAATATGATGAACTGTTGAAAGCTGTCAACAGTGTGTGGATACCAGAAGGAATTACAGCCAACCCTGAACAGAAATACTAAACAGAAAAAGTCTGTGGGACAAATGATGCAGATGCATATTCGGTTCCTCTCATGCAGTACTTTAAAACATTTTTTCTTAAGCAGCAGATGCACACTTCAAGAGCATTTTGAGTCATTTCAACAGCACAATGCTAGTAATTGAGCAAGCAATCACATTTATACTGTAGAAGCGATATCTGCCTTATTTAGTAAAAGCACAATTATACGCCAGGTCTATCTGGTTGCACCAAGCCTCGAGCACGAAGATCAATCTGAGGCTGTTATCAAGTTGCCTCGGACACGAGGATTGGCATCGATTACTTCGTGACGAGAAGAGCTCATATCCGGGAATTCCACAACCCGATCCCTGCAACGGTTACCGGACATGGTCTGACTAATCTACACAGAATATGATTATCTCTAAAATCGTTTCAAAGAGCAAATCGGCCCGGCATGCCTTACCAGAAGATCAGAGCGAACAACTTCAGCGCCCTGTTCAACCGACAGAACCACTAAAATTTGAAGCGTGTCCTCCTTTCTCTAAGGTGATTGTCGAAAAGGGACCGAGACCGAGTGAGATATCGCCACCACGGCTCTAGGTCAAACATATACAGATAACGCTCGGAATGAAAGATAAAACAGGGGGAAAATAAGCCTAGCGAAAGTGGGTTGTTCACGTGCCTCATCACGGAGCTCCGCAGATTCGTCGCGTGAAACAGATGCAGCTGCGGCTGGCACGGACGCCAGAGGCAATAGTTGCAGCAGCATCAGAAGAAAGATGAAGAAACCAAGAGGGAGATAAAAGAGTGGAGTGACAGAGGACACCATTGAAATCCTTGAGAGCTTGAGCTCTGTCAAGTAAGGTTCAAATGCAAAATCTAGAGACAAAAAGCTCTAATAAGCTTGCGAAGTGAAATCTCCAACCCCCTCCATAAGATGATGCATTAACCCCAAAAAAAATAAAAATCTCAGAGAGATCTTCACAGCTCCTTGTTCTCCTTGTTGTCGAAAATTCGTCGCCAGCCGACGAACGTCGTAGTTTTCCACAGAGGCGCTGCCATTTACAAGACTCCCATAGCAAATATATACCATAAGACCTTACATTGAAGAGATGTGTCTCACACCACTCTTCATCATCTTTCGCTCTTCTCGTCCTAAACCATCTCCTCGTTTCTCTTTCGTTCTGAAAACATCTTTCTGGCTAATGCATTTCTTCACCCATTGCGTTTCCGAACGAGAAAGTTCACGCATCGCACAGCCCACGCGTTCAAACATTCTTGAGAGTCCCCACTCCCACGAAGACCGGTACTGTGCGACGTCCAGATTAGGGTACAGATATGACTTTAGGCTATCCAACGGTCAAGAGAGGGCCAAAGTATTTTAGCTTTGTGTAGAAACAAGGCGTTTCCAAGATATAGTTTTTCTCTTCATTTCTTAGCTCTCTGGAGCTCTGTTCTCACTCTTAAGTCCATCCCTAGCCTATTTGTGGTAGATAACAACTTTTTTTTTTTGTCTTAGGTCTTCTTTGTTATGGTTGATTTTGTTTTAGGGTTTTCTTTGTTATGATTGATTGTCATTTCATTCTTACGAGTCCTCTTTGCATAGGGCTTTTATTTTATTTTTGTTGATTGTTTATTTTTGCTTTTTCTTTGGGTTATGTCTCTTTGCATAGGGTTTTTTATCTTATTTTTTACTATTATTGTTTGTTTTTTTTGGGTTGTGTCTACTTGTGTTTTCATTTGCCTTGTATTTTTTATGAATGGGTTTTCATCTTTGATTTTTAGTTATAGGGGTTTTTTTCTTAACATTTATAGTTAAATATGTTAGTTTAATGAAAAACATGTTGGAATATTAGATTTTTTATTTTATTTCAATTTTTCATCATATTCTTGGAGCTCCTTTCACTGATGATGAGCCCAAGGACTTTCAAGTGTTAAAAACATAAGATTGACAAAACAAAGAGCTTGAGTTTGTTGGTGTTTAATTACAAAGTTTGTAACCATGGATTTTTCTTTCATGGTATAATTGTGTTCATATGGATGTTATTGATTGCAACATTGAGCAATTGTGTTATTTATAAGTCAGAGGCTTGGCAAATAGTGGATTTTGTGAATGGACCTTCCAAAAAGTTTCTTTTTTACCTTTGTTGTTTTGATTGATTGTGTTGATGAAAAAACATGCATCATGCACATTTTGGGTGGAACCTAGGCAAGAGACACCTTGGAATTATGTGGAGCAGATTGTGTGGAGAACAAAAAAATAGATGCACCACCAAAAGTTTATAAAGTTTTACAAAATGAGTTTCGAAACATTTGACAACTTCATTCAGATCTCGACATCTTACTTGAAATCTACATGTATTAATCAAGTTCAACCCAACTAAAGATTAGGAAAATTGAGGCATTGGTGATTTACACATTTCCTCATTGTTGCAACCCTAACCTTGGGCTCACGACCAAAGCAAGGGTTTGTAAGGTTGCGGGCCAAAAAGGAAGCCGAGAATCACACAACATACTCCCATGAGTGTGAGAAGGTGTGAGGGAATACACCTTCACTCCACTTTGGGAGTTGGAGTCCTAGTGGACTCCTAAATCTTCAAAGGGCGATTGCAGGGGTCAAAACTCAATAGCTTGAGGAGTTCTTTATATCAATGAAAATCTATTGGAATGTAGATATCTAAAATGGGCTCATATCGCCCATTTGGACATTTGAAACACAAGTTATGGCCAAAAGAAGGGTTGGAAGTCAAATTGGCAATTTGACTCCCGACCACTAAAAGTCGAAAATCAACCTGATTTTCATGCGTGTAGATGGTGTGAGACATACTATTGGAAAAACTCTTGATGAGGGCTACAACTTTGCTTCAGACCTCATTTTAATCAAAGGTCTGCACACAAAGTTATGGCACCCCAAAATCGCGGGAGTCCCAACCTTGGTGATTTCGGGACTCCCAGGACAAAAAGTTATTTGGATGTGAGCCCTATGGAAAGGTGCAGAGTATACTATAAGGGGGAAGGTGATGGCTTCCCCCAAGTCCGGGCCATGGTGAGTCTTGTGAGTCCGTGTAACCCGTGGCTCATCCTAGCACCAAAGGTGCTCCAACCATGCACTAACCACCTTGTGTTGGTTTTGTGCAGGTCTGTGTGAGTGAGTGAAGCTTGTCAACTCTTCCTAGTCCCATCCCGGAGCTCCAACACGCCCCTCTACCCCTCCAAAGTGTTATGAGCCAGGGAACGTGCCTTGATTCCTAATTCTTCCGTTGTTTTCTGTTTGGGACTCACATTTGAGTCCCTCAAGGAGTTGGGAGTGCGTCACCCATCATACCTCCTTTAATCATATTGCAAATTGTCAAATTGGCCTTTCAACTCCAAGGAAATATAATGTTATAGTTTGTGACATCTTCGTTCATGGGCACAAATTATTTAATCAATGCATCAACCTTGTAGGTGCAGGGTTGGAGAAAAAAATGATTAATAGTTTCAAGGTCTTTACAAGGTTGTCAAATGTTGTTGGTGTGATTGATGGGACACACATTCCTTTAGCAAACCATCCAAAATCACTTTAATAATATGTGTTTTTGTATCATGAAAACTTGCATTCAATTATTTTGTAAGGGATTTGTGATGCTAACAAGATCTTTGGAATGTTTGTATAGGCCAACCCAAGGGGCGCATGATGACAATTAGTTCAAAGTGTGCAACTTATTTTAAGATTTTAAGAACCATGGCATTTTGCAAAAACCAATTGTGGAGGGAAATGCATTCCTTATTTGATTAGGGATTATGTGTATTGTATTCACACATATTTGTAAAAGAATTGGAAATCACTCCAAGATGAAGACAATAAAATATATAATATGCAATGAATTCCAACAAAATTGTTATGGAGAAGGCTTTTGGGACTTTGAAAACAAGTGGCAAATTTTGAAACACTTCAATTCTAAAATAGACAAAACAATAAAGATCATTGTAACATTGTTGGTTCCAAAATTATTGTGAGTAATGGAATTAGCTTGAGCTTAGATTCGATCGAATAATTACTAGGGATTCATTTGTGGTATTTGGTAATGTGAAACCTTTTATTATTAAAGAGGGAAAACATCTAAAGGTTGAGGGAGAAAGGTTGAAAGAGAAATCAATTGAAATCATTGAAGACCCAAATGGTGAATAATGACATGAAAATTATATTTTGTTTCACAAAAAGAATCAATCTCAAAATTTATTTAATATGCAAGGAATGAAATCCAATACCACTACAAATCAAATCAATTCCATTGTCCAATTTTATTCCACTCCGCTTTCCACATATTAACAAATTCAAATACGATTCCAATATCCATGAACCAATTTCAAATCCATATCCAATTCCAATCCAATTAAACATACAACTACAAATATAATTCAATTGAATCCAAATCCAAATTGAAGATTGATTCAATTCTAGTTTCAAATTCCAACCCAATTGCCAAAAAAATATTTTCAATTTTCAATCCAATTTCAAGATTCCAAACAAATTCAAACAAAATTATGAAACTCAATCCATATCCAAAATTATTCAAATCCATCATGAAAATTCATTCAAATAAAATCCAAATCAAACTCAAATTCAAACCAAAACAAATCCAAATCCAATCTAATTAATTGTAACAAACTAATTGGAGCAACCTAAGTAAAAGATCTAGAAGGCCATTTTGCTTTGAAGATTGTTGCAAATAATGCTAGATTTTGTAATTGGCCTTGTAAAACCATTTTACTACCTTGTTTTTCACTTTTAAAAATTTGTGATGTGATCATTTTTGTCATTTATAACTTTAGTTTTTCAAAATCTCTAATGGAATTTGAAATGTCAATGATGTCATCTACAATTGCATGGTCACATGTAATCAATCTCTTCTTCTTTTCAACATTATTTTTCACATGATTAACATAATGGGGTTGCTTTGTCACCATGGTCCATGGTTTTGTCATTAGTAAAAAAAGGTTTTTTCAAATCGATATTTGTGACTAATTTTCAGTCATAAATGACATTTACAACAAAAATCATTTTAGTCATGTTATACAAGTCACATAAAACAATAGTTGCAAATGACATGTATTGTGCATGTAAACAATAATTTAATATATGGTTTCATCCTTTAATTTATTATATACATATTGTTATTTGTGATTTGCCATGCAATAAATTTGGTCACCCTAACAACAGATGATGTGTTACCACATGGCAACATTTTTTTAATATTTCAAAATTATTTCTATTTGATTTTTTAAGAATCCATATCATGCATTTTATATGTTCTAAATACATGACGTGACAAAATATAATTTTGCACTAATACAAAAGTGGGGTGTAATTCACTAACTTAAATCATTATTAAAAAATTTAATTGAAATATGTTCAGTCCACCTTAATGATTTCACCCTAATTAAAGTTATTTCACTATAAGGTCATTATATAAACATCATATTTCCCTACTAATTGACATAATTCACTATTATAATTTATTATGCTAAAGAGGTTTATGTTGATGTTTTTGTTTTAAACATTTTAAATTATTTTAAGTTATATCCTATATTATTTTAGGCTAATTTAGTTATTACAAGTTATACCCTACATTCTTATAAGCTATTATAAATTATTTTATTTTAAAGTATCCTAGTTTATTTTATTTTTTTTCCGTTAAATTACTTAAAATTAAATTATTTAAATAACTATAGGTTATACATTAGGTTATTCAAGGCCATTTAATTTTATTTTACTATAAATTATTTTATCCTAAAATATAATAAATTCAAATAGATTAATATTGAATTTAATAACTTATAAAATAAAATAAAATATCAATTTAAGGTGCAATAACCTAATGTAGAATAATCTAAAATAACCAATAATAGCCTTAGTAAAATAACTCAAAATAACCAAAAATGGGTTATGGTAGAATAACCAATAATAAATTAAGATAGAATAAACTACTCAAAATTAACTTGTGATAAATAACTTATAATAACCAATAATAACCTATGATAAGTTACATTGAATAACTAACAATAACCTATGATAAAAACAACCAAAAAAAACATATGGTGAATAAGTTAAAATAAACAACAATAGCCTCGATAAAATAACCAACTATAACATATAATGTATAGCCTAAAATAGCTAACAATATCCTATGATAAATAACCTAAAATAGTCAATGATAATAACCAATAATCAAAAAATTTAAATAGCTTTAATTAAAATAACCTATGTTAGCCAACAATTGTTTGGGATATAGTAACCAAATTTAATTTAAAATAAAATAACTTATGATATAATAACAAATAATAGTTTATGGTAAAGTAATCTATAATAACCAACAATAACATATGATAGAATAGCCATGAATAACCTAAGGTAAAATAGCCTAAAATAGCCAGGAATACCTTACCATAAAATAACCAAGAATAACTTATGATATAGTAGCCAAAAATAACCTATGGTAAACTAACCTAAAATAGCCAATGATAGAATAACCAACAATAGCCTCTGATAGAATACCCAAAAATAACCTCTGATAAAATAATATATAATAAACAACAATAACATATAATAAAATAACCAATGGTAAAATAACCTACAATAGCCAATAATGGCCTATGATACAATAGCCAATAATAACTTAAGGTAAAATAACTTAAAATAATCAATAATAACCTACGATAAAATAACGAAAAATAGCCTATAATAAAAGCCAACAAAAACCAATGGTAAAATAATTTGGAATGGCATTATGAGAAAAAATGGGTGTTTTACAATTGGCCTTACAACCCAATTTTTGAGTTGCAATGACCACTTGCAACTCACAATATTTTTACGTTGTGAATGTTATCAAACAAATTGCATGGGTTGTAGAATTGCAACTCATTATATATATGGTGCAACTCATTGCGATTCAATTACAACTATGTCGAAACCACACATTTTCAACTACTATGCAACCCCATTACAATTACAGCCATGATGTCATGTTGACATTAATAATTTTCATCCATCCATTAAAACTTAACATGTGGCACTATGAAGATTTTTGGATTTAAAATGATTTTTGAAATATTGATCTCCAACATTTATTATGATTATTGACGGTCTAATGTAATGACATGTGGCTTAATAAAACATTTCCACATGGCATATTAATTAAAATTTGAAAAAAAATAAAAATAAATAATGCATTTTAATAGTTAAGTAGGTCGATACACAGTCATAGGTAGGTAGGTTAGTACGTCCTAGGACTGACATACTTACACTAGATACCTACTTACTTACCTACCTACATAGGTAGGTAAAAAAATAGGACCTATTTACTTACGTAGGTAGACAAATAGGTAAGAAAATACAAGACTTGATGACTTAAATAATGGTCATGTAAATACATATTTTTTATTATTTATTTTACCTAAAGTTAAGCTTTTTGAACTCATCCCAAAATGGCATGTGTATTTTAATGTAAAAACTAAGAGAAGACATTTTTTTTATATAGTTTGTGACATGGGATTCAAAGACAATGCATATGGGTTAAATCCTCAAGTTGGTTTTTAGTTGCAAATTGAGTTGGAACAACAAAGGGTAAACCGACATGTGATTAAACACTTAAACATTCAAGGCAAGCAAGATCCAAAGGGAGGGCCCTATTTTTTTGGTTTCCAAAAAAAAATAGAACTCCTCCTATTGGCACATATGGCACATTAAAAATCATAAAAAATGGAAGAGAATTGAAAAAGTTATGGCCCCCCAAAGTAGAGGGGGTCAAAAGCTCAAAAAAACAAACCACTAAATGCTATAAAGGTCGATTCTTGAACACCCAAAAACTTCCTTGTATGTTTTTTTGTTGCTATTAAAATTCAAATATGACTTGTAGAACTTTAGGTGACACTCCTATAACACGTTAAATCATTCAAAATGAATAAGAAATAAGAAAGTTACAAGGTTTGAATGTAGGAGTGGTCCAAATGAAAAAAAATGAAAAAAACACATTTTGTTAATTGCAAAAACATATTTTCCTTATAACTTTTTTTTGGCTGAACGCTTTGCTTTGCATTTCAAAGATGAATTGTAAAGCTTGAAAAGGTTGTTTTATAACATTTTAAATCACTCAAAATGGAAAAGATAACTAATTGCAACATAATTGTTGCATTAGTGGCACATTTACAAGAATTCTAAAATAGTTATCACATGAAATTATATCGGAACTCCTGCAAAAGTCAAACATGGTTGACTATAGATGTATATACATTATATACAAATTATCATATAAAAGACCCATTTCAAGTCATTTACAATTATAATACAACTAATTGATTTTCTAACATGTTTATCTATTTATTAGCTCCCGTATTTCCAAAGGGATAATTGCATATTAGTTATAATACCTAAGGGGTAGTTGTTCAATAGTTGTATATGAGTTTATTTATAGTTCTACTTGCAGGGCAATGTGATTTTGATGGACAAAATTTCTCATTATGTGGCCAATAATAGCCTGTAATATAATAACTAACAATAACTTATGGCAATATAAATTGAAAGTTTTGTGGGATTCAAAACAAAATCAAGATAAAAATACGTATTTAAAACTCGTGTTGAATAGACTAAATGTAAGGTGCAATTTTACTTTTATTTATACCCATTAAGCACCTAGCTCAAAAAACTTTTCAAAAAAATTCCAACCTACATGTCGTCCATGTTCACCCATGTGTGACCCATGTGCACCCATGTGTGATCGATGTCCATCCATTTGGAAACTAATATTGAAGTATGAGTTAACTAAAAATAATTAAAATTGAACAAAAAGTTAATTAAAAGTTAATTAAAAATGAATTAAAAAAAACTACAAGTGAGTATTTGAATCTAATTGAAAATTAACTAAACACTAATTATAAATAAATTAATAATGAATTATAATTAAACTAAAAGTTGGGTACAAATTAAATAAAAGTCATGGATGAACATTCATATGAATGAACTCCATGGTGTTGGCATTCGTGACACCTAGTCCACCCTTTTGCAAAATTTGTAATGTCATTATGTTCTATGTCAAATAATGAGTAGTTCACATGTATTATGTGGTGCATAAGCATGTGAATTTAACTCGAATAATAATTCATTTAAGTACACATTAACATTTTATCACTAAAGGGAAATACAAAGATGTCGAACAAATGAAAGCTTTAATCTATGACAAAGTATCTCATTCCTCATCAAGTACACCATTCACAATTGCATTGGTTGTAAATCAATTTTTTTTTTTTGAACATGTAATCAACAAAGATGGTAAGGGTTTGGTGGAACTTATTAAAGGAATGAAATTACATGAAATGATGGACAAGTTCACAATCATGTGTTCTACCAATATCTAGAACTTGGTTACATCCTACAAACATCGTCTAAGTAATAAAGGGTACGTCTTTATCATTATGGCTTTCAAGGCCAATAGTGGTTATGATTACATCTAAAATAGTTGTTTTCCAAGATTGCAATTTGGGAAAAAAATGTTCTTTTTCAAAATGTTTATGTATGGGGAGGGGTATGGATTTGACTTGGTGAAGCAAATGTAACCTAGTGGTGACCTCCAAACAACTTGGATCATGTTTGATTGTGTTAAACATGTCCAAGACCAAATGACCCTTGCATGCCATGTATACAATCTACTCTATTGTAAAGTTATGACGATTACAATTTATGACATGCAATTAGTAGACACAAAGGCTCAATGTGTAATGTGGTGTAAATTGAACAAGGTGATGTTGAAGAAAGGTGTTCCTAATCTAAACTTCAAGGGTTCCATGGCCAATAGTGCTTAAGCAAATTGGAATGCAAGTTGACAGGGAACACACATGTTATTTCATTGGACTTGATCCATGGATACACACATGAAACAACAAACAAAATTAGAATGCATTAACAACACAAAACATTGTGTTATGATTACAAGAATGTTGTTTCATTGGAAAAAACTTATGCATGTTATGTTGTTGTTTGATGCTAATGGTATTCCTCTAGGGCAACGGATGTAGTTGGGCTTCAAAAGCAAGAAAATTAATTCAATTTTTGGCATTTTCATGTGAAAGAGTTGGGAGACTTCATGATACATGTAACCTTCCATCCCTCTTTTGTCATTGCCATCCCATTCTAATTGAATGTCATTTTTCAATATGCTAAAACTTGTTTCAAATTGATGTTAACAAACATATGTTTTATCTTGTAGAAATTATCTGCAAAGGAGCTTATGGACATGCGCACTTGTAACCTCTCAAAAAAATGCATAACATATGACTTCAACAATTGGGGAAAAATGGAACTTGAATGTACACAATGACTTCTAATGATTATGTATGAACTTTTAAACAGTCAACGTTGTATTACTTGTTAAGAAAGGTGGCATATTAGGGTAAAGGCCTGATATGAATGAACTTTTCATATGTAAATCAACCCAATTTGGTGATCTGAAACAACTTGTGGGTTTGGAATTTTGAAATATGCTTTGAGTTCATTTTTCAAAACTATAATTACACACCTAGTAGGGGAGGAAATCTTTGGCTACTACAAGCAAAAGCTATACTTACTTCCAAGATCATATGGGGATTCACATTAACATGGTTATGTTAATTTCTTTTGCCCATGTGTTGACACCCAAATTGGTAAATCGCATGTGCATATTGAACGACTTAATTAGCATCAACATGTGGATATATTACACGTAGAGATGGAATGTGGCATATAAAATGATGTTCCCTACCTTGCATGTTTTATGTTCAACATTGTAAAAAACCACCACTCATTGTTGTACCACAAGGATAATTACCAAGTTTAATTCCATTAGTGTTTTTACCCCTATGTATTTTGGTTTGTCCTTTCAATTCATAATCACTACCTTTAAGCTTCACAAGTTTTGGTTTTGTGTAAATTATGACATGAATTGTTATGTGGGAGGTACAAAATGTAAATATGCAATTGATTAACAAGCAGTTCATTTTATTTGGCTTGTGTAAGAAGGGACCAATCTTTCACACAATGAGGTTAAATGTCTCAAAGAAAAATGTTTTGTATTCAACAAATGATAACTTATCCTTCCTAGAAATCTTTTCAATGGGGAAATTAGATCTGTTCCAATAAATTGACTAATGGATGTTTCAACCCAACCTTAGGACACGGTTCTAGGTTTTTTTTTTCCCCTCACACACCTTGACTTTCAACGATTATTATTATTATTATTTTTTCGTCCACCCCCTCCTTACCTACTCTTTATTGCCTGCTTTTCTCTTCCTTCCTTTTTCCCTTTGTTTTCACATTCATAACTTAAAAATAATAATTTGGGACCTCTTCATTTTTCTTTCTTTGTTTCTTCTTATTATTTTATATTTTTTGTGGCTTTGTTTGAGGTTTTTTTGTTTCTTTATTTTGTGTATTTATTTGCGACTTTTGTTGTTTCTTTGGTTTTGTTTTGTTTGTGTGTGTGTGTGGAGTTGTGGAAGAGGATAAGAAGAACAATAAAAAAAAGGAGAGAAACAAAGATAAAAAAAGAGAACAAGAGTAACAAAAAGGGAGGAGAAGGGCAAAAAGGAAAAGCAACATGAAAAGCATTTATAAGGGGTTAGTTTCTTGTAGTCTTGCCCTACCAACCAACAATGGTAGCAGAGGTTTGTTGCCATGGCCATGAGTTTTCAATTGCAAGAAAGGTTTGGTGCCTTCATTAAAATCTTTTGATTAATTAATTTTTTCTTTTACTTGTTTATCTTATTTATTTTTTGCTTTTAGTTTTTCCTTTCATGTTTTTTGGTTGGTTTTTTTAATACTATTTTTTTGGCATTTTAATTTTGAATGTTTTTTTCCCTTCTTTTTATATTTTATTTTCAATAATTTAAAAAATTCTGGTTATATATATTGTTAAAAACTTTTGTGCCATTTAATTTTTTTTTCTATTTATTTCCTATTTATTTCTTGGTTTTGTTAACATTGGTTTTTGTGGGGTTTTAAAATTTTAATTTCCCTTGTTTTTCTTGGATTCCCCCCCCCCCCCCCCCCCCCCCCTCTTTTTTTTTTTTTTTTTTTTTTTTTTTTTTTTTTTTTTCTTTTTTTTTTTTTTTTTTTTTTTTTTTTTTTTTTTTTTTTTTTTTTTTT
>Ga0116230_10003365_pt1 | contig 15599 bp, 21 predicted proteins | sample S1TSphfallax_3_FD_88678 | JGI IMG/M metagenome (GOLD analysis project Ga0116230, IMG submission 88678) | Host-associated microbial communities from peat moss isolated from Minnesota, USA - S1T2_Fd - Sphagnum fallax MG | ecosystem: Host-associated > Plants > Peat moss > Unclassified | place... | reverse complement strand
CACTGGCGGCCGCATCGGTCTTTTTGTGGAAAACCTCCGGACAGGCGCGAAAGTGGCCTGGAGAGTGGATGAGCGCTTCGTCATGTGCAGCACATTCAAGGCATCGCTCGCCGGCTGCGTCCTGGCTAGCGTTGATAAAGGTCAGACTCGCCTCGACGAACTGATCGCTTATGGCCCAGATGACCTGCTGGAATACGCGCCCGCCGCCAAGCAGAACTTGGAAAAAGGCGCTATGTCGGTGGCCGATATGTGCAAAGCCGCCGTCGAACTCAGCGACAACACCTGTGCCAACGCTTTGCTGGCGCGCATCGGCGGCCCGTCCGCGTTAACCGCATTTTGGCGATCTATCGGGGATGAGGTGAGCCGCTTGGATCACAACGAACCAGAGCTGAACCGCTCGCCTCCCGGCGATCCGCACGACACCACCACGCCCGCCGCCATGGCCGGCAACCTGCGAAGCCTCATATTCGGGAAGGTACTGTCGCTGAAGTCTCGCGAGCGCCTGACTGCCTGGATGGTAGGGTGCAAGACCGGAGAGAATCGGTTGCGCGCTGGACTACCCAAAGGCTGGCGCGTGGGCGATAAGACCGGCAACAACGGCAAGGACGCCGCTGGCGACATCGCCGTGACTTGGTCCACGCGCGACGAGCCGGTTTTGATCTGCACCTACACCCAGGGTGGTTCGCCGACGCCTCGTCAGATCGAGGCCGTATTTGCGCAGATCGGGCGCTTTGTAGGAATGCACTTCTCGTCGGCAGTCTGAGATGAACCGGACCTTTCCGGTGCAGCAAGCCTGGAGGGCGCTGAGCTGCTTGCGAGCCGTGATGGCGAGCTGCTACAAATTACCGACCGGAGTCTGCATGACCTCGACACAGATCGCAGTTTGCGGCGAATGGATGCAGACACATTTCGACGCTTTCGGCATCTATCGCCATCTATCGTCCTGCCTACAGAGTTTGCCACGGGGCGCGGGCAATACGGAACACCGTAAAGTGGGGCTAATCTGGCAAGAACTTGAGCTGACGACCAATCTAGGCGAACGGCCAGAAAAACCCTACAGCCAATTCGTCGGAGTCATTCATTCAGCTGCGCGGCCTGTGCAGACCATTGTTGGACATTAACCCCCATCACGAGAAGCCACAGGCACAGCGCTACCTCGGCGATTGCTGTAACCGAGAAGTACGGGAATATGCGGGCTTGCAGCGCAGGGTACAGAAATAGCGTGATACTGTTGATGATATAGCCCATCCCTTCGATCGCCAGCAGCACGCCAATGATCCAGGGGATGAACAATGATCTGAGGATCAGGTGCGCCATCGCGAGGGCTGCGAGCCCGAAGAACACCAGACTGATGGCAAAGCCCCTCTCGAACAGCTGAATCGCCAGGTAAGTGGCAGCGTCCAGCTGTTCCGCGGTGAATGCGTGCAAGGACGTCCCCCCACTGAGTATCTCCAGCGGCGCTAGGTGAGCCAGCAAGCTCATGCTCTCAATCCCATCTGCCAGAAATGCGAATCCAAGCATTGCCACGGCAACGTTCTTGTTCACCACCTTGAACAACTTGTACAAGATGAGCAGCAGCGGCACATTGCATACGCAGTAGAATAACTCCGCAACGAAACCCAATCGGTAGAGCAGGTCGTGAGCACGAATGTTTTGTGCCGTGGCCGCAGCATCCCCGGGCACCACAAGTCGGGCCCGAACAAACAGCTCGGCGAAAGTGCCTCCGACAATCACGATCAAATACAGCGCGCCGGCGATTCTGGCATAGAGTTTCGGCCAGTCCTGAGCGGTGAAAGATTTCTCCCGGCCGTCTGTCGTTCCGGAATCTCCTCTGGCAAACCCTAACCCGGGTGAGGCTGCGGGCTCATGTGTTGGGTGATAGGCATCGGGGGAATGGGGCAACATCACCTTTCCGCCAATTTATGTGACCGGAAGAACGACCACATGAGATTCGTCGCATCGATGCTGCTGCTATAGGCGCCCACGAGCCATTGCGCCTTAATCGGTCTGCCGCCCGGCCACTGATGCCCCTCCCCCTTGATCGTATAGAGAGTCACATCAGATTCGTCGGCGCAGTCTGAATACTGGAGCCGTGTGACATCCCCAGCGACCGGCGATTCGACCGGGTTCAGCCGGCACTGGTTTCGCTGCGACCAATGTGCGTAAAAATCGCGCACGCTTGGAAAGGAACCACCTGCAAGCTTTGAGGGGCCACCGTCGTACGGACAGATGGGATCGGCTGTTCCATGAAATGCAATCACTGGTACCGGATGACGGTCTGTGCACCAGCTCCATTCCGGATCTATGCCAGCCGACACCATCCCAACGGCCGCAATGCGACTGGACATCGTGCACGACAGCACGAAGGCCATGCCACCGCCGTTGGACATGCCGTTGGCATAAATCCTGGTCTTATCAATGTTGTAGGCCGATTCAAGCTTGTCGATCAGGTTCGATATGAAAACGACGTCGGGCATGTGTTCGGGTGTCTCGCTTCCAGCCATTTCCCATGACTTGGAACCGAACCCGCTTCCTTCGGGATAGACAACGATGAATCCATTTTTGTCAGCCACCTCATTCCACCGGCTGATCGCCATGGCGGAGCTACTCCATGACATTGAGGTGTGCAGGGTAATTAATAGTGGCGCGGGCTTCGTGCTGTCATAGCTCTTCGGTACGTACAGCAAGTACTGCCGCTTCTCGCCGGAAGACATGATCGTACCTGGGGTAGCACTGGACCAGTTCGGAAAGTAGAAGGTGGAGTAGAAGAATCCCATGAGCGTGAGGCACAGTACGATCGGAATGACGATGAAAGCGCCCGCGATTCGAGCTGCGAGCTTCTTAATGTTCACGGCTGCTCTCCGACGGGCGGACGACCGGTTGTCATCGTGTTCCCGACTAAGAAGACCTTCAGAATATTCCATTGAGACAGGGTGGCTCCGGTCCCGTCAGGTTCCAAGTCGAGCGGACAAGCGGGGTATTGACACCGGATCATTTCGCTCTACTCCACGTCCTTGAGGATTTTCTCGATGACTGCAAGGCGGACCTGCAATTGTCCGAGCGCGGCCGCGGTCTCGGTTTGTGCGGTCGCAGCCTTTGTCGCGAGCTCCCGATAGGCCTCGTCTTGACCCAATCGCACTCTCGCCTGCAGAACTGCTGATACGTATTTCATGAAGAAAACGAGTACTAGGGCAGCAGCAGGAAAGAAAAAAGCAGCGAAAAATGCATTTTCGGTCATAAATTCCTCTAGGGTTCAGCTTTTGCTGTCAGGGATTGGGCTGCCTCGGCTATTGCCGCGGGCGTGATTTCCACATTGAAATTCAGGACTTCGAAGTAGTTGAGCGCTTTGCCGTCGTGCGATAACTCGAGCTTGCTGCTGACAAGACCGGCTTCCTCGAGTCGCTGCAAATGCAGGTGCAGCAAGGGTCTACTGATCCCAAGCTCGCGTGCCAGTTGGCTTACGTAATTGCGACCTCCCGAAGCCAGAGTTGCGATGATTCTCAGCCGATGTGGATTCGCTAGCGCCGCCAGCATCAGCAACAATCGATCGCCAGTTGAAATGCGCTCTTTCATATGTAAGAAAACTATGACATATGAAAGGTGCGCTCGTCAACTGCGGGGCCGAGGATGCGCCGTGGATGGTGGCGGCCTGGATTGGCGCCGCGTACTGGTTCACCGCTTCCACCTCGTTTGCAAATCCGGCCATTACCGTCGCCCGGTCTCTGACCAACACGTTTTCTGGAATTCGGCCCGTCGATGTGCCATTTTTCATTCTGGCTCAATTCGTCGGCGCGCTCTCGGCGCTGGTCGTCGGCCGCGTGCTGTTTCCGGCCAGGGAAGCTAAGCCTAGGGTCCTGCATGTCTGAATCGGTTGCCGTCACGATCTACCACAACCCGTCCTGTGGGACGTCGCGCAACGTACTGGCGTTGATCCGCAACGCAGGCGTTGACCCCACGGTCATCGAATACCTCAAGACTCCCCCGGATCGGGCGACGCTCCAGTCGCTGATCGAGCGCATGGGCATTCGACCGCGAGACCTGCTCCGTGAAAAGGGAACTCCCTACGCGGAACTTGGCCTCGCAGCGGACCATTGGACCGATGCGCAGCTCATCGATCAGATGCTTGCGCATCCCATCCTGATCAACCGTCCCATCGTGATCACCCCTTGGGGCGTGAAGCTCTGCCGGCCGTCGGCGCTCGTCCTGGATATATTGCCGCTGCCGCAACGCGGACCCTTCGCAAAAGAAGATGGGGAAATGCTCATCGATGCTGAGGGCCGTCGGGTACCGTCGACGGCACAGTGATCGTGACTCGATAAGTGGCGTGGGCCGCCCTTCAACGTCTAGAGTGACGGGACGGTGTTCTGATGGATAACGTGACGATCGTAACTCACCCCCTCCGTGCATCATAAGATCGCTCATGAGCGACAAGACGACGTCGACGAAGACCTTCCGTGAGTTGCTGCGCGAGATCGCGACGCTGCTGTTCTACTAGGTGACGCGCGACCTTGTACCCGCTCCGATTGAGATCGAGACTCCGCTGATGCCTATGCAGGCACAGGTGCTCGCGGGGAAGAAACTCGTGTTCGCACCGATCTTGCGGGCGGGCATGGGATTTCTCGAAGGCATGCTGGACCTCGTCCCTTCGGCCCGCATCGCGCATCTCGGGCTGTACCGCGATCCGGAATCCTTGACCGCGGTCGAATACTACTTCAAGGCGCCGTCCGATTTATCCTAGCGGCTCGTGATCGTCGTCGATGCGATGCTCGCGACCGGCAACACGGCCGTGGCCGCGTTCGATCGCTTGAAGGAACACGGTGCGACCGACCTGCGCGTGGTCTTGCTGCTCGCGACCCAGGTGGGCATCGCCACTCTGGTCAAGAATCACCCGGAAGTGCGCATCTGGACCGCGGTGATCGATCCGGTGTTGAACGAGCGCGGCTACATCGTTCCGGGGCTCGGAGACACCGGCGATCGGCTGTACGGGACGCGCTAAAGCCGGTCTCGGATGGAGGTGAGTGCAAGCTCTCCCCGATCCGACTAGCTGCATCTGACCTTTACTTGGCCGGCCGGGCGCCGGCGTGCCGTTGGCGATAGATCTGGCGGCTGCCTTTATTGAGCCGCTTGTTGAGATTGCGCTGCTCACCCTTCGTGATGTGGCCCCCATCCTTGGCCTCATCCTGGTTCAGGCTGCTTTGCTCGCGACCGAGCTTCGCGTCGTCGTGGGCCGCTTGCGTGGCGTTGATCTGCCCGTCCGAAACACCGCGGTCGACGCGGTTTTCCTGATTGTCGATGCGCTGCTGAACCTCGTTGATGCGCGGATGGCCCGGGTCCGGAACGGCGGCAGGAGTCTGGGCGACCGCGGCACCGCCTGACGCAATCAGCGCCGTGAGCGCGAGGGACGTTAGCGTGAATTTCTGTCGGTACATGGTTTCTCCCACGGGTTAACAATAATGCTGGCAGCTGCGGCATGACCATACGGACAACGGTCGCTGGCCAAGCCACAGGTAAGCAGGATAAACGTGCGCGATCGGCCGCGGTTGACACCCGCGTGGCACCCGCCCGCCACATCATGGATGCAGCGGGCGGGAATGCAGTCATCATCCACATTGATCAATCGCGGCGGTCATCGCCAGGCGATCAGCGAGCCGCCAGCTGAATAACCGTATCGGCCGGCTTCTGCGTCCGTGAGGCCACGTAGTCGGCAAACTCGGGCAGATTGATCTTCGCAACGGCACCGGAGATCGCCTGGTCGATGCAAGCCTTGTACGGCGAGATGCCCTGCAATCTTGCGCCCGGCACGCTGGGATCCAGCGAACGGCACACCGAGCGCGCCGCGCCGGTCAAGCGTCGGTACAACTCCTCCTTACCCGCCGGGCGCGTCGCGTCGAGATCGCCGAACTTGACGACGGCGGTGGCAACGTCGGACGGAGTAGACGCGTTGGCGACAGAGAGGAACGATCCGCTGAGAACGAGCGCGGTGGTGATGAGAGTGAACTTTTTCATGATATGAACTCCTGTGGAAATTGGGTTTACCTGCTAGTCCGGTCGGCAACCGTTGCTGCCTCCGTTGAGGTGATCCTTGCCTAACCGCTCGACGACATCCATGCAATTTCGACCAGATGGGATTTCGCGGAGTGAATGCCGGTTTTCGCCGGACGAACGGCCGGAGCCGTTCCGTTTACCCGCCGTTCCGGCCTCGCATCAATTCCCCGTGACCAGCTAGCAATCCTCCATGACGAGTCAGCAGTTCCCTACGACCCGCAGGCAATTCCGCATCACCAGGTAGCAACTCCCCATCACCAGCGAGCCCGCATTGACTCCAGAATTCCGCCCCTTCACTCCATGAACGCGCGTCTCGTCGGTTTTGCGTGGAGGAATCCGGTAGGCCTCACGAGAATCTGCGCAACGGCCGCTCACCCAAGGTGAGAAGCCGGATGGCTGAAACATCCAACGGATCCACGATCCGAAACTTCAAGGAGATTGCAATGAAAACTTCGAACACGGCGCGCATCACCACCCTTGTTTCCATTCTTGCGACCGGCACTTTACTGTGGAGCATCGCACTGCCGGCGCAGGCGGCTGATACCGGCTATGGAGCCCGCTCCAAACAGGTATCTCTGTCTGATCTCAACCTCTCGACGGTTGCCGGACAGGAGGCGGCGAGTGAACGCTTGCATCAGACGGCGCGCCGACTCTGCGAGCAGGTAGAAGACGACCACGACCTCTCGCACCATTCGAATTACCTCAAGTGCATGGAGCAGGCGAAGGCCCAAACTCAGCCGCATTTGGACGCCATGATCCGCAGCGCAAGCGCCATCCGGACGGCGGCGATCAGTCAGCCCCAACATTGAGCGAACCGGTTCCCCGACGGCGCGCATCCCGCGCGCCGTCGGATACCATTTTGAGATCAAGGGCGGCCTTGCGTCAGAGATGCTTGAACAGGTGAGCGTAGGCGCTGCTCACCGGCAGGACTTCCGCGCGGTCCTTGAGTTTGACTTCCCACGCACCGCGAAAGCTGCGGTGCACCGAGCGAATCGCGGCCACGTTCACCACGACGCTGCGATGAATTTGCCAGAACGTCTGCGGATCGAGCTTCTCCTTCACCAACTTGAGCGTCGAGGACAGCAGGAATTGTGCCGAGGGCGTCGCGACCGTCGTATATTTGTTGTCGGCCTGCAGGTAGCAGATATCTTCGATCATGATGAGACGCACCTCCCCGGCGTGGGGGACGGACAACCATTTGAGGTAATCCCCCCCTTGACCCGCGAGCCCCCGCAATAGATCGGTGACGTCGCGCAAGTCCGCCGGCGCGGCATCGAGCTTTTGTTTCAAGCGATCGATGGTCATCGAGAGGCGGGCCGCCGACAGGGGCTTTTGCACATAGTCGATGGCGCCGCGCTCGAACGCCTCGATCGCGTGACGGTCATAGGCCGAGATGAACACGATGTTCGACTTGCCACTCGCCTGTTGCGCGACCTCGAGCCCGGTGAGCCCGGGCATTTGGATGTCGAGAAAAATCACCCGCGGCGCATGCTGATGCAGCGCCTGAAGGGCCTCGAAGCCATCGCTCGCTTCGGCGCAAATGACGAGTTCCGGCCACAGCTTGTTCAAGGTTTCACGCAGCTCCGCCCGGAGCAGCGGTTCGTCTTCGGCAATGACGGCGGTGGGCGGGTTCATGCGTTCGACGCTCCGGACTTCACATCAGTTTGAACAAGTGTTGGTGGGATTCGCTGACGCTCAAGCGTTCGTCCCGGTGCTTCAGGGTCACCGACAGACGACCGCGAAGATCGCGGGAGACCCCGGCGATCGCATTCGCATTGACGACCGTGGAGCGATGAATGGGCCAGAAGACGGACGGATCCAACTCCGCCTGAAGTTCCTGCAGGGACTTGCGAATCAGTGCCTCGTGAGTCGCCGTCACGACCTTGGTGTACTTCGTATCGGCCTGAAAATACATGACCTCGTCAACCGTGATCACGACCGTGTTCTGTCCGACCGAGGCGTTGATCCAACGCAGATGCCGGCGCGGAGCGGCGGACTGCGTCAGTTCGCGCAGCAACACGTCGAGATTGGGGGGTACCGAGATCAGACGCTGCTGCAAGCGGTCCACGGCCACCCGTAATCGCGAACGTTCGAGGGGCTTCAAGATGTAATCCACGGCGCCCGTTTCGAATGCCGCCACCGCGTGCATGTCGTACGCGGTGACAAAGGCGATGTGGCAGCGCCCCTGGGCCTGCTGGGCGACGTCGATGCCGGAGAGCAGCGGCATCTCGATGTCGAGAAAAAGGATATCCGGCGCGTGCCGCTCGACCAGATCCAGCGCTTCGACACCCGTGCCCGCCTCGCCGACGATACGCAGCGCCGGCCACAGCTCCCGTAGATGCTGGCGCAAATCGTCGCGCAGGACGGTCTCGTCCTCGGCCAATATGGCAGTCGGCGCCGGCATCAGTTCATGCCTCGCCGTGCTTGAGTTCGACGATGAGGCTGCGCACGTGGCTGCCGCCGATGTTCTCGGTAATGTGTGTCTCCGCTTCGCTCCAGAACACGGTACCTTCGGGAATGTCGCGTTGCTCGGTGGTCGTGCCATCCGGCGTCTTGATGCGTACCGAGCCGCCCGTCACGACCACCGTCAAATGCGCAGGATGTGAATGCATGCCGTTTCCGCAGACGCCCATACCAGGACGGCTGTTGTAGTCAAGCACGCGCAATTTGTCGTTCTCGAACGCGACGCGGTAGCTCTGCGGTTGAATCTTGGCGGCGTCCTGCGCCTCAGCAGATTCGGTCAGGGCCAACAGCGGCAGCAAGCGCAGCAAACTGCGCCGCAATTCATCCAATCGTGCTTCAGGCATGGGCTTCTCCTGGTTATGTCGGGGGTGGCTGTAGCGTGATCCGGAGGTTATTGGGGTTGGACAGATGAGAATCGAACTGGAAGTGCTTGCCGTACAACGCATACAGGCGGCCGTGAAGCTGCTCGCTCAATTCGGCCGACAGATTGCGGGACAGCCCGTGCAAAGCCAAAACCGCCTGTCCGCTCTCCGTACGAACTCGCAGCATGGGTCGCCCGCCGACCCCGAGCGCCATCAGCGGCAGGATCAAGAGACTCGGGAATTTAAATGACGTCGCCGGCGGCGTCGACTCCTCGACGATGCGCCACGCACTCTGCACGTCACGCTCGTGCTGCAATTCGGAGAAGGCGCGCGCGAGCTGCAACTCGGCGTGCAGCGTCGACACCGGCATCCGCAAGCCGTGCATGGCGTAGCGCAGGAACCCCACCAACGCCTCAAGCAACCGCTCGGCGCGTTCCGGACTCGCGCGATAGCGTTGCTCCAATTCCTGCATGGAGTCGAGCAACAGATTGGGATCGATCTGCGATTGCAGCGCCTGAAGGCGCGCGACGTCGAGCAATCCCTCGGTGCGGCTGCGTGCCATGGCGCTCTCATACAGCAGATGCCGAGCGCGCTCCACGCGCATCGTGAAAATACGCGCCGCCACCAGCAAGCCACCGTAGAAAGAGGCTTCCCACAGCTGATACAGGCTGAGGGTGCTCCAGCTCGACCACTGGGTCAGTGTTCCTTCGCCCGCAAAGTGCTCCAATCCGGGGAATGCGTGGGTCGTAAAACGCACCAGTCCGATCGATAACAGCGGTTGCAGGAGCGCGGTGATAAGGCACACGGCAATGAACGAAGCGATGAATCGGCCGCGGTGGTCGATGCGCACTTGACGGTCCGCCAAGCGCACGAACAGACAACCGACCGCGCACCAGTACGGCGTGATCCAGTAGATCAGCCAAAACAACAGTTGGTGCAATGAGCTCCAGTCGCCGATGGGCGCGACGGTGAGGTATTCGACAATGCCGACGCCGACGCCCCACGTGACGCCCCAATACAAGGCGCTTCTGGATCCAAGTCCGAAGGCTGGCGCACCGCTCATCCGCTCCTCCCGCTGAGCGGCAGCTTGATCGTTGCGCATACACCGGTCGGTCGATTGGCCTGCACCTGCAAAGTCGCCTTGGCGCCGTACAGCGTTGCCAGGCGGGCGCGCACGTTGGAGAGCCCGATACCCGTGCCTCCGCCGGAATCCGCCTTCAGGCCAACCCCGTTGTCGGCGACCACGAGTTCCAGCAGGCCCTGATGGGAGGACGCCGTGATGCTGATGGTTCCGCCGGACGGCAGCGGCGCCAAACCATGCTTGATCGCGTTTTCAATCAGGGTCGCCAGCGCCAGCGGCGGGACGCGCGTGGTGCGCAGCTCGTCCGGTACCTGTAAAGTGACGGCGAGGCGCCCCGACATACGTAACTGAATCACGGCAAGGTAAGCGCGAATGAGATTGATCTCATCCCCGAGGGCGACTTCGGTGCACTCGAGCATGGGCATGACACGTCGCAGATAGTCGATGAATCCGGCCAGCATGCCGGCGCCGGCGGCCGGGTCGGTTTGATGCAGACGCCGCACCGTCGCCAGGGTATTGAACAAAAAATGCGGCTCGATCTGTTTGCGCAGGGCGGTCAGGCGCGTGTTGGTGAGTTGCTGTTCGACCGACTGACGGCGCAGGCGCTCCTGGCGCAATTGCTCACCCGCGGCCGCGGAAGCGCGCCACACGAGGTATGTACTTGCCACCGCGAACGCGACGGCGCCCCAACGCAATGCGGAGGTGAATAGCGGCGTGAGAGCGCTCTGTTGGTCGTATAGCAGCCGGACGAGCCACTCGCCGACGATCGCGCCGCCCAGGACGCTGGCCGCGAGCAGCACACTGCGAAGCAGCGGCGATTGAGTTCGGAGGATGCCCAAGCCGACGATCGGCAGCGTGATCAGGCTCGCAACGATCAGGCGATCACGAAAGATGTAGAGCCAGCCGTGGAGGACCTCGCCAATCGGCCAGTTGCGCCAGACGAACAATTGCGCCAGGAACTGCAACGACATGCCGAACGCAATGGCAGTGGAAAACCCGAATGCGAGAACCGCGCGCGTGGCATGACCCGCGCGCCGATGGCCTGGAAAAACCACGGCGGTGGTTGAGGTCGTATGCAGGTCGGGCAGAGCGGCGATTTCCATGAACCTCTTGCGATTATCCACACAATCTCCATGGGCGGGCCGTCGTGCGACGAACCCGCCTTTTCGGGACGTCAACCCGGTCTACGGCGGGTCGGCTGCCGTTCACCGTGCGCGTTCGCTTCGCCTTTTCACGCATTCATAAGCCGTTTTGCGGCGTTCGTCGGATAACCCTGCGTTCCCCCACTCGGCCGATATCATCGCTTGCGTTGCCGAGAATGGGGAGCGTCGAATTATGAAGGAATCAAAAGCAAAACGGTCGCTTGGGATCTTCCGCCTCGTCGTGATCGGCATGCCGATCGCGGCCTGGGGGCAAGCGCCGGTTTCCCTCCCCGATGGGGACAGTCTCGCCGAAATTACCGTGACGGCGCAAAAGCGCACCCAGAACCTCCAGGACGTACCCATTGCCATCACGGTATTTTCCGAGGAGTCGCTACGCAACCGGGGAATCACGGATCTGCATCAGCTATCGGGCTTGATACCGAACGTCAATCTGGATCAGGGTTCGGTATTTTCGGGCTCGAATTCCGTACTGGCCGCCTCGATCCGGGGGATCGGGCAGGATGATTTCGCGTTCAATCTGGACCCGGGCGTGGGCGTGTATCTGGACGGCGTTTACTTCGCTCGCACGGTCGGGGCGAATCAAAACCTGCTGGACGTCGATCACATCGAGATCCTGAAAGGCCCACAGGGAACCTTATTCGGCCGCAATACGATCGGTGGCGCGATCAGCATCGTGACGCACACGCCGGGAGACGAATATGCCCTGGAAGGCCAGGCAACGGCCGGGAGCTTCAACCGTCGCGACGTATCTTTCACGGCGGACATTCCGCTGGCACCGACCTTGCTGTCCACGGTCACCGTCGCGTCGCAGTTCCAGGATGGCTACCAGAGACGAATCCCCTACCCGTCGCCCACGCCGTATGTCTCGGATCCCGTGGGTGAACTCAAGAATGCCGGCACGGAAACCTTCGACACGCGTGGCGGCAGCAACGAACAGGTGATTCGAGGCAAAGTCTTGTGGCAGGCGTCAGATTCCGTGAAAGGCACCTTCACCGGCGATTGGACGCATACCAACCAACCGTCCACGGCCAGCACCGTCCTGCAAACCGTTACCACGGGCCCGACCGCCGCCTTCGGTCTGTTCTACAATGATTGCATCCAGGGAATCAAGTTTTCCCCGACTGCGCCGCTGGTGTGCGGCCCCCGCGCCAACTTCGGGACGGCTTTGTGGCAGGCCAATCTCAATCCTAATACCACACGGTTGCTCTACGCACCCGCTGTCGCAGACACCGGCAACATCGACACGACCTATTCCACGGGCGCCAACTTCGACAAGCTGGATTCTTACGGTGCCGCGGCGACCGTGGATTGGCTGCTCGACCCGCTATTCACGATCCGCTCCATCACGGCATTGCGGCGGTTGGCCTGGGCGAGCGGTACGGATGCGGATGGTTCGCCGGTACAGGAATTCGAATTGTCCTTTCAGGAAGATCAGCATCAGTTCACGCAGGAACTGCAATTGATCGGCGACTTGTTGGACTCCCGCCTGAAGCTCGTCGCGGGCTTGTACTACTTCCACGAAGATGGCGACGTCAACGATTTCGTGACCTTTGGCGATGGCCTTCTTCAGATCTATGGACCCAACCAGCTGGACACGAAGTCCTATGCGGGATATCTACACGCCGATTACAAGCTGACCGACAAGATCGGCGTGACCTTGGGCGGACGCTACTCCGCCGATCGGAAATCATTCACCGGCGGCCAGCAGGAATTGAACGGGGTTTTCTACAAATTATCGGGCTGTTACCCCTACAACGCTTCCGCAAGCCTCATCAACGGGCCCGCCAATCTCACCTGCCAGGAGGCACTGGGATATCCGAACCCGGCGAACCCTCTGCAAATTTACCCCGTGGGTGAAAACCACGAGTCCTTTGACGTATTCACACCCACCGCCAATGTCCAGTACCACTTCGATGACGAGGTCATGGCGTACGCATCGTATGCCAAGGGCTTCAAGTCCGGCGGTTGGACGACCCGACTCACCCAGCCGATCCCTCTGGGATCCCCTGCGCCGTCTTTTGGTCCGGAAACGGACAAGACCTACGAAGTGGGGTTGAAAAGCGAGTTGCTCGACCGTCGCCTGATTGTCAACTCCGCGGCGTTCTACAGTGATTACGACCAGATTCAGCTGACCTACAGCCAGTTGATTTCACCGATCACACAGAATGCGGGCGACGCGCGCATCAAAGGGCTCGAGATCGAGGTGCAATCCCTGCCCACGAGCCATTTCTCGCTGAACGCAAGTCTCGGTTACATGGACGCGAAATACACCGAAGTCAATCGCTATGCTCAAGCGACGACGGGCCCTTATCTGCCGAAAACTCCGCGGCTGAAGCTGTCCTTGAGTCCCGATGCGCACACGAGGCTGGCCAACGGCGCAACGCTGCGGCTTGGCGTCGATTACACCCATACCAGCGAAATCTACAACGATGTTCAGGACACATGGCTGTTGCGGCGCCCGAAGGAAGACGTGCTCAACGCTTCGGGCGAGATCATTTCCCCCAATGGCAAGGCGACCTTGACGGTGGGAGGGGCCAACATTACCGACCGTCGTTTCATCACGACGGGTCAGGTGAACGACGCCGCCGGCGTGGTCTATGGAACCTACAACGCGCCGCGCGAGTGGTATGCGACGGTAGGCATCAAGTACTGACCGAAAACTGCAATCACCGAGTCAATCCGTTTCATCAACATGGAGAGTAAAATGAATGTCATTCGATCTTCGCTGCTGGCAGTCACGCTTGCCGCTGCCGTTTTCAGTTCCGCGGGCGCGCCGGCGCAAGAAGCCGGCCCTGCAACCGTCATTGCAACAGGCCTGGAAGGACCTCGCGGGCTCAAGTTTGGTCCGGATGGGGATCTGTATATCGCCGAGGCGGGTCTTGGCGGCACCAAAAGTACCGCGGCCTCGTGCGCCCAGGTAGCGGCGCCGTCGCCGTACACGGGTGGACTGACCGCCCGTATCTCGAAGATCGGCGGCAACGGCAAACTGATGACCGTGGCGTCGGGATTTCCGTCCGCTGTCAACGGCGGTGGAATCTTCGGTGTCGCCGATGTCGCCTTTCTGAATGGCAAGTTTTACGCACTCATCGCAGGCGGTGGATGCTCACACGGAAACCCCGATAATCCCTCGGGCATCGCCGAGGTTGACCAGCGCACCGGCAAGTGGACCATGATTGCCGATATCGGGGCGTGATTGAAGAGCCATCCCAGCGCCTTCCCGGGTACCGACGACTTCGAGCCGGATGGTGCGTTGTATAGCCTGATTGCGAAGAACGATCGTCTGTATGCCGTAGAGGCCAACCACGGCCAGGTCATTTCGATCACCCCGGATGGGACGATCAAACAGGTCATCGATATCTCCGCTTCGGAAGGCCACATTGTGCCGACATCGATCGCCGAGAGGAGCGGTGATTTTTACGTCGGTACTTTGAACCTGTTTCCGATCGATCCGCAGTGGGCGCGAGTCCTGACCATCTCCGGGGATTACCATTCTCCGACCGAGGATCCCGCCCCGGGTTTTGAGCAGGACTACGACCGTCATCACATCGTCGACGCCAAAGCCGGCTTTACCACGGTGGTTGCGATCGCCTTCGGGCCACAGGATGGCTTGCTGTATGTGCTGGAACTCTCGGACGCCACCGGTTATCCGACTCCGGGTGACGGCAAGGTGGTGCGGGTGCTTCGCAATGGACAGATCGAGGAGGTCGTTACCGGGCTTGCCGTGCCGACTGCAATGACCTTTGGACCGGATGGAAAATTGTACATATCCAACTTGGGCGCGTCCCCTGGAGCCGCCGGACAAATTCTGCGGTTTGCTATCACGCCGGGGTTCTAGTTTGGTTGTTTCCTGATACGGTGCGTGCGTCCGGCGGCACGCATGCACCTCGCTCAAGCTCGCCAACAACCCGACAGCTGATACGTATCTTCCTATTCGGTGTCATCAACATAAGCGGTAAACGGATGCCGTTCTTGCAATCAAAGATCGTCTATGAGCGGAGACCGCCTCAAATGACGGAAGTCGCATTTCCTTTACTAGTTCGGTCCAGCAACCCCCAAGTCACGCAGCTCATTGAGCCGAGCGGGAACTCCTTCGAGTTCGAATTCCAGGAATAGGGCGCCGCTAATGTCGAGCGTCCAATCTGTAGGCCTGCCGAATCGTTTTAAACGATACGTGCTGCAAAGGGCGGCTTCGGAGCGGCATCCGGCAGCAGTCAGCCCGCGCCGATGAACGCGTCGTAGTCGGCGATGAAGCGCTCCGGCAATTCGAAGAACGGCAGCGCGCCGGTCGGGTAGACGGCGAAGCGCCAGTTGCCGCGCGCCTCGAGCCAGCGACGGCCGCGATAGTCGGTAAAGTCGCCGCGCACGCCGTGCGAGAGCCAGACCGGCTGCGTCAGGGACTCATAAACTGACATGATGTCGGCGCTGAACAGGCCGCCTGAAAGGAAGTACAGCGGTGCGTACTCGGCGCCCGGCAGCCGCGCGGTG
>Ga0116230_10003363_pt1 | contig 15602 bp, 14 predicted proteins | sample S1TSphfallax_3_FD_88678 | JGI IMG/M metagenome (GOLD analysis project Ga0116230, IMG submission 88678) | Host-associated microbial communities from peat moss isolated from Minnesota, USA - S1T2_Fd - Sphagnum fallax MG | ecosystem: Host-associated > Plants > Peat moss > Unclassified | place... | reverse complement strand
GACCCAGAGCAGCGAGTCCTGCATGGGACGGTTGAAATTGGCGGTCAACTGACCCGCCGGCCGGCGAAACTTGCCGTCCCACGAATGCACGTACTCGTGCGAGACCAGGTTGGAGCGCCACATCTGCTGCTTGTCCCAGTCCGAAAAATAGGTGGTCCTGACGCCGTTCTCGCCGGACTGATGGTGTTCGAGACCCGAGAAACTGAACTCGTCGGAGAGCGCCAGCAGAAAATCGTAGTGATCGTAGTGATGTGAACCGAACAGCCGGTAGGCCTGTTGCACGAGCGCGCGATGTGCCTTAAGTTGCGGCGGCGTGGCCTCGAGCGCCGCCGGACTGTCGGCCACCATGTCGAGAAACACCGGTGTCTTCGAACCCGGATCCAAATCGATGCGCTTGAAGTATTCACCGGCATACACCGGCGAGTCCACCAGTTCCTCGAGGTTCACCGGCTTGAACGTGATGCTCGCACCGTCCTCGCCCGTCGTCTCGAGCGCACTGGCAAATTGCCAGCCGGGCGGCAGGGTGATGCTCGGCTTGGCCGTGATGCGCGCGGCATAGTAGCCGTCCGGATAAAGCAGCAGCGACTCCCAATGGATGGCGAGCATCGCCGGGGTGGCGACGATCGCGCCTTCCGCACCGTCGAGCGGCGACAAGAACTCGAAATCGGCATCGAGGCTGGTCACGCCGGCAGGAATCTCGACATGGAAGGCGTAGACATTCAGGGGATCCCGCTGCCACTCAAGGCGCTGGTGGTCGGCGTGGAGGACCAAGCCCGCAAACTGTGACAGCAAGAATCCCGCGGGCGCATGCGTTCCCAGCCGCCACTCGGGATAGAGCAGCGTGAGCGCGCCGGCCGTTACCGGAATTCGCTCGTGCACGGCGAATATCTTCTGCCCGACGTTCGCGGCATCGACATGCAGTTCGAGGACGCCGGGATAGGGTGCTTCCGTTTGCGCGGCGACGGGCGCGCACCGTAGCACCGCGATGAGCAGGACACAGACCGGTCGCGGGGTTTTCGTTGGCATGGGGCCGCCATGGTAACCCGGCAGACTACCCGCGCGAACGCCTTGGCACCGTCAGTTGTCGTGTTTTAGGAAAAGCGCCTCGAGCCGCCGGTTCGGCCGGTCCGCGCTGCGCAAACGACCGCCGCGGCTGGTGCCGTGCAATTGCATGAACTCGTTGATGATCGGCGGTGCATAGTCACACCACTCGACCCCGATACCGTTCTTGTTGCTGCGCGTCACGTAAGCCGTGATCTTGGTCGTGTCGATGATCACATCGACCCGGGACAGGGCGCGCAAATCATAATCCGCCGCGATGCAGGCGCCGCTCAGACTCAAATTGCTGATGCGCGCGGGGCGCAACGACAGCGGCGGCGCGGAAATTTGAACCGGTATATCCACCTTGATTCGTTCGCCCCAACGGTGTTCCATGGACCGATCGTTTCACGGCCGCAGCGCAACGCCCTATAGGGAAATGTACTCATCGCGTCAGCGGGGTTACCTCAAGATCCGTGCTTTAGCAACGGCGCCGAGATGCGTGTGATCGCGGTGCCGATCGCCGGCTCGGGCTTGTGCATGCGGATATAGGGCCGGGTCGCGACGACGGCGAGAATCTCACTGACCACCCGCGGTGCAAACTCACACCACTCTATCCCGATGCTGGTCTTGCCGATGCGCGTCACGTAGGCGGCAATCCCGGGCGCCTCGATGCGCCGCTTGCGGGGCATTTCGATGAATACTTGGATGCGTGACAGCGGCCGCAATTCGAAATCAGCCCGCAGCGACGCGCCGCTCACGCTCATGTTGGTGATGCGTCCGTGTTTTACTGAGTAGGGGTGTGCCATGATCCGCACCGGCAGATCCACCCCCATCCGTTGCCCCCATCGGTGTTCCATCGAAGCATCATTTCACGGCGGCAACGCGCGCCCCTATAGGACAATCCACCAAACTGCGCTTGCAGTCCTCTGACAGCGCTGGCGGCGTCACTCGCTGCACTGCATCAGAAGCGGCGCGACACATAGCCGATCACGCTCTGAATCTTGTAGAAGCTATCGGGTCGCACGCCCTGAGGGTCGGTGGGAAGCACGTGATCGCGTGCGACGTTCTGCGCGTATCGATAGTCGATGCCGAGATCCCATTTGGGAAATAGGTTGCGCCACTCGCCGCCCAAGCCGGCATACAACGAATACGCCGGCGTGGCGAGATTGTAGCGATTGACGCCCAGGAACAGGGCTGCCGCAAACGAATCGCCGAAGCGATAGCGATAGTCGACCGGGCGCACGCCGAGCAACGTATGGTCATCGACCTGATCGAGTTCGAGCCGGATGCCGAGATCGTTGTTGTCGGACACCGCGCGGCGCGCGCCGATGGCAAAGTGCGGCCCGAACATGACCTTGCTGGTAGTGATCGGCAATCCCTGCTGCGCATTGATTTTCAACTGGTTGGCATTGGCACCGGCATCGACGAATAGGTCGGTGCCCTGGACGTCGCCGGTTCCGGTGCCCGAGTCGTCATCGTCGTCGCCATCATCGTAATCGCGGGTGTGCTGCGGGCCGCCGTAGCGGACGAAAGCCGACAGGCGCGAGAACGACTTGCCGAACACGTCGCGGCCGGCGAGGACTTCGCCGCCCACGGTGGCATCGTTCCACGGGTGCGAGTAGCGCACCGTGAAATCCCAATAATGGCTGTACGGGTACGGTCCGTAGGTTTGGTTGACCAGCGTGCGCACGCGCTCTTCGAGGTAGCCACCGAAGTCAGGCTCCCAGCCGATGCGCAGCATCTGGCTGCGCGCGCCGATACCGCTGTTGAATACCCGCTGGTCCGCGCCCCAATTGCCGAGTACGAAGCTATCCTGGGTCATGCCCTCGAGGAACACGCTGTTCACATACCAGCCGTTCTGCCACTCGGTGATCTCGTAGGTCAGATCGAAGAACTGCCACAGCTTGGGGAAGTCGAGCCCCATGGCGAGCGCCGCTTCGCCCAACAGATAGCTGCCGCCATCGAGGGTGTTCTCGCCGGCGTACTGCACGTAAATGGCGAACGGTGTTTTGCCGGGGAAGATGAAACGGCTGACGTAAGACGCTTCTTGGTTGCCCTGGGTCTGCGACTGGCCACCGGGCTTGAAAAAATCGCGGGCCAGGAAGCTTGCGGAATCGGGCAGACCGCCACCGCCGTATTGCAACTGCCGGTTGACGCCGAGCGACCAGCCGCTGAAGGGTTCGATGGAGAACTGAGCACCGAACAGCTTGGGATTGCCGCGGGTCTCGCGGGTGGTGCCCTGGCCGCCGCCCAAGATCTGGTCGGTGCTTGCCATCTGCGCGAGGAAGAATTCGTACTGGAAGCCCAAACGACTGATCGGCTCGTAGTTCGACAGGGTAACGGAGGGCATGGTCGGCGCCTCGGTGCCTATCATCATGGTGCTGTCGGTGACGGGCGAGAGCCAATGGGGACGATACCCCAAGTCCACCTGGGCGTAGTTGAAACCGAAACTCAGCAGCGTGCCGGTCGGATTGGCGCGGCCCTTGTAGGCGACCACGCCCGCACTGGCCAGCAGGTAATCGGTGGGTTGCACGTAGACCTGCGCGGAAATGTCGTACTTGCTGTCCAGCGGCATACCGTAGGCGTTGGGTACCGTGCCGTTGGCACCTCGCGTGGCCGACGCGGTGGCGCTCGCATGACTCACGCCATAGTCGTGCGAAAAGCGCTCGAGGTATTTCTTGACCTTGATGCACAGCGGCTTGTCGCGCCGGCAGGCCTCCGGCAGGGCGAGTTCCACCAGATTCACGGCGATCGGTCGTTTGAGAATCGGTTCGTTGGCGAGGATCAGCACGCGCTCGATCTGCCGCTCCATTTCCGGTTCCAGGTTGAGCGGGATATAGGCGCTGACCCCATCGGCCTTGAGCGGCTGAGTGAAACATCCCAGCAAGGCCGCGGCGAGTCCGCAGCACAGGGCTCTGGTCCTTGAGGTCACGTATCGATCAACCTGTGGCTGGGCCGTTGCGGCGCGGGACGCCGATGATAGCAGCCGCCGCAGGCCCGCGTGCTTTGTGATACAGAGTGGTTTCTGCGCTACAGACGCATTAGGGTATTCTAGGGCGATGTACGTGCCCGCGGCATTTCATGAGAGCCAGACTCCGCTGATGCATGCGCTGATGCGGGCGCATCCGCTGGCGACCTTGGTCACCCTGGATGCAGGCGCTTTGGCGGCCGATCACATCCCGATGCAGGTGGTCGCCGCGCCGGAGCCCTACGGGCTGCTGCGCGGCCATGTTGCCCGGGCCAATCCGCTGTGGCGGCAGCACCCGAAGGATCAAGAGGCACTCGCGGTGTTCCAAGGACCCCAAGTGTACGTTTCACCGTCGTTCTATCCGACCAAGCGGATCACCGGTGAGGTCGTGCCCACCTGGAACTATGCGGTGGTGCATGCCTATGGAAGGCTTCGCTTCATTCACGATCGGCAGTGGCTGCTCGAACTGGTCGAGAGCTTGACCGCCGTTCACGAGGCAGCGCGCCCCAGCCCTTGGAGAGTGGCCGATGCGCCGCCTGAATACATAGAGAGGATGCTAGGCGCAATCGTCGGCTTCGAATTCTCCGTCAGCCGCATGACCGGCAAGTGGAAAGTCAGCCAGAATCGCAACGCCGCCGACCGGCAGGGTGTGGTCGCCGGATTGCGTTCGACGCATGATGACGATGCGCAGGCGATCGCCGACCTGGTGCCGCGGCCGTGAGCGTCAGTGAGCATTAGTGAGCATGTCATCGAGACGCAGCGGTTGGCCTTGCGGGAACTCAAGGCGGGCGACGCGCCGTTCATCCTCGAATTGCTGAACGAGGACGGCTTCCTCGAATTCATCGGCGACAAAGGGGTGCGCAGTCTGGCCGATGCCCGCCAGTACATCGCCAAGGGTCCGGTCGACAGTTATCGGCGTTATGGATTCGGGTTGTACCTCACCAGCTTGCGCGAGGACGGCACACCGATCGGCATCTGTGGTCTGGTCAAGCGCGATGCGCTGCCGGATGTGGATTTGGGTTTTGCGTTCCTGGCGAAGTACTGGTTGCGGGGCTACGCCTCCGAGGCGGCCGCCGCGGTGCTAGCCCATGGCAGAAAGGTCCTGGGCTTGAAGCGCATCGTCGCCATCACGGCGCTCGGCAACCGCGGTTCCATGGCGGTGCTGGAGAAAATCGGTTTACGGCTCGAAGGTAGAATCCGTCTGGCCGAGGAGGGACCGGAACTCAACCTTTATGTTCCCTCGACCTGACGAATCAGTCGTCCATCAAGAAGCTACGCAGCTGCTCGCTGCGGCTGGGATGACGCAACTTGCGCAGCGCCTTGGCCTCTATCTGACGGATCCGCTCACGCGTGACGTCGAACTGCTTGCCGACTTCTTCGAGTGTATGGTCGGTGTTCATGTCGATGCCGAAGCGCATGCGCAGCACCTTGGCCTCCCGCGGCGTCAACTGAGCGAGCACCGAATGGGTGGTCTCACGCAGCGATTCGGTGGTGGCCGAGTCGATCGGTGAGGAAACCGACGTGTCCTCGATGAAGTCGCCCAAGTGCGAGTCCTCGTCGTCGCCGATCGGTGTTTCCATCGAGATCGGCTCCTTGGCGATCTTGAGCACCTTGCGCACCTTGTCCTCGGGCATTTCCATGCGCACCGCGAGTTCCTCCGGCGTCGGCTCGCGACCCATTTCCTGCAGCATCTGGCGCGAAATGCGGTTCAGCTTGTTGATCGTCTCGATCATGTGCACCGGAATTCGGATGGTGCGAGCCTGGTCGGCGATCGAACGGGTGATCGCCTGGCGAATCCACCATGTGGCATAGGTCGAGAACTTGTATCCGCGGCGGTATTCGAACTTGTCGACGGCCTTCATCAGGCCGATATTGCCCTCCTGGATCAGATCCAGGAACTGCAGGCCGCGATTGGTGTACTTCTTGGCGATGGATATCACCAGGCGCAGGTTGGCCTCGACCATTTCCTTCTTCGCCCGTCGCGCCTTGGCCTCGCCGATCGACACCTCGCGATTGATTTCCTTGATCTCGCTGATGAGCACGTGGAACAGGCCTTCGAGATCAAGCAGCTTGTTCTGGCGGCGCTCCACCTCGTCCTTGAATTTGGCGAGCGGCGCGGAGTAGCGCTTCTTTGCCTTGATGTGCTTGTCGAGCCACTTGGTGCTGGTCTCGTTTTTCGGGAACGTCGAGATGAAGTCCTTGCGCGGCATGCCCGCCTGCTTGATGCAGAGGAACATGATCTCCTTCTCGAGCAGACGGACTTCGGTCACGTGTTGCCGCAAATTGTCGATCAGTTGATCGAACATCTTCGGCGACAGCTTGAGCTCCATCAGCTCGCTGCAAATTTTCTTGCGCACTTTCAGCGTCTTCGGATCCTTGGCGCCGACCTTGTCGAGCGAGCTCAAGAACTGATGGTGCGACTTCGCGATGGAGGCGAAGCGCCTCGCCGCTTCCTCGGGATCCGGACCGGTATCGATGACTTCCTCTTCCTCGTCGCCGTCCGATTCGTCCTCGTTCTCCGCCTCTTCGCGTTCGAGGGCCATCATCTTCGGATTTTGCGGCTGGGCGATCTCATCCGGAGCGTTCGGATCGACGAAGCCGACGATCACGTCGACGAGGCGCATCTGGCCGGCTTTGACGGTCTCATAGGCGCGCAACAGATAGTCGTACGTGCCGGGATAGCTGCCGAGCGCGATTTTCACCGCCTCGAGGCCCTCTTCGATCCGCTTCGCGATGCGAATCTCGCCTTCGCGGGTCAGCAGTTCGACCGTGCCCATTTCGCGCATGTACATGCGCACGGGATCGGTGGTGCGGCCAAATTCAGCATCCAGGTTGGCGAGCGCGGCGGTAGCTTCTTCAACCGCCTCTTCGTCAGGCGCGGTCGTCGCATCGGTGAGCAGCAACGCCTCGGAATCCGGCGCTTTCTCGTACACCGGAATGCCCATGTCATTGATCATGTTAACGATATCTTCGATCTGTTCCGGATCGACGATTTCGCTCGGCAGATGATCGTTGACTTCAGCGTAGGTGAGGTAGCCTTGCTCCTTGCCGCGCGAGATCAACAGCTTGAGTTGTGATTGACGCTCGTCTGCAATGGTATTCGCGGTGCCAGTGGGAGCTTTTTTGATCAAGGTGTAGGCCTCGTGGAAATCTGGAGGTTTGACGCTCAGCCGATAAGTATACGATTTTGGCTACTTTTTCGCCACAAAACCTTCACATATCGCTCGGTGCCCGGGGACGGCCTTTTGCTTTCAATAGCAAGCTCAATTCGGTCTTTTCGTCGGAATTCAAGCCTATCTCCTCAGCTTTTCGCAGTAAATCGTCCATTCGGCGGCCCGGTCCATACTCTTCCAGGAGCTTCTCGACCGCCATTTGCAGCTCCTTGGCGGTTCCCGCGGGATCCGCCACCAGGTCCTGGCCGCCAATCGCGAGTTCGCAGAGCCGAGCATATTCGGGTCGCCCCCGCCAGCGCTCGAGCAGCATACCCGTGCTCGGTACCGACATCGCGGCGGCCTCTTCAAGCAGTTCCTTGAGTACGCTGACGCCCGGCCTGTCGAGCTTGGCCAACGCCTCAATCTGGGTCACCTTACGGGCCGCGCCGGGATGATGCAGCACCAAGGCAATGGCCTGACTCAGCAGGTTGCCGCGGCCGGCACTGTGGCGACCGCCCGCTCGTGCGGACCTCACGAGCGTTGGACCGTGACCGCCCGCGCTCGGTTCCGCTGTTCCCGCCGTGCGTCGGGCGGCGGCGGCGCTGAACAGATACTCTTTGAGTTTCGTCGCCGGCATGCGGATCGTCGCGGCGAGCCGGTCGGCCAGCAATTCCCGGTAGATTCCCTCGGGCATTTTCGCGAACAGCGGCGCCGCCAGCGCCTTGAGCTTGGCGCGCCCCTCGTCGTGCCCTAGATCGATGTCGGCCGTCAGATGCTGCAGCAGATATTCCGACAATTTGAGGGCGGTCTTCAGGCGCGCCTCGAACGCTTCGCGTCCCTCCGCGGCGACCAGCGTGTCTGGATCGTGTCCGTCCGGTAGGAACATGAATTTCAACTCCCGGCCGTCGCGCGCCAGCGGCAGGGCATTCTCCAGTGCGCGCCAGGCGGCGGCGCGCCCGGCGCGATCGCCATCGAAGCAGAACACCACCTCGCTGGTGATGCGAAACACCTTGTTGAGGTGCTCCTGGGTGGTGGCGGTGCCGAGTGTCGCGACCGCATAGGTGATGCCGGCCTGATGCAGGCGCACCACGTCCATATAGCCCTCGACGATCATCAGCCGCTTGAAATCAGCATGCGCGCGACGTGCTTCGTACAGTCCATAGAGTTCGCGCCCCTTGTGGAACAGGGGCGTTTCCGGGGAATTCAGGTACTTGGGATCGCCTTTGTCGAGCACGCGACCGCCGAAGCCGATCACCCGTCCGCGCGAATCGCGGATGGGAAACATCAGCCGGTCGCGAAAACGATCGTAGAAACCGGCCGCCCGCTCGCCACCCCGGGTGTCGCGCTCGATGATGAGACCCACCTGTAAGAGTCGGCGCCGGTCCTCATCGTGGGTACCGAAGCGGTTGAGCAGCGCGTCCCAGGCGTCCGGCGCATAGCCGAGCGTGAAATTTGCAGCCGTCTGGGCCTCGATGCCGCGGCGTTCGACGTAGGCTTGCGGGCGCGGGTTGTCGGCCAGATTTTGTGCGAAGAACCGGGCTGCGTTCGAGGTGAGTTCGTGCAGATCGACGCTACCCGATTCGCGCGAGCCTACCGACTCGCGTGGCAGTTCGATGCCGGCACGCTGCGCGAGGTCGGCGACCGCGTCGAGGAACTCCATTTTCTCGTATTGCATGAGAAAGCCGATCACCGTGCCGTGCGCGCCGCAGCCAAAGCAGTGATAGAACTGCTTGTCCGGACTGACCCAGAAGGAGGGCGATTTTTCGTTGTGAAACGGGCAGTTGGCCTTGAACTCGCGGCCGGACTTTTTGAGCGGGACGCGCGCGCCGATGACGTCGACGATGTCGGAACGGGCGACGATGTCGTCGATGAACGCCTGTGGGATGCGGCCGGCCATGGACCGGTTGCGGTCAACCGCCGAGCTTGGCTTTGATTTTCGCGCCGACCACGGCCATGTCGGCCTGGCCCTGGGCCTTGCCCTTGATGATGCCCATGACCTTGCCCATGTCCTTGATGCTGGTGGCGCCCGCCGTCAGCAATGCCTCGGCAATCAGCGCGTCCAATTCCGCATCGGAGAGTTGCTTCGGAAGATAGGCTTGGAGGAGGGCGATTTCCGCGTTTTCCCGGGCTACCAGGTCGGCGCGATTACCCGCCTCGAACTGGATCACGGACTCCTTGCGCTGCTTGACCATCTTCTCGAGCACCGCAACGACTTGAGCGTCGTCGAGGGTGATCCGTTCGTCGACTTCCCGCTGCTTGATGGCCGCAGTGATCATGCGGATCACGCCTAGACGCTCCTTTTCACCGGAGCGCATCGCCGCCTTCATGTCCTCGGTTATTCGCCCTTTCAGCGTGGACAAGGGAGCGTCAGCAAACTCGGAAAACTAATAAGAGCGAGCGGGCGCGGCCGCCGGCGGGGCGGACGGGGCGCCGGTGCCACGCATGTTTTCGCGTGACAGCTTCTTAAGATGGCGCTTTACTGCAGCCGCCTTCTTTCTCTTACGTTCTTGGGTGGGTTTCTCGTAGAATTCACGGCGCCGCAGCTCGGTGAGCACGCCCGCTTTTTCACATGCCCGCTTGAAGCGGCGCAGGGCGGCATCGAAATACTCGTTCTCTCGAACACGAACGCTGGGCATTCAAACCTCAATATCAGACAAGGTGCCGCCGTGAATCGGCCGCAAGGGCGCGCATTCTAAGCGCCGCCTCAGCAAAATGGAAGGCCAAAACGTAGAGGACGCCATGCGAGTCATCGGAATCGAGACATCTTGCGACGAAACGGCCGTGGCGGTCTATGACCAGGCTCGCGGGCTCTTGTCGCATCGGCTGTATAGCCAGATTGCAATGCACCAGGAATATGGCGGCGTGGTGCCCGAGTTGGCGTCGCGGGACCACCTGCGGCGCCTGCTGCCGCTGGTTCGCGAAGCATTGGCGGCGGCCGGATCGGGCCGGGACGCGATCGACGGGGTGGCTTATACCGCCGGACCCGGGCTCATCGGTGCGCTATTGACGGGGGCAGGTTTTGCCCGCGGCCTGGCTTATGCCTGGGGCAAGCCGGCCATTGCGGTGCACCATCTCGAGGGACATCTGCTCGCACCGCTGCTCGAGGAACGAGCGCCTGCCTTCCCTTTTCTCGCCCTGCTGGTTTCCGGCGGCCACACCCAACTGGTCGACGTGGCTGGGCTCGGCCGCTACCGGATCCTTGGCGAGACGCTGGACGATGCCGCCGGGGAGGCCTTCGACAAGACCGCCAAGATGCTCGGTTTGCCATATCCCGGCGGCGCCGCCTTGGCCGAGCTCGCCAAGCACGGGGTGAGCGGGCGTTTCGTGTTTCCGCGGCCCATGCTCGACCGGCCCGGTCTCGACTTCAGTTTCAGTGGCTTGAAGACCGCCGCCCTAGTAGCCTTGCGGGGGCGCGAACTGTCCGACGGGCTCCGCGCCGATGTGGCGCACGGTTTTCAGGAGGCGGTGGTCGAGACGCTCGCTGAGAAAGCGCGTCGCGCGCTGCGTGCCACCGGCCATCGGCGTCTGGTCGTTGCGGGGGGTGTGGGCGCGAATCGGAATTTGCGCGAGCGGCTCGCCGCCATCGCGGCCGAGAATGGGGCTGAACTCTTTTTCCCGCGGCTGGAATTTTGTACCGACAACGGCGCGATGATCGCGCTCGCCGGATGTCTGCAGCTGGCCGCGAGCGCGGCGTCGAGTTTTTTGGGTCAGGGGCTTGCACTCGGCGCGCGTGCGCGATGGCCGCTGACGGACAGTGTCACAACAGGGGTTTAGACGGTTAGATGGACAAAATTTTCATACGGGCGCTCAAAACCGAGGCCATCATCGGCATCTTCGATTGGGAGCGACAGGTCAAGCAGACCGTGGTCATCGACATCGAAATGGCGGCGAACATCCACAAGGCGGCGTTGACGGATGCGATCGCCGACACACTGAACTACAAGGGTGTCGCGAAGCGTGTGCTGGCGTTCGTCGAGGCATCGAAGTTCCATCTGGTCGAAACCTTGGCCGAGCATGTCGCCATGCTGATTCTCGAGGAATTCGCGGTCGAATGGGTGAGTATCGTACTCAGCAAACCGGGCGCGGTGCGCAATTCGCGGGACGTCGGCGTCTCGCTGGAGCGTGACCGCGCGCGGCTCGAGCAATGGCGCATCGCGCGCGCTCCGGTGTGATGCGAATGTCGACGATCGTACTCGAGGCGCCTTTGTCATGGCGCCAGGTGGCCGCGATCGCGGAAGGCGCATCGCTCGTGCTGTCGCAGCCGGCCGAACAACGCATCCGCACGGCGCGGCAGCTGGTGGAAGCCATCGTCAGCAAGGGAATCCGCGCCTACGGGGTCAACACCGGTGTCGGGGCACTGTGCGACGTGGTCGTCGATGCGTCGCAGCTGCGCCAGCTGTCGCGCAACATCGTCATGAGCCATGCGGTGGGCGTGGGTCCGAGCTTCGGCCGTCGCGAGGTGCGCGCCATCATCGCCGCCGCCATCAATAACTTTGCGCACGGCCGGTCCGGCGTGCGTCTGGAGGTGGTCGAGCGGCTGGGGTGGCTGCTGCATCAGGACGTGATTCCGGAAGTGCCGGCGGCGGGTTCGGTGGGCTATCTGTCGCACATGGCGCACATTGCCTTGACGGTGTTGGGCGAGGGCTACGTGCGGCGCGGAGCGGACCGACGCGACACGGCCGACGTGCTGCGCGCGGCGCAGGTCGCGCCGCTGACGCTCGAAGCGAAGGAAGGCTTGAGTCTGGTGAATGGCACCCCGTGCGTCACCGGCTTGATGTGTCTCGGCTTGCTGCGCACGGAGCGGCTGCTCAATTGGGCGGATGTCATCTCGGCGATGAGCTTCGAGAATCTGCATGGCCAGATCCGCGCCTTCGATCCCGAAGCACTGGCGCTGCGGGCCAGCCCGGCGCTGTGCGAAGTGGGTGAGCGACTGCGCTCGATACTCGACGGTAGTGCGCTGCTCGCGGGCAGCATCGGCCGCCGCACTCAGGACCCGTTGAGTCTGCGCGCCATCCCGCACGTGCACGGCGCCGCCCGCGAGATGTTCGCGCGGACCGCGACGGTGGTGGATGCGGAACTTGCGGCGGTGACCGACAACCCGATCGTGACGGGAACCCCCGACGAGCCGCGTGCGCTGTCGCAGGCGAATGCGATGGGCGCGGCGATCGGCCTCGCCGCGGATGCGCTCGGCGTCGCGATGGCCGAGTTGGCGGCCATGGCGGAGCGGCGCATCGACCGGCTGGTGAATCCGTTGGTCAGCGGTCTGCCGCCGTTTCTCGCATCCGACAGCGGTGCGGGCTCGGGCTTCATGATCGCGCAGTACGCGGCGGTGTCGATGGTCGCCGAGAACCGCCGGCTCGCGGCGCCGGCGAGTTTGGACGGCGGCGTCACTTCCGGCCTGCAGGAGGATCATCTCTGTCATGCCACCCCCGCTGCCATCAAGCTGCTCAAGATTCTGGACAATGCCGAATACATCATGAGCATCGAGTTGCTGGCCGCCGCGCAGGCCTACGATCTGCAGGCGGGTTCGCTGGCGCGCGCACCGAACACCGAGATCGTGTATCGCGCGGTGCGCGCCCGCGTGGCCCATTACCGCGACGATCGACCGTTGCATGTGGATATCGAGCGGGTGCGCGACATCATCCGCGTGCCGATGGCGGTCGATGTCGATGCGGACGACGAGCGGTGATGACGCTCTAGATGCTGCGTCCGCCATCCACGGTGATGATCTGGCCGGTGATGTACGGCGCATCCTTCGCCAGAAACAGCGCGGTTCGCGCAATGTCCTCCGGGGTGCCGTGGCGCTTCAATGCGGTCTTCGCAATGATCTCGGCCTTGAGCGCGTCATCGACGACGCGCTCCGGCCACATCACCGGTCCCGGCGCGATGCCGTTGACGCGGACTTGCGGACCGAGTTCGCGCGCCAGCGACTTGGTCAGCATGACCAGCCCGGCCTTGGCAACGCTGTACACCGGGTGCCGCTTGAGCGGCCGCAAGGCATGAATGTCGACGATGTTGATGATAAGTCCCCGCGCGCTGGAGAGGCTGGGTGCGGCGGCCTGCGACAGGAACATCGGCGCCTTGAGGTTGGTGCCCACCAGGTCGTCCCAATCAGCCGATGTGATCTCGCCCACGGCGGTCGGATAGAAAGTCGAGGCATTGTTGATGAGGATGTCGAGCCGGCCGAATTCGCGCAAGGCCGCCGCCACCAGGCGCTGCGGAGCCTCCGTGTGGAGAAGATTCGCGGCCTCGATGGCAACGGAGCCCGGTCGGGCGGTATTCAGTTCCTCGGCCAGGGCAGAGGCGTCGCCGGCGGAGTCGCGATAGTGAAGCAAGACGCGCGCACCGGCGCCATGCAATTGACGCACGATGGCGGCGCCGACCCGGCGTGCGCCGCCGGTGATGAGCAACACCTTATCGCGCAACGGCAAAGTCTCGATACTGAAGTTCATGCGGTCAAACGATACCGGAATGTCGGTGCGCGGTGTACCCATGCAGTCTGAGGCGGCGTTGACATCCGACGAGCGACTGCACACCCTGCGAGTGCGCGCGCATATCGTGGCCGAGATCGCAGCCTGTGGAGGGTGGATCAGCTTCGAGCGCTACATGGATCTCGCGCTCTACGCCCCGGGCTTGGGCTACTACAGCGCGGGTGCGCACAAACTGGGTGAAGGCGGGGACTTCACCACGGCACCGGAGATTTCCGGCCTATTCGGTGCCTGCGTGGCGCGCCAATGTGCCGAGGTGCTGCACGAGCTTCCGGACGGCTGCATTCTGGAGATCGGCGCCGGGACCGGCCGCCTCGCGGTCGACGTGCTCTCGCGGCTCGATGCACTGGGCAGTCTACCGACACGCTATTTGATCCTCGAGGTCAGCGCGGATTTGCGCGATCGCCAGCGGCGGCTCATCGCGGCGGCGCTGCCGCAGCTCGCAGAACGCGTAAGCTGGCTCGATGCGCTGCCCGAAGCGCCTTTGGACGCGGTGATTCTCGCCAACGAGGTGCTGGACGCGCTGCCCGTAGCGCGGTTTCGCTGGCGCGTGGATGGCTGCGACGAACTCGGCGTCGGCGTCGTCGACGACGCGTTCGCTTGGGTGTCGCGACCGGCGACGTCCGCCCTGACGGCGGCGTGCCAACGGCTCGCGAGCGCGGCGGTCGGCGCTTGGGATTCAGGCTACGTGTCCGAATACTGCCCGCGACTGGAACCGTGGGCACGCGGCGTCGCGCGATCACTCGGCCGGGGGGTGGTGTTGTGGTTCGACTACGGTCTGCCGCGACCGCAGTACTACCACCCAGACCGGCACGAGGGGACGCTGCTCTGTCACTTCCGGCAGCGTGTGCTCGAAGATCCGTTCGTGAATCCGGGATTACAGGACATTACCGCGTGGGTGGACTTCACGGCGGTTGCCGAGGCGGGCCGAGCGGCGGGCTGTGACGTTGCGGGATTCAGTACTCAGGCGTTGTTCCTGGCAGGTCTCGGCATCGATCGGGAAATGCGCGCTCTGGCGGGTGCCGACGAGCTGCGCTTCGCGCGGCTCGCCCAGCAGGCGCGGCGGCTGCTGTTACCGGGAGAAATGGGCGAGCGCTTCAAAGCCATGGCATGGACGCGTGGCGTGGAGCGTGAACTATCCGGTTTTGCGCTGCAGGATCTGCGCCATACACTGTGACCTTGCTCGCCGACCGGGGTTGCCTTGAGATCATGTAGAACCGTATCGCGCTGGCTCGCCGCGTGGGCCGTGTCAGCCTGCGCCGTTCGCTGCCTTGCCGCGGCGCCTGTGCCCACGTTTGCCAGGGATGTGGCCCCCATCGTCTATGCCCATTGCGTTTCCTGCCATCGGCCCGGGGAAATCGGCGCTGCGCAATCGCTGCTGACGTACGACACGGCCAGGCGTTGGGCGCGGTCCATCAAACAACAGGTAGTGGCCCGGCTCATGCCGCCGTGGCCGGCCGATCCCAGCCGCAGCCTGCCATTTCGCAACGACGCGCGCCTCGCGCCAAAGGACTTGGACACGCTGGTGGCCTGGGTCGATGCGGGCGCGCCGCGAGGCAACGACGCCGACCTGCCGGCGGTCCCGCCGGTCCCCGCGAAGTGGTTGTATCCGACCGGACGCAAGCCGGATGCGGTGCTAACCTTGCCCGAGGTGACGGTGGCGGCGACCGGCGAAGTGCCCTACGTGCAGCAGCGCGTGAAGGTGCCGCTCGCCAAGGACACGTGGATCGTCGCGATGCAGGTCCGCGCCGGCAACGCCGCGCTGGTGCATCACATGGGCATCACCGAAGTGACCATGGCTGGCGGCGCGAATGCGGAGGATGTGGATGCCTTGGCCAAGGTGGCGCGGCAGATGGGGTTGCCGGACGACGCGCTCACCAACATGCGCCCCGCGGTGACGGATCCGGAGAACCCGGGCGCCTACGACATGCTCGGCGTGTACACGCCGGGTAG
>Ga0116230_10003362_pt1 | contig 15604 bp, 12 predicted proteins | sample S1TSphfallax_3_FD_88678 | JGI IMG/M metagenome (GOLD analysis project Ga0116230, IMG submission 88678) | Host-associated microbial communities from peat moss isolated from Minnesota, USA - S1T2_Fd - Sphagnum fallax MG | ecosystem: Host-associated > Plants > Peat moss > Unclassified | place... | reverse complement strand
AATATTAGCATCTTACATGAATGTAAATAATCAAAATATGCAAATAGATTATTGAGAGTATAATCAACACAATTAAACTTACAAAGAAGACATAAAAGAAAAGTCAACAATGAATTCACTTGATGAAGATGATATTGAAAATGAACTGCAACAAAAAAATCCATTAACATAAAACAACAAAACAATGTAATGTACATAAAAAAACTCAATCTTGAACAAATAGAAATTGAATATATATTATGTAACACAAGTACTTAAAACCTATGTAATTGAAATAAAAAAACATTTGGAAACAATGAAAACAAAAAGATAAAATGACAATATCAATAATCACAACATAAATTGTGTTATCAAGCCTCAAATTTTGATTAAACAATGAAATCAATATTTAAACTTCCACAAATATCATAACTTGATGAATCAACATCAAAATTTTCACATCCATATTCAAACATGACCTATACAAATGAAGATACAAAACCTGAGTTACAACACTTACCATTTAATGACATGCAATCATACGATACTGAAAACAAAAACAAAAACACAACCTTCATTGATGAAACAAATATTTATTCACCATTACACATTTAAAACATCATAAGAAAAAAATACAAATTAAATGATTTATGAGCCATTTCATTTGAAAATTTCATTGCAAGTACAACAAATAATTAATTATTGTAATAATGTAAGAAAAGCTACAAGTACTATTAAAACAAATATAATTAGAGTTATTCAATATATATTTTTGAAAATGATAAAACAATAAAAACTTAAAGTTGCAACATATATTGTTAATACAACCTTATTAATAAATGAAACAATGATACATTTTTTATTGGGATTATTGATTGATACACACACAACTATAAGCAAACTTAATTCAATCATAAACATATGGCCAAATATCAAATTCACCATTATCAACAAAATATCTATGGTAAGTTGCACAAGTTGTTTTCCACGCTAAAATTACGAAAAATGAAATCTAACATATATAATTTTGGGAGGAATCAACATAATATTCATGGGAGATTTTTTTACACAATTTTCCAATCAATGATACACCATCATATTCAACAAACTTGCAACCAATTTTTAAATTCACAAAATAACACCAAAACCATTGTACATATTTTATGCCTTTGGGAAAATTACATTTGACCAAATAGTATTATCCTAATAGAGAAAATGAGACAAAACAAATAAATTCAATATGCTACCCTTTTAGAAATCCTTTGCATTAAAAATATTTTTAAACTAAAATTTGATTCATTAAAGACCCATTTTCTATATAATTTAAGTGTTAACTTATTTGCTGACATGGACAACAACCTTCTTTAACTCCTTATAATGAATTACAAAATTCCATAAACCATTACATGGTAGATATTGATTCAAAAACATCAAAACAAAAATGTTACACCATTGTTGCAACTAACATGTCCAAAAAAGGTCCAATATGTAATGATATCAAACACATTATAAGATAAGCATTGTCCACAAGTAAAACTCAATGCTTAGCACCTTTCCTTAAAACTTATAAAGGAATGAAAATCATCATAACAAAAAATAAAAATAAAAATACTAAATTAGGAATTGTAAATGGAAGCATCGAATGCATAAAAAAATATCCTTTGTAGATTTTGAATGGATACAAAAAGATGTTACAATGCATCCCCCCGTAAATGTTTTAGTCAATTTTAATAATTTCATAGAAAAGAACAAAAAACTACAAAACAAAAAACTAGAAAGCCTCCTTAAAAATGCGATACCAATAATACCCATATCAAAGAATTTCCAATATCACCATCACATATTGGAATCAAACACCTTCAAAACATTCACAATCAATAGATATCAATTGCCTCTTGCCCTAACATTTTGTCTCATAGATTTCAAATCACAAAGACAAACATTTGACATTTTAATCATAGACCTCTTGCAACCACACAATAATGTGCATTTAAATATGCATAACATATACATAACCTTATCACATGTATGATCCATGAATAGATTCATAATACTTCAAAATTACTATCTAAAACATATGCAAAGTTAACTTCAAAAAAGGATCAATAGAAATGTTGGAACCTATTTCAAAACATAATATTAACAAAAACATCCAAAATAATTATCTATTAAGATCCTACAAAGAAAAAAAAAAAAGCATTTAATTATGACCAATAATTTAGATGATAACAATATTGACAAAAATATCATTGAATGCTCGCATGAAAATTTCCAATTAAGTGAAAATGGAAAATCTTTTTCTCAATCTAAATGGATGGTTGAGTGACCAACATTTATATTTGCAATGCAAATGTTATATGTTCAAAAACTACAATCACTAGGTACCAACAACAAAAATACACAATTATAGGAATTATACATAGATACCCAAACAATTTTTTTCAACATATTTTCATAAATAACAATCATTGGATATTAGTCAATATACATGGACCGATTCCAAACCTACACTACACAATATATGATTCAACACACACATAGTGAAAAAATAACCAAATGACTCCATGCAATTATTAAAAAATAAATTAATGTCAAACATCTATTATATACATATGCAAATGTCATGCAACAAATACACAATTTATCTTGTGACCTTTTCCTAATAACATATGTAGCAAATATAACATATGGCTTCGACTTGAAACAATATCTTTAGAATATGCCACTAATGTGATCACATTTCCACAACAACATAAACAATAAAAACATATCTCCATTCCCCAAACATCCACCACAAAACCATAAATAGTTGATCATCACTAATAGTGCACATTAGTGCAAAACCGAGTATAAATTTTATAATATATTGCATTAACATGTAAAATGAATACCTAAATCTTTTTTGTGGCATATGTTCCAACTTGGGAAAAAAAAAATCGTATAAAGAAACAAAACATGAAAATTTTATGATTTTCTTTAACATTATTTGCCATGTTTAAAAATAAAAATAATTACATCTAGACTTAGGCTTTCCTAAGGTTGCCACTTGAATCAACAATTTTGAAAAATGTTATTTAGTGATGGGAATTCAAATTGATATGACTTTTTGATTTTACTCTTAATTAAAAACCTTGATTGTAAAAATAATAGTTTTTGTGGCAAATGTTCACAACTTGGAGAAATTATTTCAAATTATAAAATAAAAAGGGAAATATTTTGTGATTTTATGGGACTTCATTCATCATTTCTTGAAATAAAAGTAATTAAAATTACCACATCTAAACCTAGCCTTTTTCACAAATGTTAAAATGCATTAACCCACTTTCAACATTTTCCATTTAAAAGTCTTTGCAAACTTTTCAAATTGTATACTTTTATATCGTGTAAGTCTTTTATCGGTTAACATCTATGGGTTATTTTGGTGCATTATCATTACAAAAGATTCACATTGTTTTTTTTAGTCTTCGATTAGTAAGCACCCTCATGCACCCATGAAGTTTGGGTATCAAAATTATTCCATAATGCATTTTTCTCTTATAATTGAAATTGCTCTATGGGTTTAATTATTGATCAAATCACACAAATCCATTTTTTGTCATCAAGTGATTATTAGTATGGAAGTGTTTTGTGCATGCAACTTCCTAACAATGTCATGTGCTTGCACTTGTTTCTATAAATCTTATGGACACATGGTGTCATATGCATCATAAAACTTAAGTCCTAACTACATTACAAAAAATAGAGTCTTAATTCATTAAATAATTCACTAGGGTTTTTAATCAATTAAAAGTTTTTTTCATGCACTCAAATCACCCTAAACTCACTATCTTGTTTAACGATTGCCAATTAGTTGTTATGGACATACTCAATTCACTAATATTTTTGGTCATGTTTTAAAACTTGTAAATATAATTATGAATGATATTTATAATTATTTTAGTTATCATTTATAATTATTAATTATTTTCATGTTGTATTTATATTTATAATTTTAAATATTTATATTACCTGTTCTTTTTACATATAAAAATACATATGTATAGGGCCAATAACCATTAACCATATATGTACACAATCAACATATGGTTGTTGGGACTTAAGTTTGAACCTTGGTCACTGAATAAATAACCCATTTTTTTTGCCAAACTAATTACCATTTAACTTTGTAATATAAAGAATCAAAATTGACTATATAACAATCACACCAAATTGTGTTAAATATTCAAATATTGAAATGTATTTTCTTTTTCATACTTTGTTCAAATGAAATAAATGAAAATTCATTTTTGAAATTTTTCAAAGGTTACACATGTGTATTAAATAAACATACCAAATTTCAAATTATTTGAAGAAAAACATATTTGAATGTCATTGTTTAATAACAATTCCAACACATTTATTCAGACATAAAATGATTGGATGACATGATTTGATTTTTTTAATGAATTAAAAATCTTTCATTTTTTTAATGCAAAATAATTTATGGCTAACATGCATAAATGTAAATAATTTTTTTTCACATTCTAACCACTTATGTTAATTATTAATATAAATTGTGTTAAGGTTTTGAAAATCACATTACAAAGTTGAAACTAGGTATTTATGTTCCAATATATATATGTATATACCCAAAACCTGCATATATATATTCAAATATATATACACACAAACGTATATACATATGTGTGTGGGTATAATACCAATAAAGTTCACTACATAATGATAATAGAAAATAAGAATCATGAAATGTAATTTATTGTGGAGTCAATCAAAACCTCTTTATACATTTGCCCTAGTGAAATTGTTGAATGAATTAGACACATGATTTGTAGTAATGTTAGGACCAAGAAACATGTTGTATTGAGTGCAACTTGGAAAAAAATTAAATTGATCATTTTCTAACTCCTCCACTTATGAATTGAGGGTGGAAACAAGTTATTGATAAAATAGAATAGGGGGTTGCTTTGAAGCTTTCCCAAGAAAACTATTGGGCCTTGCAAGAAAGTAATCATGGGTTCATGTTGACTGGGTATAACTAGGGTATTAAGAAGGTGGAGCTACTTAAAGTAATATAAGGATGTACCTACATTTGAAATCTCTAAGTGTTAATCAATATTTATGTAAATGTTAGTTACATTTTAGTTCATTGAAGGTAGTTAAGTTGAGTTGTGTTAGCATTTGGATTAACTATTTTTTATTTTTGTAATAGTTAATCAATACCATGTAAATGTTAGTAAATCATATACTATATGTTAGTATGCGAATTAAACATTTGTTAGTGTTAGGTAACTATTTTGTTACTCTTGTATTCCTATTCATTTTATAATACATTGCATGAGAGATGATTTGATAAACTTTTGAATTTGAATCAATACAAGTTTAGTTTGAATTATACAAGGAGATGAAAGTTTTCTTGCATACCATTATTGTTTGAATGTTAGATAATTGTCCATTATCAATTCCCTTGTACCAATTCAAATTTATGTCCTTTGCTTCCAATCACTTTTCATTTTGCTCTATTTGTTTTGTTAACCTTGATATTCCCATATGTTGTCACATCTTCCCTTGAGGATTTGAACTTGAGGATTTGAGGGTCCTTTAATATTCAATTAACATGTCTAAATTTTTGTTAAACAAAAAAAGTAGTGACTCAAAACCACAAATAAAGTATGTTCTTCCATCAAAGTGAGAATGCATAAGCATTGGTTCTTTTTGTGGTTTTTACATAAATTTGGGCATTTTTGTAGTCAACTTGAATGTGCATTGAGACACAATGATAGAACGTGTTAAAAAACCCTAGAAAAGAAAAAACCTTCAAAATCCACATTAAAAGGATTTTGAATAATTTTAAGCGCATCATGTCAAGCCTTTCCATTAAGGAACTACCTACTTGTCATGTATGGTTTTCACAACATTTGCAACAAGCAACATTTTTGTTGTTTTATTATATTACATACATTTTCTAACATCATTCAAAATTTTCAATGGAAAATTCAAATATAGTTAAAAAGGGCCAAATACTAATATTTTTATTGATTGATATATCTAAATGATGTCTAAGTGCAAGGTTTGGAAATGAGATAACAATTAAATCAATATTCTTAGTTTCACTAGGATGTTTTTGGTTTCACAAATCTTGTGTGCATTAAAAACACTTGCACCATCAATGTTGTAATGAATATTAGACAATGATCAATGAAAACAAACAATCATCATTTTTCTTTTGTCATTGTCATATGCCACATGGATGCCATGTCCTCTACCAAGTACATGTTGTGTCATCTACCACACATATATTATGTCACTTGTCACATTGTTACATGCCATGTCATTTCTTAGTTGGAAAAGGGTATCTTAAATGTTGATCCTTAAACCCCTAAACCCATGGCCAAACCTCATTTTTCCACCCCAAAATTTTGACACCCCAATTCTTGCACCCATGCATCCACACCTACACCCTTTGCACCCCATTTTTTACACTCCAAATAGTCGCCCCCACCTAGAGACATAAAAAAATTATTTCATATAATGAAATACCATTTGCTTTTACCATATGGGCATATTCACAATCAAGGTACCCAAAAGGATGGTCTAACAAAAAAAAGGACTACAAATGATTATTTGGGATTTTTATTACATTTACTATTTCATGATTATAATGGATTGGTATATGACTATAACTAGAATGATGTCACATTAATATAATAAAAAAATCAAATAATAAAATGGATATAATATAGATGTCCTTTTGAATCCTTATCTTAATTGTATTTTTCATTTAAAAAGAATAAAAAAGAATGTATTAAACAATGCAATTGATTTGAATTTTCTTTCATGGATAAGTAATGCATATATCTATGTTTGGTAATGTTCATATAATACATACGATAATTATTTTTTGGAGGCTATAAAATCCATTCTGAGATGGCGATAAGGAAAATGATTCATTTTTCTTCAATTTGGTTGATTTTTTGTATTCACTAGGCTTTGAATTTGTGAACCCAAGTACAGTATTGACAAAATGCACGAAATTCTTTCATGCAAGAAAACATGTTAAATCATCTGTAAAAACTTATGCATTCATTTTTTACATTTTTAAATTTTTATCAAGATTTATGCATAATTACATATGCATGTGAAAAATCACCACCACCATGAAAATTATCATAATTTGAATTGTGCAATATTTCTCACTTAAATTTAGTCCATTTAAATTTTATGTTTGGAAGATAGTAAAAACAAAGTCCTGGAGTCCTATGTTAAAAAAATGGTACATTGATTGTGAATATGTTCATATTCATGTGTGCAATTAAGGAAATGTACTTGAAATTTTTCAAATGAAATGTATTTGTTAGTTTGGTGAAAAAATTCAATGATCATTTTTTGTGTGTTTTTTCTATTATAAAGGAGACACAACATTAATACAATTAATAATTAGTAATTAACATTAATATATATTTGGTTTATTATTTTCCTTTTGTAAATAAAATATAAAAATCCATTTGAAACTTTATAATAATAATAAGGGAGATAAATATCATTCCCAAAGGTTTATTCTATTTTATTTAATAAAAGTTTGATTATTTTGTGCATTTGAAAACTATCATACCAAAAGGTTTTCCAATTTTTTTTTCATTGAATTTCGTACCTAACAATTACCATTTGAAATTTAATTTATAATTTTTAAATCCTCAATATGCAATATTAAGAATAACCTTATCATAGAAGTTAAACACATGTTCTTGTCATGTTATACATATTAACTTTGAGTGAGCCCCACCTATAGTAATATTTGTTGGCTTGCATGTTGGCTTAATGCAAGACAAAAAACCACCTATTTTGACGCACCCTCAAACTCCTTGATGGACTCAACTGTGAGTCCAAAGGGTGAAAACAATGGTTGAATCAAGAGTTGTGGCACGCTCCTTGGCTCGTAGCACTTTGGGGGTAGAGAGGTGTGCTGGAGCTCCAAGATGGGGACTAGGAAAAGTGACAAGCAAGTCAATTACTCACATGGACATGCACAAACCAAACAACTTGGTTAGTGCGTAGTTAGAGCACTTTTGGTGCACAGACAAGCCACAAGCAAACATCGACTCATAAAAATCACCATAATCCGAACTTAGGGGAAGCCACCACCTTCCCCATTATAGTATTTTCTATGCATGGCCACGGGGCCAGCACCCAAATGTCATTTTGTCCCAAGACTCCCAAGTTGGGAATTCTGAAATTCTCGAAATTAGGACTCCCACGACTTTGGAGGCCCATAACTTTTTGTTCAGACCTCCGATTGAGATGAGGTTTGAAAAAAAGTTATAGCCTTCATTGAGATTTTTTCAACGATATGTGGCACACCACCTGCACGCATGTAAATCAAGGAGATTCCTAACTTTTAGTGCTTAGGAGTCAAATTGCCAATTTGACTCCCGAACTTTCTTTTGGCCATAACTTGTGTTTGAAGTACCCAAATGGGTCATGCAAGCCCATTTTAAACATTCAAGTTCCAAGAGCTTGTCGATGATATAAAAAAAAATTCAATTCAATGAGTTTTGACCCTTGTAATCGCTCTTTGAAAATTCGGGAGTCCATTGGGTCTCTAACTCCCAAAGTGGGGACTCATTTGGGAATGTGGGGATTCATTCCTTCACACTCTCCTACATTCATAGGGGCATGAAATGTGACTCCCGGATTTCATTCTTGGCTCGCACCTTTGTAAGCCCTTGCTTTGGTCACAAACCCAAGGCTATGGTTGCGACATATTCATTCATTTCTTGAAACTGAAGAACAATAACTATTTTTATAAGATTAAAGAGAAGACAAATACACCAATTAAAAGGGAAAAATTCAAAAACATAAGTTAAAAAGTGAGAGATTAAAACAATGAGTTTGAAATCAAAATTTTATGCATTATTTGTGTTTTTTAGCTTTTCTTAGTTATGGGTACCATTTTGTTCACAAAGTTTTTAAAAAATTTGTAGAGGATATTTTGAAAAACTTACATTAGAATTTCAAAAAAAATTCCCTATAAATTTGCATTGTTTTAGGTATTTTCTTAATGCATTTCATAAATTAAGGGGTTGTTGTTGTTCCTTAATATATTATACATGTTCATGGATCCAATTTCACTTGGGCAGGGTTTTTTTATTTGTATTTTCATCTTTGTCACCATTGATAATTGTGCAACATTTAAATCTAAAATGTTTCATGGGCTTTCAAATCTATATGTGAGTTTAACATGTCCAATTTCCTTTTGATATTTTGGGGTTAATGTGAATAGGAAAAAACACATCACACTTGAAATGAAAGACAATTGTTTTGTGTTGCATTACAAAATGAATTTTGAAGCTTTCAACAACCTTGTTTTGGAAAGTTTGTTTTTTTGTAATAAAATTATTTAAACTTTGTTTGGCCCTGACTAAATATTAGAAAGATTGTGGCCATTCTTATTTGTCAATTTGTTTAAGGATTTAGTGCCACGCAATCCAAACATGTGTGATCAATTCAATGTGGGTGCATCAATAGTTGTAAAATGTGTTGATATTGTTTGTGACATGTTAACTAACATATATAAATGATTTAATAATATATATTAGTATTCATTATACTAATCAATGTTTGAATAACATCATTGTTCATTTTAAAGATCTTATAAGTTTACAAACATATAAGGAAATATAGATGGAACTCACATTCCTTTGATGGATATTTTAAGCAAGAATATTACACTTTTTGTTGGTGATTTTTTCAAAAGGAAAAAAATGAACATAATATTGTGTTGTAAATCTATTTATGGAAGAAACTTGTTTTGTTTTGTTTGTATCGATGAAATCCACTGAACCAAGATGCCTGAGATTGTGTTATTGGTCTCTTTGGAAAGCTCTTGAGGAGGAGGCGTGCATTGGTTTGGTTTCATGGCGTTTGGACTTGTGGTGTAAAAGTTATCGAACATCGAATGATTTTTTCATTATAAATTAAATTAAATCATAGCTGAAAATCTTAGAGGAATTGGAATGTGTATTTTTGTTGTTTTTGGAAATATCTTGATGAGCAAGATTTAATGAAATTTATTTAGTAAGATTTGTGATTTAGAATGTGGGAAATATTGATTTTTAAATGATTTATGTTGTTAAAAATTCAAATAAATTTTAAAAACCAAGTTTTGGAAGGAAAAACTAGTTGAGGACGTGGTAACATTTGGGCCAACGGCAAAGGCCACACTGTATATGATGTAAACAAAATATTTTGAAATGTTTGTGTTGGCCAAATTCAAGGGGTTCATAATGACGGGCAGTTCAATAAGTTCAATTTATATGCGTAAATCAACTTTCACAAAATCCTTCAAGAGTTGGTGATTATTCTTCAAGGTATGATATGCACACCATTTTTAATTTGGTGATGCATTTTATTCAATTAGTGCATATTTATAAAAGAATCAGAAAACCCATAATTTTACAAATGTGGACAAGATAAAATGTGATTCCAATTCATGAATTTAAGGAGGGGGTGATAAATAATGCGTTTGGTTTTTTGAAAAATAGATGTTGGATTTTAAACATTTTAATTCCAACATTGGTTATGATTGTTTCTTGCGTCATTTATAATTTGTGAAATATGAAATGCATCAAAGCCTAAATTGGCATTTATGCAAGAGCAAAAGATGACAACCTAAAAAGGTTTGGTGTCCATAGATTGCATATTATTAAGGGAGAAAAAAATTGCAAAAAAAGGGTTGAGAAATTAAAGTTTTTTAAAAAAAATAATGCAATTGATCATTTAATTATACCATGACAAAAAAAAGATTCTATAATTGAAATCCAAGTCTTTCCCACACACAAATATAAATACCAATCAAACTTAATAAAAATGTAATCTAAAATGAATAAACTTATTGATGTGATGGACCAACATTAACTATTTAAACAACTACCATTACTACAATTACCATGTGGACCTTGGTTTCTAACATAGTTATGTTTGTTTCGAAAAAAATGTTTCAAAATGTATGTTATTGTTCAAAAGTTTCCAATTTAAATTAGCATAAAAATGAAGATTAAAAGCTTTAAATGTACATGAAATTTTCATTCCAAATCTAAAAACATTAATAAATATTTATAAAATGAAAAAAATGTAACATTAATACCTTTTGTTTGGTCATTAAAGGGGGCGAACTTTGCTTAAATAGTAAAAAAATACATTTCATTTAAATGGGGAGTGAAACTTCAATTACCACAAAATTCCACGTAATTTGAATTTTAGCCTTTTTTTTTTTTTTTTTTTTTTTCCAACACCTTCATCTATTGTGTTTACAACTACCATAATTACTTTGAATCCCATTCATTATATATTATGGTACAAAGTTATAGTCTTAATTCAATAACTTCATTCATTTTACAAATAGCAAGGTTTGTGGTTGAAATAAGAGGCATGGAGGAAAAGGAGGACCCAAGGACAAGGTCACTTTATGGACTTTTTAATTGTGTTGAAAATAAACGGGTATGAACTAGAGATTTTTTAACAAAATCTTTATAATGAAAATTCTTTTTCTTTTTGCAAATTATGGTTGAATTCAACATTTTGCTTCTTTTATCAAATAGTCCATTTGTGTTTCCAATTCTTCATCTTTCTTCTTTTTGCCATCATTTGAAATACTTTATTCCTTTGAATCTTCCAAGGAAATTATGCATATTGGAATTTTTAACCATTAAGTTTGCAATGGAAGCCATTTGTTGTCAATGTTGTTCCTTCTTAATGTGTAAGTTTCTTGAAGCTTACTATAGAACTTACATTGAGAAGTATGGGTGTGTCCTATAACAACATGATTGGTTGTAGAAAAATGGGGGTTGCTAAGATGCTTGAGTTGAAAGGTATGGAGTTTGATCCATATATGCACTTGGTCACAAATAAGGGGGTGAATTGTTATGATGTTGGTTACATTTCTTGATGTGATGGATGAAGACACAACCCTTGTGAGTTTGGGAATTCTAGAATGCTTTGAAGTTGTAACAAATAGGAAAGTTGATTAGAAAAGGGATTTTATTGTGAAAATACATGGTTAAGAACATGAATTAATATGTTGTGAAAGAGAGGTAAGTCATTTCTTACGTCATTTTTCTAGATAATATTATGTTTGACAACTATTGGAGATAAAATATTCATATATTTGATCTAACCCTTTTACAACTCACTTGAAATATATCCCATTGTTAATTACAATCCTACAACCATATTTCTACCAAGAGACAATTTTAGAGGGTTGAGATCATTCATAAGAGTTTTCATCTCCTCTCACAAAAAAATTGTGTGTAATATTTTTTCCATGGTCCATTGTAATCTTATGTTCCAATTCGAACAATGGAATTTATCACTAATCATTTACATGGCATTAGTCCCAACTACCATTTGCAACTATGTTTTTCATGATTGTAATCATTCTTATTACAATTACGAAAAACACATCCAACAACCTAAATTTATTAAAATATATATAAATTAATACAATTGTTGATTAATCCTTTTTTGCCATGTGGCTAGCGTATGCAACCTAGACATAAATGTTAATATCATGTCACCATGTGGTAGTCTAAGTTTCTAGGCCATAAATATTTTTTTGACCAATTATGTGTTGTCATGTGGCAACCTAGGCCAAATTGAAATTATTATAGTCCAAAGTTATGATTTTTAGAGCTAAAAACTGATTTTTCGAGCCCAAGTTGTGTGATGCCAAAAGGCAAACAATGCCTAATCAAATAAGGTTAGGTGAAAATGAACCTAGGTTAAGAAATTAAAAAAGTTATTTAACTAAGTAACTTAAGTTGATTCCTAAGTTGCAAGAGCGAAGATTTGAACTTTTCACATTCAGTTTGAAAGTTCAAGTCATTAACCATTGCATTGCAATTTTCATTATAATTTATCGACCATAATATTTTTTTAATACAACCTAAATATAAAGCTTATATTCTAGGCAAACCTAGGCCAATATGCTATCTTAGGACTATTTAAGTTACCTTAAGTGAACATAAGTTAACCTAAGACCATGACCTAGGTTAACATAAGATTAACCTAGGTTGACCAAGGCTAATTTAAGCCAACTTATGATGACAAAGCTAACTTAATTTAATGTAAATTAGCTTTTGGCTAACCTAAGCTAACCTAGTCATCCTTAATGTGTTGTAAGTTAACTTAATATAATGTAGGGTTATTTAGGCTAACTAAAAGTAAACCTAAATTTAACCTAGGCTAACTTTGATTGGACCAAGGCTAATAGGCTAACAAAAATAAGACCTAACCTAGGCTAAAAATGGTTAAACCTTGGCTAAATTAGAATTTGGCAAAACTTGAACTACATTAAAACTTAGTTAAACATTGATTAAACAAAAAATTGACTAAACATTAATTAAACTAAAACTTGGGTAAACATAGGTTAACATAATTTAAACCTAGGCTACACATGGTTAAATGTAAGTGAACCAAGGTTAAATCTAAACTAACCTCAACTAAACCTAGACTATTTACTTAAGTTAAACCTAGGTTAACCAAGGCTAACATTGATTGCACCTAAGTTAACCAAAATTAAACCTAAGTTAATTCTAAGTTAACCTATAATAACCCATGTTTACATATGTTCATTTATGTTAAATTACACTTATTTAAGTTGACATAGGGTAATCAAGGTTCACATAGGTTCACATAGGCCTACCTAGGTTAACTTAGGTTGACTTATTCAAACCTAGTTGTATGTAGGCATATATTAGGCATATATAGGCTTATTTAGGCTAATTTAGGCTTTCCTATGGTAGCTTATTAAATTGGCCTACTTATAGTAATCTAGGATGGCCTAGATTCTGACATGTGTCACATTTTAAAAAATGATTACAAGTCATGTAGTTATAATTGTTATCGTAGTAGTCATTTGTATGGTTATAATCATATAACTAGTTGTGACTAGTGTCCACATCCAACTATATGACTAAATTTGGATTTTAGTTGCAAGTTGTTTTAGTTATAAAAACCATGTTGTGATTGGGCATAGTTGTGCTTTCACAATCTCTAAAACATAAAAAAGACATATATGCAAAAACATTGGGACATGTAGAAATGTCTACAATTTTTAATTTCCTAATATGCATTTTGATCCTCGTGGTGCTTCCCATGTATAACTACTCATAATAATTACATTTTCATTTCTTAAAACCCATACTTGCATAAGTTCCAATGATGGTGGTGTGTTCCCACACAACATCATAAGAGCACCCCCTTAATGTTTCCTTCATGCTTGGGAAATAATATTATTTCGTAGTATATAATTGATGTAACCAAGTTCCTCCAAATTGCAATATTATACTACATACCCAAATGAGTTTAAAAAACAAAAGGGGAAGGGAATCTAACACTTGTTTCCTTTAATTTTTTCAAAATATGTTAGCATGGTCTTATTAATTTATTATGGGTCTTGGTGGTGGCGGCAACTTGGGGGGTGTGAATTTGTTTTCTTGTGGGTGCACAAGTGATTAATTGATTGCAACATAATATATCACAATTAATGACACCCATTGCCTCCTAAACTACTAGATTCATTTCTTTATCACGAGTAGCTTACATAGCTTTTTGTTTAATTATCTCAACAATATTTATCAAGGTTAAGGACAAATTTCTATTTACTTGTTTATATTTTAGTTTTTCTAGTTGTTTAGGGTTGAGAATTAGGACAATTTGTGTGTTTTGTAGTGGAGTTCTATCTAATAAACTATGGCTTATAGGAGAATGAACTTTTCTAACATGTATTGAAAATGTACCCTAACGAGAATTAGGAGAATGGGCTTTCCCAACATGTATACCCTTAAAAATAAAACTTGTAAACAAAGGTACCTTGATACAAAATTTATAACTCAAAACTTATTCTAGTTGTATACATCCTTTCTAAATATCCAAAGTGGAATTTGTTCCTCTTCCTTACTATGTTATACTTTTTCCTAAAAGTGATAGCATTTGCAATTGCAAATGAGTTTAAAATTAGTGATAGCACCTGCAATTTACAACCACCTTCTTTTGCTTTTGCAAGTTTTTGTTAGGTTTCCCTTGCACATTGGGGAACTTGCATGCCCTAGATCTAGGGTTGTTAGATTTAATAGATGTAACAATTCCAATATTTATAATGTTGTCCCTACACATCAAAGTTTGTTTTTCATGGCTATAACACATTTGGGGCATTTTAGGAATAACATCCTTTTCATCATTGACATTCACAATCTTAGTCTTTGAATGTATTATGTGTGTAGCTTGATTTGCAACATGAGGTATGCCTTTTTGTAACAATACTAGCAAAAATGTTGTCAAAACATTCAAAACATGATCAATTTAATGAAGGTGCACCATTACTATAGTCATTTTATTCTTTGCTTCATAAATCTTTTTCATTTTGTACCACTTGTTTTGAACTTGCTTCAAAATTTTGTTGCATCATTTGAAAATTTTCCATTCATAAAATTTGTGGATTCCTTTCAACTGCTCTCCTTAAATGGCTTGGAATTGTATTCCCAACACTTGTTTTCCACAAGGTCTAACAAAAATTTAGAACCATCATTTGTTCATAATCTCCCAACATTATCTTGCCTCCATGTAACATCTT
>Ga0116230_10003361_pt1 | contig 15605 bp, 9 predicted proteins | sample S1TSphfallax_3_FD_88678 | JGI IMG/M metagenome (GOLD analysis project Ga0116230, IMG submission 88678) | Host-associated microbial communities from peat moss isolated from Minnesota, USA - S1T2_Fd - Sphagnum fallax MG | ecosystem: Host-associated > Plants > Peat moss > Unclassified | place: USA... | reverse complement strand
TGCGGTAATGTAATGCCACACCAAATGAAGGGAATTAGGAATGGTAGACAATATGTTCACCTTTTAATTCTTAACACTTGGAAATATATTTGAGAAAGGAGCAATGAGGTGGGATCAGATTTTGCATATGTTATGTTTATAAAATTATTTGTGTCCTTTTCTTTTGTTTGTTCTTGTTAATGGAAACAAAGTTATGTGCATTTTTTCATCTAAACCTTTTTTTCTTTTTTTTTTGGTGTGATATTGCATATTAGCAAAGAGTTAAATATTGATGAAGTGACTCAATTTGTTATGAGTTGGTTGAGGAAAAAACATCATTTCAATGTTGATGTGCAAAAAAAAGGTTCAACCTTTGCAAATTGTACTATATGTGAATCTTTGAAAGACTTGATATCCAAAGTTGGAAAAAATAATGTTAGTGCCAATAAGCATGAATTGAAATTGAAAAGACATAACAAACATCAAGAGTCATGTAAATGTTTTTACCATGGTTGGAAAACAAAATCCGTTCAATCAAAGGAGGAGTTTTTGTGTATCATTCATGATAAGATGGATCATTCAAAAACTACTTTACCAAGGCTACAAGTGAAAAACAAGATGGTTGTTGGGCTTGGTCAATTGCCAATAATGTTGACAGAGTGATTGTTCATGGGCATGGTGATGAGGCATTTGACCAATACTCAAATGAATTGTGGCCCAATGACCTTAATTTCATAATAGGATATATTTTGCGTCTACTATGAACTTTGGAGAAGGAACATGTTCATGAGTTACAAAATGAATTCTTTGAGCAACTAATGCAAGGGAGTTTGCAATGTTTAAAGGCATTGAAGGTGATTAAACAAGTTGTTGGTGCAAAACCATTACCTATGAAGTTATTACTTTAAATGGATAATTGCGTGAAAGATAATTAAAATCGGCACTTGTTAGTTTTTTTGTCATTATTAACAACAAATGAGGTCTTTGAAGAGGTCCAATTAGGATTTCTTCTTGTTGGTCATATGCATGAGGACATTGATGGAAATTTTGGTTACTTGGCAAAGAAATTGAGAGAGCAAAATAACTATGTCTTAATGGATTTGATGAAAACATTTATGGTTTCACAAAAACAACCATTCATTTCCCAACTGATTCAAGAAATCCCATATTTCAAATCTTGGGTTGAAGGTTATTTGAAATATCGACTTGAAGTATTGGTTGGACACACAGACATGCATTTCTTTTGATTTTTTGTGGATTCTTCTAGGTGGCCAATGATGCAATACAAAGTGTTTCCAACATATTCAATATGGCGCTCCAAAGATGGCCTTGCAATTTGATTGTGGAAGTCGGATGATCTAAATCACCCCAAACTTCTTGGTGGAATTCCAAAGCATGTTCATTTCCGTCCTATTTGGGGGAATGATGTTTCAAAGTCAATAGTGAAAAAAAGATTTATCAATGGTGGAATTTCAAAGTATTTAGAGTTTTGGAAGCTCAATATTTTGAAATATAAGATGTATGTTAAAGTCATGAAGCCATATATTGAATATTGGGACGGTATTTTTAAGTGCTTGTCAAAACCAATTCCTCAATAAAGTCCTATATTGTTAGAGGGCTTTTGGCTTACTAATAATTGGAAAGTTAATCATGTGAGATTTTCTATTCCATCTGTTCCTATCTTTGATGATATGGAAGGTCCAATTATCCCTCCATGTTGTGGTCCTAAAAACATGAAATTATCCTTGAGTACAATAGCTTACACTCCTTTTAGGGATTTACATGAAGGGGATTTTTTTTCTTGCATGTCCATCTAAACTTTAAATGTATCCAGTATGGATGGGAAGAGCGCATAATGATGTGGTCAAAGATGCGAATGATGAACATTATCAAATGGTGCATGTTTAGTGGTGGGTGCCTTTCAAGAAAGGAACACACAATAATGCAAAGTTGTATCAAGGTTGTTGGGAAGGAAAGTGGAAATGCAACTTAGTGGACCCAAGGCAATGGGTGGAAATTGATTCTATTACATTTTCATTTCCCGTTAGGAAATATACAACCATGAATAACATCATAACAATTAGTGATGTGCATGTTAGTCAAACTAGAGCAAACATTGATGTGGCAAATGAAGTGAACTATATGTAACCAAATGAAATGTAACAATTTCTATCATCACGATGATTAAAATAATTATTGATTTCTCAAGAAATTTGTTATGTGAGTTCACTGTGGAATATATTGTTGAAATTTATGTTAGTATTAAATTAATAGATGATTTTTTAATAGTTTTGAATATATTTATGTAATAGTAGCATTTAATGGCCACACAATCCTAGTTTAACTAGTAATGATCACATATTAAACTACAATATTATAGAAATGAAAGTTTAATAATAATAATAATAAATTATGTAGTTAGATGTTTCAATCTCTTTATAAAAACTATATCTGGTGGGCAATAGATACTTCAAGTGTTATAATTTGATGAAATAGGCACCATAATTTAAAAAAAATTTAAAACCAAGTTAAACATTTCAAAATTTTTAAGAAAATAATATTATATATATTACAAGTTTAACATCTAGTGGCCACTAGATGCTCCAAATTTTATAATTTGATGATGTAGGTACCATTCTTTTTCAAACTTAAGTTTTGGCAGCTAATTATAAATATTCCAAGTGTTATGATTTGATGAATTAGGTACCATTTTTTCTATATTTAAAAATAATTTATCAAACATTCCAATAGGTTTGAAAAATAATATTGGAACCCATTCGTCCCTAAGAATCATGCAACATGATATTACAAAGTTTCCCATGTGGCATTGACAATTAATCTTTGTTGGATCACTTGAAGTATTCCATCTAGATTTTACCTAAAACTCATTAAAATCAACACAATACGACATACCTTTTCAATTGCATTGCTAACAAATTTGTGCCATGTCCTTTAGATTGACTTGATGCAATGATAACCAAAAAGAAAAATCTTGCAAAAGGCAAAAAGAAATGTTAAAAAAGTTCCATTTATATAAGCATAATCAAAACCTTTTTAATGAAAACATAATTAGATGTTCCATTATTCTAAATTCTAAAAGCAAGGATTCATTTGTCACTAACATTCAAGCAACATTACATTTAGCATTTCAATGGCATTATTTGTTGATCTCGCAAAATTCCCAAAGAAATGTTAAAATGGTTTATATTTCTTTGTAAAGGTTCTTCAAAACAAGATGTAATTGGTTGTTCCACTATTTTGAATGCTTGGATGCCTAAAACAAAAAAAGAAAACATGCAAATAGGTTTTCCATTAATGACAAGATTGAAACCAAGGAACAATTTCTTACTAGGCTTAAAGCAACATGATACTAACCTTTTCAACTACATTATAAGCTCCAACTTTATGCCATTTCCCTTGTGCTAACCTAATGTAATAATAGCCACAAATTGCAATCTTGCAAATAATGAATAAAATGTTATATACTATTGTATCAAGGTTCTTAATGAAGATATTGGTTGTTATGATTAGATGCAAAAATTGATGGATATATATGTAAATTATTTGGACTTTCATTGTGCAGATACAAACCACAAACCCAAATCAATAGTTATTGCCTTGCCAATGCTTTCAAATTTCAATGTTCCCCATGGACTTTCATTTTGCAAGTTCAAACCACAAACCTAGATCCCATAACCAAAAAAAATTATAGTCTTAATTGTACCATTCTAATGACTAGTCTTGTGGTCCTTGGTGGCATTCTTCATATTAAGCAAATCTTGTTATTGTAGATTGACTATTCCAACTTCTAAATAAAAGAAGTTGCAATATTAATATGAATGTTGATGGACCTTAACCTAATCACATGGAAAACCATAACATTCCATATTTGCAAACTTGATGTTTTAGCCTATAATCACATGAAAAAAAACACTTTAGAGTTGCAAGGAAAACTTGGTAATAGACTTGCACTATGCACCTTGTTCTATTGAAGTTTGAATGCAAGTTTGAAGACCACCCCTAGTCAAACATGGAAAACTTTGTGTAGCTAGTTCCCTTGGGAAGCTCATCCAAGGTGCCATTAATAACATTAACTCATCGTCATCACCATCACCATTATTAACTTTGTCTTTGATACAAAACCTTGTTGTCATAAGGATATACCATACTAATGCACTAACCCTAAACCTTTTAGAATTAGATGTGGTTGTTGACGTTCTAAAGTGTTCAATCTCTTCAAGCATCAATGTGTTTCTACAAAACTTAAATGGCACTACAACAAAAGGACATTGTACGCCAAGTGATTTCACTAGATTTTGAGTGAATTCACTAGTTGTAGTGAATGGGGATGAATGAAGAAGCAGTGAATTCATTGGTCTAGTGAACGGGGACTAGTGAATTGCACCCACATTTTATAGTGGTGTGGTATTGCAAGTTTCATGCCCATGCATTTGAGAGTAGTTTTGACCTTGCAAAATTCCTACCTATGTAATCTGTAAACACCCATCCTCAACGCAAAGCTCAAATTTGTTTCCCCATTTTCATCAAAGTCTCTTTTCCTAGCACCTTCAAACATCAAACCTCCCAACATCATCATGACTCTTGCTTCTACACTTTTGGAATACTGCTTTTAATGATGTAAAAAGAAAATGTTTAAGCCCATTTGCCATCATCGTTTCCATTTGTGAGGAATTTGAAGTTTAAACATCCTACCATTGCACTAAAGATTTATCAATGGGCAACGATGAATGGAACTTCTTACTAAACCCTATTTTTTATAATAGATGATCGTGATCTTTTACTTTATCTTTTGACTTTCATGGACCATCAATCTTATGATGGATGTTGATTTCGGTTCGTGAATCATTATTCATTCAAATTTTTTTCTTTTCATCCAAAATATGGTAGATTAACTTGACGCGCTCCCAAGTTCCTTGATAGACTCAAATGTGAGTCTAAAAGGAAAACATCGGAAAAGTAAGGAGTTGGAGCATGTTCCCTAGCTTGTAGCACTTTGAAGGTCGAAGGGCGTGTTGGAGCTTCGGGATGGGACTAGGAATAATGACAAACAATCATTCACTCACATGGACCTCCACATACCAAACAACAAGTTGGTTAATGCATAGCCAGAACACTTTGGTGCTAGGATGAGCCACGGGCAAATTCGAACTCATAAGATTCACCACGACCCAGACTTGGGGGAAGCCACCACCTTCCCCCTTATAGTATATTCTATGCCTGGCCATGGGACTAGCACCAAATGTCATTTTGTCCCGGGACTTCCAAGTGGGAGTCTCGAAATTTCCATAACTCGGATTCTTGTAATTTTAGGGGCCCATAACTTTGTGTGCAAACCTTCGATTGAAATGATGTTTAAAGCAAAGTTGTAACCCTCGTCGAGAGCTTTTCAACGGTATGTCGCATGCCACCTGAACGCAAGGAAATTGGGGTGATTCTTGACTTTTAGTAGTTGGGAGTCAAATTGCCAATTTGATTCCAATTTGATTTTAATTTTATTCCAATTTGACTCCCGACCCTTCTTTTGGCTATAACTTGAGTGTTAAGTGTCCAAATGGGTCATGCGAGCTCATTTTAGACATATAAGTTCCAAGAAATTTTCAATGAGATAAGGAATTCTTCAATCCCATGAGTTTTAACCCTTGTAATCACTATTTGAAGATTTGGGAGTCCACTAGAATTCCAACTCCCAAGGTGGGAGCTCACTTGGGAGTGTGAGGGTTCATTCCTTCACATTTTTTTGCATTCCCAGGAGCATGAAATGTGATTCTCGGGCTTCATACTTTGCCCGTACCTTCACAAGCCCTTGCCTTGGTCGTGAGCCCAAGGTTAAGGTTGTGACATAACCATTCAAAACATTGGTTATAATGTTTAATGAATCCTTTTGGGATTTTTCTTTTTAGGGGAGCACATGAGTTTTTTATGAAAGGTCATCATTATGTGGTTTTTATTAAATAAAAGTTGTCGCAACCCTAGCCTTGGGTTCACGACCAAGGCAAAAGGGTCCTAGGGATGTGGGCCAAGAAGAGTGTGAGAATGAAAACTCACATTCCCAAAATGAGTTCTCCTTTTGGGAGTTGGAGTCTCAATGGACTCCCAAACCTTTAGAAAGTGATTGCAGAGGTCAAAACAACTTGCATTGAGGACTTCATTATATCATTAGAAATCTATTGAAATGTAGATGTTTAAAATGGGCTCGCATGACCCGTTTGGACATATGCAACACAAGTTATGGCAAAAAGAAAGGCCGGGAGTCAAATTGGCAATTTGACTTTCGACCACAAAAAGTTGGGAATCGACCCGACTTCCGTGCATGCAGATGGAGTGTGATACACCGTTGGAAAGATCTTGACGAGAGTTACAACTTTACTTTAAACCTCATCCTGATCGGAGGTTTGAGCAAGAAGTTATGGCCTTGCAAAGTTGCGGGAGTCCAACCTTAGCAATTTCGGGACTCCCCTTTGGGAGTCCCAGGACAAAAAAGACCATTTGGATGTGGGCCTCGCGGTGAGGTGCAAAGAATACTATATGGGGGAAGGTGGTGGCTTCCCCTGAGTCCGGGTCGTGGTGAATCTCGTGAGTTTAAAATTGCCTGTGGTTTGTCCTAGCACTAAAGGTGTTGCAACATAATATTAACCAACTTATAGTTGGTTGGATGCAGATCCAAGTGAGTGAATAAATTGCTTGTCACTCTTCCTAATCCCATCCTGAAGCTCCAGCATGCCCCTTTACCCTTTTAAAGTGTTAAGAGCTAAGGAGTGTGCCCCGAGTTCCTAACCTTTCCGCTGTTTTTTACCTTAGGCTCATCTTTGAGGCTAACAAGGAGTTCGGGAGCGCATCAAAAGTCATCATACACTTGTTTAGATCAGACATTTTTAAAACCTTCTAATTGATCTTACAAGTTTGGTTTCTATAAACATTTATGTTGGATATATAATGGTTTGTTCCATTGTAACAATGAATCACTTTGAATGAACTATAAACAATCTTAACATCAATTCTCTTCAATGGTTTGTTTTGAAGTCTAGCATTGGCACATGATAAATATCTTGTAGGTTTTATGTAATTTCTAGTCTATTTTCTCAAGGGTTTGTTTTGGAGTTTGTCATCAAAATATGACATATGATAAATAATTTGTAGGCTTTAGGCATATTTTGGTTTATTTTAGCATATTCCTTTGCAACCCTAAAAGTTAGTTGAAGGCATTAGGCATATGGTTTGACATTGAATTTATTGAATTGCATGGTGTGTTTTTTGATTTATTTTAGAAATGAAACTTCGTTTTTGCAATATAAAATGTGTGCTTAAAAATTTCTTGTTCCAAAAATTAAGCCCTAGGAATTTACAAATGGGGCTCATGTTGGTGCACGACCATGTATACAAAATTGAAGACCCTAACTTTAAGGACAAACCTTAACAACAATTTAAACCCTTGCAACTACTTGTGACTAACATACATATTAATATAATACGATTGTAAGAGAGGGTGTGGTGTTGAATAGATTTTTGTGTGAAGCAAAAAATGTTTTGGTGAATGAAATTGTTGTATTTGATGGTTTGAATTTTACTTTGAATGAAGTAATAGTTAAATATGTTTCAACTTTCTCACATATGTTAAATATTGTTTCACATTCTCACAATTTTCACTACACAACTATTCCAAATCCATCTCAAAAGATATAAAACAAAATGTTTGGGTATTTAAAGAATTAGTTTTCAAACCTTTCAAATGTTGGTTGAAGTTTAACAAGGTTTTATAATATGTACAATCGTAGTTGAAAATGATATTGTGGGGTTTGCTTGTGATAAGAATTGGCTCATTCCAAGCCAAACTTCCCATGTGTGAACATTATGACCTTTCAAAGATCTCAACAACAAAATGTCAAGTTTTTCATACTCATCTTAAAACATTCGACAAAACTTTCAACATAAGTTCACATCTTTAAATTGCAAATCCTATTGCCCTAATTCTTGACCTACTACATGATACATTGATGCAATTTGAAACAATGTTACCTAATGTTACTATGAATTCCATATTGAGCAATTTAATTATTCAACCCAATTGTGAACGAATTTCCATTAGATGCCTATGAAACACTTTGTGATTGGACTCTCTACAACCACCACCAAAAGCTTTTCAATTGATCTTGTTGTTGCTTCCCATAGATAAACAACATTGTTGAAAGGAATACCTTACACATTGTTGGCACTTTAATCCAGCAAATTCAAGTAATAATTATTGAGAAGATCAAGTGCACATAAAGTGTGCTCATTTCATATACATTCAGTTTGTCATTTTAACAATCTAACTTTTTCCATTAATTTTTGTGATTCAATGACCTAACAAAGTTGTGCCTTTTTCATTGCTTTACATATGAGTGATAAGCCCAACATTTGCACATTCCATGTCAATACAACTTTGTACTTTTTGTTGGTTTATAAAATTATGGTTATTTTTCAAGGGTTAGGGTTTCAAGCTTTTGTTTGGTTTTTAGAATTTGGATAATTATTCAAGGGTTAGGGTTGCAAACCTTGAGTTGGGTTTTAGAATTATGTTTATTATTTAGGGTTAAGGTTTCAAATTTTTGTTTGATTTCAGAAAATAATGCTTATTATTTAGCTTAAGTTTTAAGCTTTAGCATGAATTTTTGGTATGACGTAGGCTTAAAGGTTTCAAGCATTCATTTATTGTTTAGGGTTAATATTTTATGCTTTAGGGTTAGGGTTTTGAACTTTTGTTTGGTTTGTACAAGTATAGTTATTGTTTTGGGTTATAGTTTCAAGCATTACAGTAACGGTTATGATATAGGGTTAGATTTTCAAGCAATCGTTTGGTTTCTACAATTATAGTTGTGATTTAGGGTTAGGGTTTCAAACATTTGTTTGGTTTCCTGAGAAGAATTATGTTCATCTTTGTTTCTTAGGGTTTGAGGATTTTGCTTCGTTCGTTCGTTCGTATATTCATGGAAGAGTTTCCGCTACTGTTTTGTGCTTTTGATTGCCGCAACAATGGCGATGGCTTTTGCCACCATGTTGTCATTGTCGTCTGTCTCGCCAGTGTCCAAACCTTTCATCTCTTCCTCCTGCTGTGGCGCCCACCCCAAGCTTCGTGTATTTCCAGAAGCTTGTCTCAGGTTCTCGAACCAGGAGGAGACGCAGCAGCAGCAGGAGGAAGAAGAGGTTCAAGGCCTGAAGAAGCACTCCATTTGGTCAAGAAACCTGCTACCTTCAACAATAACTCGTGCGGGCAAGAACGGCTTGAGAGTGAGGGATTCGCTGACGAGAGGTAGTAGTAGTGGTGGTTCTAGTAGGAGTAGGAAATGTTGTCTGGAGGAGGGATCAAGGTCCAAGGTCATGCGAAGAAGGCTGGCGCGCAAATTGAACAGAACGGTGCGGGAGAGACATCTTCTGCAACCAGGGCAGCGAATTCTTTTGGCGGTTTCGGGCGGCCAGGACTCGGTAAGCCTTCTTCACCTCATGGCAACTCTAGGGGCGGAGTGGAACTGGAGCTTAGGAGTTGTGCATTGTGATCATCAGTGGTCGCCTGCTGCTTCACGGGCACAAGCTAGCCATGTATCTCAGTTGGCGGCCAGCTTGAAGATGGATTACTATCAGGCGGTCACCACCAGCCCTGTTCCTGCAGAAGAGTTAGCCCGTACTTGGCGCTATGGAGTTCTTCAACGGATAGCGTTACGGCACAAGTACAGTGCAATTGTTACTGCACACACTGCCAGCGATCGAGTTGAGACACTTCTTTACAATCTTTTCCGGGGATCTGGACTCCATGGATTGCAATCTCTCACTTGGAAAAGATTCATATCTGGTTCTTTAGCTCTCTCATTTCACTCCGCTTTCAATCCAGATCGGTTGGTGCATTTCCTTTTGGGGCCAGACAAAGGACGAGTTGAGGTTCAGAAAACTGAAATGGCATTGGTGAGGCCATTTCTAGGGTTCACAAGAACTGAACTCCGCGAGTTTTGTGATACACTGGAGCTTCCATTATGGCCAGATCCTAGCAATCATTCACTAAAAATTGATCGCAACCGGATTCGGCATCAGCTCTTGCCTTATCTTCGGCAGAATTTTCAAGGTTCAGTTGACAAATCTCTAGCTCGCTGTGCTGAGATTGTTCATGCAGAACAGGCATATCTTGACAGCTTGTGTGAAAGCATTTTGAAGAAAGCAGAGGCATGTGATGAGAGTGGGAAGACGCTTGACCTGGGGATCCTGCAGTCACTTCCGCTAGCACTTCAACGTCGTGTTATAAAGCAGTTTGTTGAAAGTCTTACAGGAAGGAGTTTAGGCTTTGATCACATTGAGCGAGTCCGTGCAGCAGTATGTTCCGAAGAGAATCGGGACAATGGATGTCTGGAGCTTCCTGGGGGTGCTTCATTGTCTCTTTTCCAAACTCACTTGCATCTTTCGATCAGGAAATTCAGTAGAAAGAGTTGAGAGGTGTTTGACATTGCATGGATGTGCAATATACATGTCCTTGTATCACCAAGGATCCAAATCTCATCAGCAGCAGAAATGAAATCTGTTTGCAAGAAGCAGCAGCCTTGATTTTTGAGGTATGTGTTGGAGATTATAAACACTTCCATGAATTCCTAAACCCTCTGTTATGCAGTGCACTGCCACTGTGAAGACATGCATTATTGTTTGTCTTTCTTGTAGCAGCTTGAATAAGAGTACTATTGACTAGCTATGTCCCTTTAGTGCTTGCCAACATCATGACTGAGCCTTCCCATTGCTTGCAGGAATGTGATGCAAACTTGGGACAAAGACATTTCTGTAACAGTTTGCCTTAAATTTTGGGCAGATTATTATATGCTTATCTACACCCACTGTCAGGAGCGGATGAAGTCATTGGGGAGTTACCTCAGCTTGTCACTTCATCAGTTCAGTTTCCGGGTTCATGGTGTAAGGATATTTGAGGCCAGAAACATGCTGTGAGAAATGCCAACATTCAAGGTCAGTGGTGAATCCTTGAGAACTCTTATCCTTTGTCTGCACCATCTGTGGCATAAATTCCAGTTCCTTGTCCTCACAGGTGTCTTTGTCCTCATCATCATTCCCTACATGCATCACCAAACTGTCAGTACCCAGACAACCCTACTCAAGAGCCCCATTAGACAGACACCTTTGTGGGTAGATTGGTTGACTGCAGCACTTCTCTGACATTTGTTTTCTCTTACACTTTTAAAGTTCTATCATCACAAGGCCATCATATAGCACTTGATGCAGTTATTCAGACTCTGGTTATTACTGAATCCAAGAGTTTCACCTATACCATGACTGCTGAAAAGTATGGCCAGATTTTCAGGAGATTTGCTCCAGACCACACCTCACAGTTGCCATGATAGAAGCAGCATTAAGTTTTTGCAGGAACTCTGCAGAAGTGTTATTGTCATTGGTCAAATGACAAGGTCTCCAACTTGGAAACTATGGCCTAGGTCTTCAGGGGAAAAGCATCTCAGTCACTTGCATACGTCACCAAAATCCTTCCAGATATCATACACTCTATAACTAATCTCAAATTTCAGCAGAAGCCAAAATATCTTCTTTCAAAAATCCTCATATAAAAATAGCTCTATTATGTACGGTCCAAAATCCCTTAAGCTACTGTACTCTAATGAATCTAAACACAATATCCTTTCCTTGTTAGGCAAGGCCAACAAAACTCATTACTTGAACATTAACTACTTATGACTCTAGTTGCTTCTTTCTTTGTAATTTTTAATGAATCTCATTTGGGATTGGTGGGATCCCAGCTACAAGACTTGGTCGAATATGGTCTGCTAGGATATAACAGACTTCAGGCCACTTTCCTTTTATTCTGGTAATAGTTATAGAAAAAAGTATATATACATACATATAATGCGCCCTCTTCTTAGTTCAGCAAGTTCATATAGGTTTACAGCTGGACAGTGCCCCCTTTTCTACATCTTCTAATGATGGCCACTTTGGCTGCAAACAAAAATTCATTAAAAAACATTGATTTGCTTACTTTGCTCTGGGCTTGGAACTTGAAGTCAAAGACTTACAACATTCACAAGGAAAAGTTGGCTGGCCAAATAACTGCTCTCCAAATACTCCTGAGTGCACTAAGAAGAAAGCTCAGGCAATTGATCCAACCTGTTGGCGATTAAACTCATCCTTGGAATACATGTAACTAGATGTGGATCAAACATAGAGATTCAGCATACCAAAAGGCCCTTGACAGGTCTCGAGATTACAAAGATCCACACAACTATGATCAATCACCCATGTCCACAGCCTCCACCTGTGTTACAACTTCTTCTATCAATCTCACTGCTGTGTTTGCCTCCCTGCTCTTACCTTATCCAAGCATGCCTGCAAAATTGTAAAATACTTGAGTGCATGGCAACCAATGGTGACTAGGTTTCACAATACAAAATTTGATAGTGGATGGAAAAACAAAAACAAAATAAAAGAAGTGCTACAAAGGATTTCATGAGGAATTCCCTGGAATGAAAAAGCCTCCAGAGGATCATTTGTATGTAAGACCACAAGTGCTTTCCAGATACACTTGTGCATTGGTGGCATTGCTTGGAGTAGCATAGAGAACTATGATGTTGTCTTGGAATGCAACCACAATGTTTTATGTAATTTGTGAGCTGCAGTCCTATGTATCACAATGAGGGATATCGATATGCAACTACCTTGGTAGATTCAACACTAATTATATTTTTTTACAAATGTTGAAATTTTCAAAAAAGAAATTCTTCAAATGACAAATTTTTTTGAAGAAAAATATTGAATCTTCAAGAATATTCTCTTTGTCAAAATGAAAATTCAGAATTAGTGGATTAATTGACAGATATGTGTCAAAGATGCTGAGGTACTATGGCATATATAATTACATGGTGAACTTGAATGAGCAATGGGCATCATGGATTGATGCCAAGTGCTGTCATTAATCTAATGTGCAATAGAGGCCGGGGCAATGACAAAGGTTTAAATAGCCAACTGGACAAGGTCAGCACATGGTCCAATATTAACTTAGTTAACCGAAGAAGACACTAGCTACAAGTTCTCTTCAAATTGTAGGAGTGACCGACTATATTACTGACTGACTCAATTTGTTAATTTATTTGTACTAAATAACCATATGAGTGATTTAGGGTAGAGCTGAGATCAACACAGCCTGATATGATCTAGGATGGTAAGTTGACTGTGTAACTCTTAAACCCCACCCCACCCATGAACCCCATCCCCTTCCCCAATGGAGACACTAGGCTCATGGCCAAGTTGCCATGGTTAGCTCCTGCTCCTTCATATTCCATTTATAAATTATCAAGGTTGCCAGCTGCAAGTTTCACCCAGTCTTGGCAGAAATTCCTCTTCTTATTAACCATCATCATCTTATGTGCAAAGTTTTATAGTTTGTAATTTGTTTCCTCAGTTCAGTTGTGGTTCTCATTGATGAACTGAACACACTATTATTTGATCCCATTAAGTGTTGCCTTTGTCCCCTTTGAGCCTGTTCATATTGTGAACAAAAAACTGAAGTTAATTCTAAGCATACTGGTCTTGTTGCTAGTGTGCATGTTTCATCTTAATAATATATCCCTCTTTGTTGCTCAAAATCCCCAAGCCAATAATCCCACCTTATAATTCAAAACATTTCTTTCAAGAGGAAAGTAGTTTAACTTGTATGCCTTTAGTTATAATTGGCTTTGTTATCTTTAAATAGCTCCACCAAAGTTTTAAATGTAGATTTTAAACATATATTTCATGGAACCATTTTTTATGGCTTGTTGCCATGTACAAAAACTACAAAGCTCCTTCAAATGAAACAAACCGATTGGAAAGATTAATTAATGCAACCTTAACATTGAGTTTGCAATTAAGTGTGAAATGCAAAGGCCCATGAGGCCAAGATTATGTTTAGGTGTGAAACACATTCTCACAAATGGGGAGAATGCAAGGGATGAAGCCTAATGACTCACAAGTGCATTCTCATTTTTGGAATTACACTTGTGTGAGAGTTGTGAATGTTTAAAACTTTGGTCGGAAAGGCAAACAAACATCAAATCCCCATGACACCATTAGAAAGGTCTTGAAGCATAGATGCTTAAAGTGCCTTCGCATTGTCCATTTAGATTTGATTTGCATGAATTATGATATAAAAAGGCGAGAGTCAAATTGAGAATTTGATTTTTGATCACAATTTTTTTAAAAGTAGGGGTTAAATAAGGTTAGATTGAATCGTGTTATACACTGTTGAAAAGATTATTTTGAGGGATGTAAGATATTGCCTTCACATTATCAAAACAAACTTGATTTGAAAAAGATATGAACATTCAAATTTTTGGGACTTTCATTTGGGAGTCTAAGTGAAAAGTTACATTTGGATGTAGTCCCCATGGAGAGGCAAAAAATATACTATAAGGAAGGGAATGGTGCCTCTTCCCAAAGGTTACAAGTCATGTAAAGCTTGTGCTTGAAGTTGTCCCTAATAAGTTCATTACACCACTTCTATTTAACTTGCATTAATTGCCTTTTTTTGGTTGTGCAAGTTAACTTCACCTTGAACTTTTGCTTGTGAGTTCGTCCTAGTCCCGTCCTGGAGTTCCAACACACTCTCCTACCTCCAAAGTGTTGCAAATTAGGGAGCGTGCCCCAACTTTTTTCTTCTTTCAATGTTTATTTTTGGGACACACCTTTGGTCTCTTGAGGAGTTTGGGGGCATGCCATTAATGGTTGTCACCCTTTAAAAATTCATTTGTTATAAAGCCTTCAATGTACCTATCATGGAATAGGTTTTTTTTTTTACATTGTAAATTTTAGATTAACTATAATCATGCATCATTCAAAAAAAAGGAAAAACAAAATGTTAATGATTTTGATTCATGAAAATGTTTGATTTGATTTGATTTTCCTATTGTTGTTGCTCTTGTTCTAATATTTGGTTAGGGCTATGGTCATTTATAGCTTTGATATTTCATATTTTTTTGCTAAGGTAACATTACACAATTCAACAATGGGTTGGGCTAGGTCTTGGGTTGGCAAGGCCAAACACAAACCTTAAACTATAAAACATAAATAAATATACCTACTCAAGAATTTTGTGTGGGTGCATGTGTGCATGGGGCTTCTTCTCACTTGCGCATGATTTGGGCTCAAAATACATGGTTAATGAAAGTGACCAATGTTGGGCAAGTACCAAACTATGGTCCAAAATTGACACATTTCTTAGTCATTTTTCATGCAAAGAACTAGCTAGGTATCAATCAAGGTGATACTTGAGATGATACTTGGATTTTAAGGTATATAATTTGAAATACTTGGTTCACAACTAACTTCAAAATTTCATGTTTGATTACGTTATATAAATAACTCTCGAGTTTGATTCTTAGGGGTGTAAAAGTAGTGAGTCTAAATTTAGTTTAGGGTTAAGGGTGGAGGTTGTGTTTAGGTTTAAGGTGCTAGGTTGGAGGCAATGTTTTTTCCATGTGAAAAGTGAGATTATAAATTGTTTATGGTGTTCATCGTGTTGTTGTTTGTTGTTAGTGTTCATTGTGTTGGCATTAGTGTTTGTCTTACTTGTCCAAAAACAATTGAGGTATATTGTTTTTAAT
>Ga0116230_10003359_pt1 | contig 15609 bp, 12 predicted proteins | sample S1TSphfallax_3_FD_88678 | JGI IMG/M metagenome (GOLD analysis project Ga0116230, IMG submission 88678) | Host-associated microbial communities from peat moss isolated from Minnesota, USA - S1T2_Fd - Sphagnum fallax MG | ecosystem: Host-associated > Plants > Peat moss > Unclassified | place... | reverse complement strand
GACGAAGCGGGCCAGGCATCCATCGGCATCCAGGCCGTCACCACCGGCAGCCTGGGGGATGCAACCACCGGGTATCTCAGTTCCCTCGAGTCCGGCGGGGCCAACTCGCTCACCAGCGGGAATCTCTCCACCGCCCAGAACATCCTCAGCGAAGCCATCAACCAGGTGTCCACCCTCAACGGCCGACTCGGCGCGTTCCAGGAATACACGCTGGGATCGACCATCAACAGCCTGAGCGTCGCTTACGAAAATGCCTCGTCGGCATTAAGCAACACTGAAGACACCGACTTTGCCGCCGAAACGGCAAACCTCACCCGTGCCCAGATCCTGGCATCGTCGGCAACCACCGTGTTGTCCACCGCCAACTCCCAACCGCAGAACGTCCTGAAGCTGCTGGGTTGATCGATCGCCCGGTTCGCAAACTCAACAACGTTCGCAAACTCAACAACCGCCAAGGCCCCGGTCCAACCACCGGGGCCTCGGCTTTTCCCAACCCCTCGCCATGCTGAGCTGATACAGCGTTTACCTCCCGCTCTTATCCTTTGAATTCAGAACGTCCCTCTGAGAAAACCAAAAAAATAATTAGCTTGACGTAAGGCAATGTTGATAGGTACTCTCCCGCCGGGCAGCCTCCGCGGTAAGACACATGCGACCGGGAGCGAAAGACGGGCCTGAATAATCCATTCCGATGGGCGTTAAATTCCCTCCATTTTGCAACACCTCGCTGAGAAACAGGCGACGGGGGCGATGCTCGGCGTTCCCGCCGCGATCGCGCTGCTCCGCCGGCGGCGGGGTGGGATGGCCATCTTGCAGCCAAAGCGGAAAACTAGTTACGAACCCGTTTCTGTCTCCTCGCAGGGCTGTTGGCTCGATTTATCGTATTGAATCCGTAGACATCCTTACCGGGAGAATTACTATGCGCCGATTTTTTGCGGCAGCCTTCTTAGCGGCTTCCTGCACCCTTGCCGCCATCAGCGCTCAGGCAAGAGCAAACTTTGTCTTCACACTCGTCCAGGCAGGAAATAACATCGACATTTCTGGATCGGGGACGTTTAATACATCATCATTGGTGTTTGATACCACTCTAAATTCGGTAGGCTCAACGCTTTCTGCGAGCGCAGGTCTGTTGATCGTGGCCCCTGCGGGCGGCGCTAACGCATGGAGGTATACTGGTATCTCAGGACCATCCTCGTTTGGTCCGGGCAGACCTCCTGTGAGTCCGCTCGGGACCGGCGATCTAGTGGGTACCATTTTTGGTACCGAACTCTATGTGCCCGAAAATTATGTATCCGGAAGCTACCTTTCCTATAATGGTGTGATTGCGGACGAAACTTACTCGGGTATCGGTTCGACCCCTGGCTCTTATATTTACACCTGGGGCAGCGGCCCGACGGCCGATTCGCTGACGATCAACATCGGCGTGGTCCCCGAGCCCGCGTCGCTGGCGATGCTCGGCGTCCCCGCCGCGCTCGCGCTGCTCCGCCGGCCGCGGGTGGGATGGCCATCTTGCAGCCAAAGCGGAAAACTAGTTACGACCCCGTTTCTGTCTTCCGCAAGGAATGTACATGTCGACCATGACACAGACTAAAAAGGAAAATTATGCCGAAGAAAATCATTACATTTATCTTGTTTTTTGTGTCAGGGGTTCTAACCACGGGATCAATGGTTTGCGGCGCGTTTGTACTCAACGTTACCCAAGTGGGCGGGAGTATTGTTAGTACTGGATCGGGTACACTCAATACAACAGCACTTACTCTCGCCGCCACGGGATCAGACTCTGCGAGGGCAATGCCCGGTGATGATACACTCGTCGCGGGGCCTACGTTGGAAACACCGGCGCAGCGTTACGTATTCCTTTCTGGCCCAGCTAGCTTTGGTGCGAGCACGTATTATCCCGCCACCAGTGGGAGCGGTGATCTCGTTGGGATAGTCACCGGAAATCTAGAAGTTCCAAGCGGATATATTTCCGGTTCGTCTCTATCCAATAGCGACATGTATTTCGACGTAACACTAGCCGGTCTCGGGGCGACACCCGGCACGTACGTCTACACATGGGGAAGTGGACGTACGGCCGATTCTTTTACCATCAACATTGGCGTAGTGCCCGAGCCCGTATCGCTGGCGATGCTCGGCGTTCCCGCCGCGATCGCGCTGCTCCGCCGGCGGCGGGGGGTGGTGTGATCGGTCTGGTCCCTCGGCTCTGCTGATCCGGTGCCGAGGTTGTGCTGGTTTTTGCGCGCGTTCATTCATGGTTGGATGTTTGAAATAGGTGCCTGGCCTATTTCGCGGGCGGGGCGTCCATGGATGCGATTCCGGCGAGGCGGAATTGCCGGCGGTACTTCAGCAGCGTGATGCCGGTTTCTCTTTTGAAGGTGTGGGAGAGCACTTTGGCGTTGAGGAAGCCGCAGCGCCGGGCAATTTCTTCAATGCCCTCGGCTGTCTCGGCGAGCAGCCGTTTCACGCTGGCGATCCGCAGACGCTGAATTTCCTCGTACGGCGAGCGCCCCAGGTTCTGCCGAAACCACCGCTCGAGCCTGCGGCGGTCCATCGGCACCGCCTGCAGGAGCGCTTTCACGCTGCAACCTTCCATGGCGTGATCGTGGATGAACCGCAGCACCTCGGCGATGTCCGGATCCTCGGCGGCGATGATGTCGGTCGAACGGCGCGAGACAATTCCTATCGGGGGAAGGATTACCGGTTCGTACGAAACCGCTTTGCCTTCCATCATCTGGTCCAGCACGGAAGCGGCCTGGTATCCGATCTTTTCCGCGGCGATCGCGACGCTGGACAAAGGAACCGGCGCCAGTTCGCACCAGGGCCGGTCGTCGGTGATTCCCATCACCGCAAAATCGTCGGGAACGTGAAACCCGGCGGCGGTGCATTCGCTGATGACCAGCCAGGCAACCCAGTCCATGGAGGCGAGCAGCCCCGCGGGCCGGGGAATGCCTTCCAACCAGCGATGGAAGGTTTTGGCGGGATCCAACTCGCTGCGAATTTCACCGGAAAAGCGGCTGAAGGCAAAGCCCTTGGCTTCCACGGCGATGCGGAAGGCATCGGCCTGGCGAGTGTCCTGCAGCCCGCTGTTTCCGACGTATCCGAAGGAACTGATGCCGCGCTCTGAAAAATAGTCCGCCACGACGCGGGCGATTTCCGATCCATCGGTGTAGACGTGAGGGACATGAACCGCCTGATCCACGCCGTCGGCCTGGACGACGGGAATCCGGTGGTCGGCCATGAGTGTGAAAAATCCGTCCTCGTTCGACCGCACGCAGGAGACCACGCCGGTGGGTTTCCAGGTGTCGATCAACTGCCGGATCAGATCCATTTCCCAGGGAGAAAGGGTGCGGAACGCCCAGTTTTTTCCGAAGCGGGCGTAGTGCCCGACCCCGCTGAGCACGCGGCGGTCATAGCCGTAGGCAGCGTCTGAAACCAATAATACGCGGCGGTGATCGGCCATGGGGTACACACAAGACCAGGCATCAGTCGGAGCCGGGTCAGTTCTTGACCTGGGTGGCCAAAATGCGGGCGATGGCTTCGCAGATTTCCGTGCGGTGGACGCCGTTGAGCGCCAGGGCCAGCTGGGTTTCCATCAGACCGTAGGGGATGCCGGTGTCGTAGCGCTGGCCCTGGGTGACCACGGCCCAGTATTTGTCGCTGTTTTGGCGGAGGTGTTCCTGGGCGGCGGTGAGCTGGATTTCCTTTTTTTCGCGGATGTCGTTTTTGATCAGGTATTCGAGCGAGTCAAAAATGCGCGGGCTGAAGACGTGCATGCCAAAGTGGGCGAGATAATTACCCGCGGGCAGACCGGAGCTGGTGAGTTTTTCGCGTGCGGTTTCGACGCTGGGTTTTTCGATGATCAATTCAGCCTTGTAGATGCCGCGACCGGCGTCGATGGGTTCACCCTTGAGCACGCCGAACAAATGCAGCAGGCGCTCGACGGTTGGCTGCACGCCGGTCACGGCATCGAGCATGTACTGCTCGTACACCTTGATCAGTTGGCGGGCGCAGCGGTCCTTGATATCGCTGACATAGATGTGATCGCCCAGCAGCAGCAGGAACGGTTCATCACCCACGAAGCTCTTTGCCTGGAAGACGGCATGGCCGAAACCCTCGGGGGTTTTCTGCTCGGCAAAGTGGAGGCGTTCGCCGAACGCGCCGAGCTTTTCGCTTTCGAGGATTGCCCAGTCTTTGCCGCGGAAGGCTTTGACCATTTCGCTGTCGAGGCGTTTGAAGTAATCGCGGTATTGCCCCTCCTCACCCGGCTGGGTGACGATGCAGATTTCCTCGATGCCGCTGTCGATGGCTTCCTCGCCGATGATCTGAATGACCGGCTTGGTCAGCCCGTCGCGATCGACCATGGGGAACATCTCTTTTTGAACAGCGGTGCTGGCGGGGTATTGCCGTGTTCCCCGGCCTGCTGCGGTGATGACTGCTTTGCGAACCTTCGCCATCGCTCCTCCAGTTATTTATTGCGCTTAGTGTAATAATCGAATTGGCGATGTCAATTTGCGGACATCTGCGCCAGATCCGACGAGGCGGTCGTTCTTTTACTGTTTGACGAGCGGCGGTGAGTTGTCCGGCGGCACCAGTTGCTTACCGCCATCCGCAATTTTATGGTCCTGCGGCGGTGGCAGCTCGCCAGGGGGCTGTTCCACGCCGTTGGCCGAGAAGGAAGTGATTGCCAGCCGAACCTTGTTGCCGGGCACAATCGTCCAGGTTCCCTTGGCCTTGAGGACAGTCTTTTTCCCGGCAGTGTCGGTCAGGATTGCGTCATTCGTTAACGAGCCATCGGCACTGAGTACAAAAGTATTGGCTTCAGTTCCATGGGCGCTGTTCTCGATGCTCTTGTAGGTCCCGACCAGATTCACAACACCAGTCGCGGCAGGTGATCCGCTGGACACCGGCATGGGTGCAGCCATTGATGCGCCCGATGCCAAATCAGCCGGCAGGGAGGGAAGATTGATCTGCTGATTTGCCGCCGCCGCGACATGTTCGCGGGCGTTGGACAGATGCGTTGCCGCCTGCTGCGGGTCGCCGGCCAGGGCTTCGAGGGATGCCCAGGCGTCTTCCAGATACACCTCATCCGCCAGCGCTCCCGAGCGGATGGGCAGGGGCGCGGTGCTGGTGAAGACATGCTGCAACAGCGTCCCGGCCTTGGTGAATGAGCCGCGAGCGCCGGAGTTGGCATCACCCTGGGAGGATTTGATCAGCTGGGCGAGGTTGGTCGGCTGGGTTTCATCCATCGTCACCAGGGGTTGAAGATGGGCGGCCGCCAGGATCGGTTTGAGCATCGTGATCTGATCGAGCCGGGCCTTGGCCTCGGCGGCGGTTTGGGCGAGCAGATTGGCCTTCTCCAACTCGGCAGCGCCCTGCATGAAGGCGTAGAGGTTGGGATCAAACGTTTCCATTTCAGCCTTCCACGCGACCTGTTCGGGCTTGGCCAGCGTCGGGTCGGTGAGCGATTTTTTCTGCAGATCAGCCTGGACGCTCTTGGCCAATACGCCGGCCTCCTGATAGACCGAAATCGCCTTGTCGAAATGAGCGATCGCATCGGCGCGGGGCTTGACGTTGTCGGCCACCAGCTGGGCGATGGCCGCCTCTTTGGACCCGATGGTGGTTTGGGTTTTCAAGTCGCCCTTGGAATCGATCTTGGGAGCATCGACTGGATTGACGCCCAGGATTGCCTTGGATCGGTCGTCCACCCTGGCCATCTCCGCCTGGGTTGCCGTCCAGCTGTCTTTGCCTTCCTGAGCCTTGGCTTCCAGCGCGGCCCTGGTGGCGGTGAGCGAATCGTGCAGTGCCTGCTGGACAGCCAGATCCGCCTGGGCGCGGGCGAGCCTGGCGTTGTCCTCGTCGATTTTCACGCTCAGCTCCGCCGCCTTCTTTCGAGCTTCAGCCCCCTGGGTGTAAAGCTCCACCGACTTTTGCCCCAGATCGAGCCGGGCCTGCGGGGTCGGGTTGGCTCCCAGCGAACTGGTGTCTTCCGACGCCCGCTTGAGCTTATCGGATTCATCGAGCAGCTTGTTGCGCTCATCCGTGCTGGCGGCGATCGATTTTGTAAGACCGTCGATCTGCCCCTGCAGATCATCCCGGGTCTTGTCCACGGCCGCGAGCGATTGCAGCATCCCACCGTCGGTCTTGATCCAGGTGCCATCGGACCCGCTCGCCAGCGCCTGCTGCGCCGCCGACAGCGCATCGACCGCCTTCTTGCCCTTTTCTTCCGGGCTGGACTGCTGGAATGAGGCAGCCAGCTCATTGTTGTCGCTGATCTGCCCCGCGAGGATGCTGATTTCGTGCGTCAGCCGATCGATCTGCATGTCATTGGCGGCAACCTTGCCCGCCATCAACTCCGCCAGGCGCAATTCGCTGTCGGCAAAGCTCACCTTGGCGTGGATCTTCATCGGATCGGAATCGTCGCTTTCCGAGCTGATCTGCTTCAGATCCTGATTGGTATCGCTTGGGGCCTTCAGCTCGGCATCAATCTTGGCCTGGGCGGTCTTGAGCTTTTCGCCGACCTCTTTGTCGGCCTTGCCCGAAGAGGTGTCGCATCCGCCGGCAACCAGCAGCGACGACGACGCGACGGCAAGCAGCAGCGCTTTTCCAAAACGCGATCCCAAATGAGCAAGAATGGCACGATAAAGCGGGGCCGGCTGGGCCATGAAACGATCTCCTGTCACGGATTGAAACAAACGGAAATGCATTGTCGCCGGGCGGTTTGCGCGTGTCAAATCGGCGAGGGTTTCAGACGAGCCGGGCGTGCCGGGATGTGCGGGGATTCACCCCTGTCTCGAAAAGATGTCGAAATTTTACGGCGGCGTTACTGCGGTTGGCATTGTCGTCGGAACCGTGGTTGGGCGGGTGGTCGGTGCGGCGGGCGGCACAGACAATCTGCCCCGCAACGCCCGGCACTCGGCACGCACGCTGGCCTGGGGATCGTTCACCAGGGCGGTCAGCACCGGGTCGCGGACGGCTTGCGGAACCCGGTCGGCAAGCAGCAGTGCCACCTGGCGGTGACGCCAATCATTGCTGTCGGCCAGATCATTGAAAATCTGGATCTGATCCGCGGCGTTCTCGGCGACGTCAAATTCGCATTTGCCGGCCCAGGCGCTGACGGCATCCAGGGTATCCAGGCGGGCCTGGTGAATGCTTTGCAGAATCGGACGGGGGTCAGGCGGAAGCTGACCGATGGCCGGTTTGGCTCCCCGCATCAGAAAAACAAAAAGCTCAAGCTGATTCAGCCCGCTGATCTTCTGATCGGCCCGGCCGTTGAAAACATCATTCAGCGCCTGCTGCTGATTCTGAGGCGTCGGTGTGGAGGCGTAGCGCAGGAAATTGGTGTCCAGTGACGCGCTGACTCCCCCGCCGCCACCGATGGTTCGATTTGTGCTGACCACGCCCGCGATGGGGAAGAGCTTGCCAAACTGCGTGTTGAGGTAGGTAAGCAACTGAGTCTGAGCGAGTCGGACCACCTGCAGGGTGCCGGTCCTGGGGGCAAGCACGATCGGACCGGCGATATTATCGAAAGCCTGAAAGCTGGGCTTTTCCTTGGTCATCGGGGTCATGCTGAAGATCAGCTCGGGCCGGATGAATCCGTCGGGGCCGATGGTCAGATCGGTGGTGCCGAGATTGTCGATTTTCACTTCCGCCAGCAGCGGATCGCCGAACCGGCTGTTCACGCTGCTGGGAACCACATGAATCGCGTAGAGGCTGCCCGGCCTTTCCGCCGCGAGCAGAAGCGCGGGGGGAAAGGATTCGGTCAGATTTTGCAGATCGTGGGCCTGCCCGGTCGGGATCACCTTCAGCCGGTAGTCGTGCAGCTGCTCGAAGAGGATTGCGCCGATCAGACCCGACGGATGATCGGTCATCAACCGGCGTGCGACATCCAATGCGTTGGCCTTGTCGGCCGGGCTGTCCAGCAGGATCTTCACCAGCCCCAGCGCCGCCAGCGGATCTTTTTCCGAGACGGTCAGAAATTTGGCTTTGGCGTCGGCGGCCTTGCCCGACAGCAGATCATTCCATCCCTGCAGCCGGACCAGCTCGGGCGAATCTGCGGGCAGTACCCCTTTCAAAGCGTCGATGTATCGGCCCGCGACATCGGGCTGCTTCCCGAAATATCCATCCAGGAATGCCAGATCGGCGAGGGCTTCGGCAAATTCCTCCCGCAGTTCCCGCGTGCCGTTCTGATTGAGCAGGGCGACGATCGGAGCCAGGTCGGGGATCGTCACCGGATCGGCGCTGTTGATCGGGCGGGTGGTCGGTTTGTTCGGATCGTTGGGCGCGATCTTGTTGATGGCATAAACCACGCGGTTTCCCAGCGCGATGTTTGCTTCGCTCAAGGTTTTCTTGAACGCATCGGTGTCGCCGGTGTACTGGGTCAGCACCAGTTGCAGAAAGTATGCCGGGGTGAAATTCGGATCGATTTTCAGCAGCGAACCGCTCCGGCGGAGGGCTTCTGGACCCTTGGGGTCGACAAGGAATGTTTCGGCCGCCAATCCAAGCCGTTGATGCCGGGCCGGGTCTCCCTGGTAATACGCGCTTTCGACGGCCAGCGAGTAGAATGGCAGTGAATCAGCCGGCAGGCCCGCGTCAGCGACCATGTCCGCCAACTGGCTGGAGTAAGCGGTCTGCAGCGGGTTGGCCTTGAGCAGCGCGAGCAGGTGGGCGGCCTGATCGTTGGGTTTGAAGTTGCCGCGCTGCAGAAACAGGCTGTACTGCAATTTGAGACATTCAAGATTGGCCGGGCAGATCTGCAGCGCGTTGGTCAGGGCGACATCGGCGGCATTGTCCTCTCCATGCTCCAGCAGCGCCTGCGCCAGGCGATAACCGGCATGGGCCTGCACGTTGACCGGGACCTTTCCGTTCACCTGATTCACCACATCCTGCAGGTAGGCGATCTTCTTCGGAAGATCCGTTATCCCCTGAAGGTAGAGATCGATCAGCCGGACGTAGCTGAATTCATCCGATGGATCGGTATTGATGGTCAGAGTCAGCGCAGCCTTCTGGCCTGCAATATCGTGCGCCTGGGCCATCGCGTCGGCAACCAGCCGGGGATATCGCGCCTCGGTGGGATCGAGTTCCGCCGAGGCGGACAGGATCGCCGCCTGATCCTGCCAGATCCAGGGCCACTCGGCTGGATTATTCACCTTGCGGTTGAATTCCATCTCGGCAAAACCCGCCAGTTGCTCGGCGAGCGTGCGGTCGGAGTCAATGGCACCCAGTGCGACGGGCCGAACGGCATTGGCGATCGGCGGTTCAACCGGTTGGGTGGCGGGCTGGGTTGCCGGCAGCGCGGTCGGCAGCGTTGCGGGCACGGTGGTCGGTTGGGACGCGGGCAGGGTCGGTAAAGTCGTGGCCGGAACGGTGGTGGGCTGAGTCATCGGAGCGGGAACCACCGGAGGCACGGGAACCACCGGAGGCACGGAAACCACTGGGGGTACGGGAACCACCGGCGGAACACCCTGTCCGTTGACCGGCAGGGTCGCTGGAGCAGTCGCGGGAACCGTCGTCGGTTCGATCCCCGGCAGGGTCGCGGGAAGCGTCGCCGGTTGGCTGGCGGGCTCGGTCGCGGGCTGGACCTGATTCGGCACATCAACCGGCAGATTGCTTTGCCGAGCCGGCTGCGGTTTGACTGGCGTTTTGCAACCGTTGACGCCGAACAGCGTGGTGAGCACCGCTGAGGTGACGGCAACAGATCCCAGTCGATAAAACTTTGCCAGCCGCATTCAAATCCGCCTTGCAGTAGTTGGGTCGATACCAAATGATCATCGGCAGAATCTGACTGCCGATTGGCGTAGGTTTATAGGGGCGGGATGGGATTCACACAAGTTCGGGCAGGGAAGCACGCGAAAATTCGATTGACGAAATCAGGATGACGAAACAAGAAGGACTTGACGAAACAAGAAGGATTTGAAGAAAAAGGGAAGTCAAGCGTGTATCGCGCCATTCCGGCCGGCATTTGTTTCTTCATTCGACCTGCGTCATTGGTCCTTCTTTCGACATTCGACTTTTGCCATTCGAATTTAATCTACTGCTGCCGCCCCACCAGCCCCAGGGCGATCGCGCTGATAAGCGACACCGCAAACACCGTCCCCGTCAGCAGCCGCAGCATCACATCCACGGCCCGGGTCCGATAAATGTTGCCAATCACAAACAGCAGCAGCACCGTCTGAGCCAGCGCCGCGGCGGCGATCGACGCGGTGCGCACCGCCCAGAGCAGGATCACATCCGGTCTGTCCTGAGTCACCGCCAGCCCGGGGGCGATCTGCCACGCCCACAGCGAGACAATCATCAGCACCACGGCCACGATCACACCGACGCTGATTGATAATTTTGCAAACATGCAACCTCCGTGTTGCGGTTTTTTTAACCTGCATTTCGCCCGTTGCAACAGCATCCGTGCCGACGGGCGGGCGAAATTACGTCCAGACTTCCTTTAATATCGGTCGATGGGTGGTCAATTCATTGACATCAACCAGCAATTCCGCGCGCCGGCGGAGCCAGCCCGCCAATTCCGGCATGCCCCGGCGAATGGCCGCCAGCGCCAGCATCGCCTGGGCACGGGCGGATGAGTTGGACGGCAAAAGCTCCACCAGCTGCACCTTGTGGCGGAGATTCCGCAGCATCGATTCCCATGCCCCGATCCGCGATTCGTAATCCAGCTGCACCACCAGCAGATTCATTGCTTCATTGAGCGAAAGCCGCTGGGCATACATGGTCAACAGCGCCTGGTACGCGCCGGGCAGGTCGCCCAGCTCCAGCAGCGAATCAGCCAGCATCAGCCGGGTGGTTCGGGCTAATGCGGGCATCGCTCCCAGTCGCTGGCGAAGCAATGCTTCGGAAAGCAGTGCCGACTCGCGCCATTGCCGTTGGGCGTGCCGAAGCACCGCCAGATGGTGAAGCCCGCGAAGCCGGACCGACTTAAACTGCCAGAAACTACGGATTTCCTTTTCGATTTGTTCTTCGGCTTCGGCAAACTGCCCCGACGCGATCAGCGATGGTGAATCACCGGTGAGGTACGACCGCCGGGCGGCCTGGATGCTGACCATCGCCCATGCCATGCTCAGCCCCAGCAGAGCCGCGACGGCATACATACCCGCCCCGTTCATCGGCACCATCGTGGCGGCGGCGAACAGCCCGGTGAACAGCACACCGCGCAGAACCGTCGAGATGGTCAGATCGCGCCGGAGGGTGCGGATCGCTCTTTCCGCGGAGATCATGCGACCTCCATCGGTGCAATGCTGGGGGCGAATTTTTCAGCCAGCTTTGCCAGTTCGGGATATCGCCGCTGCAACTCAGCCGGGGGTGCAAGCAGCGTTGCCCGTTCATACGCGGCCCGCGCTTCGGGCTCCTGCCCCAGCAGATCATGGGCACGGGCCACCAATGCATGAGCATCAGCGACCCGATGCCCCAGCTGCTGCTGCATTGCCGGCAAATGCTTCTCGAACAGCTTGATGGCCTCGTCGGGATGACCGGTTTTCACATCGCGAAAAATTTCCACCAGCGCCAGGCCTCCTGACATTCGATCCGGATCGCGTTTGCGGAGATCACCGATCGCGCGGTCGGCATCCACCAGGTGGTCCTCCCGAAGCATCGCCATCGCCCGCGCCAGCCGGACAAAAAAATCGCTCTGATCATCCAGCAGTTCGTTCTCGATCACAAAAGTCTGCACCGCCATCGCATCGTCAAACCGATGATGCCGGCCCAGCAAACTCGCCAGATCCACCAGGGCTTGCGCCCACAATCCAACGGATCTCACCGGCCCGGACAGAAACCGGTTGAGCAGCAGCCCGGCGGGTTCCCATCGACGCAGCTGGATCATTTCTTCGATCGCGTCGAGTTGCCGCTGCTGATCTCGGTAGCTCCGCATGTTCATCACGGATTGTATTGTCGCCAGCAGCACGGCGGGCAGAATCAAGATGCCGGTGGTCGTCTGCAGCGACTTCATGAAAGGCGACGCCCGCGACCCCTCGACAAGCCCGATCAGCGTGATCACCACAAACGTGGTCAGCACATAGGACAACCAGCGCACCCGCTGCACAGGCCGGCTGGCTTCCAGAAGCGTCGCCACATCGAGAAACGGCGGAGGTGAAATTGGAACGGTCGCGGATTCAGTCACTGCCAGATTGTAGTGGGGCATCGGGTCCGAAGCCAACAGGTATCGCTGCCGTGAGGGCGGGAGTGCATGCCCGCAATTGCGGGGATCGTCCAAGACGCGAATTTCACCGGCGACTTTATCGTGACAAATGGCCTCCCCGCAGATTTTGGAATCCTGATCACACCCGCCGTCCCAGCGGACCTTGCAGCCTCAATTCCCTCTGCCGGTCAACTTCCGGATCAAATCCACCTCGCTCTGATCGAACGGCGTGCCATCCGCCCGGTAAATGTCGTGGAATCAGATCCTGGGCGGCAGCGATCCCTCGGGGCTGGGGATTCTACTCCAACGACGGATTCGCCTGATCGCGAGAAACGCAAATGAAGTCGCTTGCGTCGTCGCGGAGCATTCCCGGTCCGCGGTCCGCGACGACGCAAGCGACCTCGAATGCGTTGCGGCGTATCCGTCCGCGTTCCCCAAATGCCGTCCGCGGAATGTAATTGCAACCCACCCGCGCATGGCCATTTCTGGATAGGAAAGCCACGGCCCAACGCCGTGATACCCGTTTTTTCAAATCGCACGATCCGGAGGAACAATGAGATACGCACTGAAGTACGCACTGGCCTGGCTTTGCCGGCGGGACGCCCATGGTACCTTCTACAGATCCCCTCGATTTTCATCCCCACCCACCAGAGCCTAATTCTTCGGCTTGTCATTGGCAAAGCAAAGGATGACAGCCACCGCGCTGGTCGCGGACTGGCTCTGGATTTTGTCGCCCGCCGGGCTGGTCCAGTCATCGCCGATGATGTTGTCACCCGGCCTCCGATTGCTCCAGGCGACATCGGCATTGGTTTTCATCCACGGCAGAAACCGGGTTTGACCGCAGTCATCAATCAGCAGCTTGATGTACCGGACGAAGATGCCCTTGAACGCCCCGCCGTCACCGGTGCCTTCGCTGTGGAGGATTCGCTGATCGGTGACGCAGAGGTTCGCCTGGGTCCACTCCGCTGCCTTGATCGCGTCTTCCAAATACGTTTTGTCGTGCGTCTGCTCGTAGAGAAGGACCGCCGCTCCGATAAATGTCCCCTGGTTATAAGTCAGCGATCCCCTGTTGATCTGCGTGGATTTTCGATCCTTGCTGAAGCTGACGTTGTCGAAGACCTTGCCAGTTCCGTCGGTGAGCGTTTTTTTCTGCCAGGCGTACAGGTTCTTGGCCTTTGCCAGATAAGCCGGATTCTTCAGCAGCACCGACAGCCGCACCGCCGCAATGATGGCCGGGCAGTTGATGCAGCTGTTTTTGCAAGTCCGCTTGTTGCTCCAATAGATGCCGCCCCCCATCGCATCGTCGGTGAAATGGTCCCAGACAAAATCGAAACTGGCCTTGGCTTTTTTCAGATAGCGATCGTTCCCGGTGATCACATAGGCTCGTGTGCAACCAACCGCCCACCACATGATGTCATCGTTGAATTCGTTGCGGGTCCAGTCGGGATAGGCTCTGACAAATCCGTCGTAGACTTCATTGATCTGCGTTTTGACGGCGGTGCTGTGTGTGCGGTCGTACTGATCCATGACCGTGTCCCACAGCTGGGCCTCGAACCAGAAATCCGCCTTGTGCTTCCGCGTGTCGTCTTTGAAAAAATATTTGGTGGCTGGGTCCCAGTAGACTTTGTTCAGCGCGTTGAAAGCGGCGTCCGCCTCCACCGGGCTGACTGCAGCGGCGGGAACTGCCGCCAGGCTGGTCAGCAGGATAACCAGAGGCAACAGCAAGCCTGAAATTTTTCGCGCCGGATCTGATCTTCGCATGGCTCAGCGTTGAAAGTTCAGCGTTGAAAGTTCAGCGTTGGAACTGGAGTCGTCGGACTCAAAAAATCGGTCAGGAAACCGAGCATTATTAGCCGGGCATCTTCAACTCTCTGGGCCCCACCGTCACGATCGTGAATGGCCCCGGTGGATGCTTTGCCAGATAGTCATTCACCTTTTCGATTGTCACCGAGTCGATCGCCGCCTTGATCTCATCCAGCGTGCGGATTCGACCGCGGATGAAAAAGTCGTGGGCGATCGCGCCGGCGCGGGCGCTGGTGCTTTCGCCGGACATGATGGTGCTGGCTTTCATGCCGGTCTTGGCGCGGGCCAGTTCAGCAGGTGTCACACCCCGGGTGAGGCGGTGCAGTTCGGTCAGGAAGCAATCCAGCGTCGCCTGCGCCCGCTCGTTGCTGGTGCCGGCATAACCGGTGATGGCCCCGCGGTCGCGAAGACCTGTGTAACCGGCTGAGACGCTGTAGACCAGCCCGCGCTTTTCGCGGATCTCGGTGAACAACCGCCCGCTGGACCCGCCGCTGAGAATCTCGATCGCAACCTTCATCGTGTAGTAATCCGGATCGGTTTCAGTCACTGCAGGATAAGCGATGCCGATGTGCGTCTGCTCGCTTTTCTGATCAAGATGGTGGTAATTCCCCGGGGGCGGCATCTCGACAATCGGGTCGGGTGCCTTGCCGGCCCAGTCGCCAAAATTGTTCTGCACCGCGTCCATCAACGCTGCAAAATCGATGTGACCGGCAACCGCGAGGATGGTTCCCTGCGCCTGGTATCGCCGGGCGAAATCCGCGATGCACAATTCCAGCGTCAGCTTTTCCAGATCCTCCTGCTTGCCCATTGAATTTCGGCCGTAGGGCGAGGGGAAAAACCATTCCCGCAGTTTGACGCTGAGCTTATGCCGCGGGTCATCGTCCAGCCCCGCCAGCGCCTGCAGCGCCAGATCGCGTGCCGGCTCGAAACCCGACTCGGGCATTTGGGGCCGACGGACGATGTCGGCGTACGTCGCCAGGCTCTCCATCACCTTGCCCGCCAGGGCGGCCGATCCAAACCGCGTGTGATAGACACCGACGCTCGCCGACCGCTGCAAGCCCAGACCATCCAGATAATCGGTCAGTTGCCGGTTGTCGCGATTCCCAGCCCCGCGAAGCACCAGGTCGGAGATGACGGTGGAAGCGCCGGTGCGGTCCACCGGATCGGTTGCCGACCCCGCCGGCACCAGCAGCGTCATCGCCGCCGACTGCATCCCGGGCATTTTCTCCGCCAGCAGGGTCAGACCATTGCTGAAAGTGTGCTGGAAATATCGGTCGGACAACGGAAAGCTCCTCTCGGAAAGTCTGTTTCTTGGTGTATGCCGGTTAGTATAGGGGAAGGGGGCTGGAAATCCGAATTCCGAAACCCGAATCCCCGAATGAATGACGAATGCTCAAATGACCCCTCAAATGACCCAATGACGAAACACTCAATCCAGTTGGTCATTTGAGCACTGGTCATTTGGGCATTCATTCGGGTGGGTATTCATTCGGGGATTCGGGCTTTGGAATTCGGATTTTACTTATGATTTCCCGTCGCCTGCAACACAATTCCCGACATGATCTCACACGCGGCATCCGGCGTGTACCCCACGATGCCATCCACCGGTTCGCCCACCAGGCCGGCGCTGAGGTCGTATCGGCTGTAGTAAACCGCGGTTCGCCCGCCGACCT
>Ga0116230_10003356_pt1 | contig 15610 bp, 10 predicted proteins | sample S1TSphfallax_3_FD_88678 | JGI IMG/M metagenome (GOLD analysis project Ga0116230, IMG submission 88678) | Host-associated microbial communities from peat moss isolated from Minnesota, USA - S1T2_Fd - Sphagnum fallax MG | ecosystem: Host-associated > Plants > Peat moss > Unclassified | place... | reverse complement strand
GAAGAAGAAGAAGAAGAAGAAGAAGAAGAAGAGACTGCCGGGATTGCGAGAATCGCGCAGAATTGTCGTCTTCTGCAAGAGCTTGAGCTTTACCAGTGCACAGACGAGACGCTGAGAGCAGTATCCGCGTGCAAGAATCTGCAGATCGTGAGACTAATAGGATCAGTGACAGGTTTCTATCACTGCACTTTCACGGACATCGGACTGACGATCATGAGCCAGAGCTTCCGCCGTTTGGTGAAGCTCGAGCTCAGCGGCTGCGAGGCCAGTTACGAAGGGATCTCCGCAATCGGCAAGTGTTGTCTCATGCTGGAGGAGCTAACCCTTTCCAACAAGGGTTTCTACGAGGGTTGGGTAGCAGCTTTGTCGTTCTTGACATGTCTGAAAACTTTGCGTCTTGAAGGATGCAAGCAGATCGATCGCAATCCAGGTCCAGTGCAACTCTTGGGTCGTTGCTCCGCCATCGAGCGCTTACATCTGGAGCGTTGTGATCTTCGTGACAGAGCGGGATTCAATGCATTGCTCACCGTCTGCTCCGTTGTGAAAGAGCTGGAGTTTCAGGATTGCTGGGGACTGGACGATGAAACCTTGAGCCTTGCAGCGAATTGCAAGAGAGTGAAGCTGCTAGGACTCGAAGGATGTTCTCTGGTTACCACTTCAGGAGTCGACACCCTGGTGCAAGCTTTCAGGGATTTGCAGCGTCTTCGCGTCACCTTTTGTGATAACATACGTGATTCTGAGCTCAGCCCTGCTTTGTGTGACCGCGTCTTGACTCTCAAGGAGTTTTCTTGGCGCCCTGATACCAAGTCTGTTCTCGCTGCTGGTCTTGCAGGCACAGGTGTTGGTCAGAGAGGAGGAAGATTCTTCAGACGAGCATAAGAAGAGACTCTAGGTTTTGCTTCTTCTTTTACTACCCTGACTGGGACTTGTCTGCTTGATCCTTGGATGTCTGTGGTTGGGTGCTTAAGGATCATTTCTGGTTCTTTGAAAAATCTATGGATGCAGCTTGCTCCATCTGTAGAGGAGATGTCTGCTCAAACTCAGATGTCTGTGGGCGCTTGAGGATCATGTCTGGTTCTTTGAAAACTCTAGGGATGCTTTCTCCATCTGCAGAGGACATGTCTGCTTGGTCTGTGGGTGCTTGAGGATTATGCCTTGTCCTTTGAGAAATCTACAGATGCTGGCTCCATCTGCAGAGGACTTGTCTGCTTGACCTTGGATGTCTGTGGGTGGGTGCTTGAGGATCATGTCTGGTTCCACTGAAAGGCTGCATGAGCTCTCGTAAGCTGCTGCATTGATCAACATCAATGTCCAAGTGTCACTCAGTTTGAGCACTTTTTTTGTTAGGAGTCCTTGCAGCTGGAGTTTAGAGCTTTACAGATGCTTGCAGATCTATCACATGCCATGGATCTGGAAGCTGTTGCAAAATTGTACTCTCTCTCTTCCATTTCTTCTTTAGCTTAATAAAACAGTATCAACCACAAGCTGCCTTTTGGTTTGTTGCAGTCCTGAAGTGGGAAGAGTTCGAAGCACTTGCTTGTTCTTTAATTAGCTTGTTCTCTCCATTCCACCCACACATACATCCTCCACAAGATACTAAAGGATGCCAAGCAGAGTTCAGGGTCAAGAGATTGATTGCAACAGGGAAAAAGTATATTATGGTATCCCTTGGGCCCAGGAGCTTGGAGAAGCTGCAGCAGATGGTTTTGATGATTTGGTGAGCTTGAAGATTGACATATGCGATCTCAAGCCTGATGAACCAGCTCAGCCAACACAGGCAATTCAGCAGCAACCTGAATTATGAGCTGATCCTTCTGAAGTTTGTGGCATGCTGAGGACCTGGGTTCAAAGGTGTTGACAATTGCTAGTGCTGAGGGGACTTGAGCTTCCTTCGCTCATGGACTTAGCAGCAGCTTGCAGCCTTCTTAGGAAGGACCAAAACTTGGTGAGGTTTGGAAACTTGTATAAGCAAGTAAACTCAGTACTCTCAAGGGCACCACAGTGATTTTCTGGTCATCCTCCAGAAATGGCTCTTCTTACATAAATCAAGCATGGTAACAGATCCTCCAAGATCTAATCATCTGTTCATTCTATTAAAGATTAAAGACTAGGGTGCTTGACTGTGCTAAGATCATGGACACTCAACATTTGGATTTTACAACCACTGCTTCAATGGTATGGAAGCTCTGATACCTGTGTGGAAATTGCCATGGGCAGTTTGTGGAGATTGAAGGGTACCCATATACATATATATGTATGTAGATGGGCATTACAGTGCTCTGCAGGTTGCCCATGCTAGTATAACAAATTCGCTTGCAGGTTGTGGTGGTCTTCCTTTTACAAATGGGGGCCACAGTAGTGCAGTGTATTGAGCTCATAGTTGTGATCCACATGTGAGGGGAATGGAGCTATGTACAATTCATACACATTTTATAAGAGCAAATCCTGCACCAAATTTTCAGCTTCTTCCCCATCTCATGAAGCAAGCAACATAGTTTGTGCTTGATTGAAACACCTAGTATTAGCACTTGAGTGGAACTTGGCAGCTGATTGACTGCCGGATCCTAGAAGGAGCTGGTGGTGGAGTCTTTCAGTGGGTATTCTCAGATTTCTTGGCAGGCCACACCAAACTGTCAACTGTCAAAATTGCCAACTTATAAAATGGAGGCTCCAACAGTAGTTTTGGGTGAAAGCAAGAGAAAGAAGTAAAATGTGTGATCAATGCTCTGCATGAAAGAAAGAAAAAGAAAGCAAGAAAGACATAGAGTGTATGTGCATGACACATGAATCTCAAGACTAAGGACTTGAAGCTTGGTTTGCATGTTGAAGAAGAAATTGATCCACACCATGAGGAGGTGTTGTAGATCATCATCATACCTGTGGGATGCTTTTGAAGAAGCTTGAGGAAAGCCAGAAAAACAGATCTGTAAACAAAATCCAAATTGCCGGATCACTAAGTACTTTGTCTTGCAACAACCACGTGGTCTTGGTCTTGTCGCCAAATCCTAATTGTGTTGGCAAGTTTTGAGTTCAGGGTCTTGGCAAACCCTCATTGTGTTTGCAAGTTTTTCTCTCGACGTTCATGACGGCTGCCGCTGCTGCTGCTCAGCCGATTGTTGTACGCGACAAACTTGTAAGAGATTTGTTAGGCACGAGGGATAATCTGCTGGCTATTACCTTCGACATATTTGTTTCTAAGAAGTGGAATTGCGGCCTTGCCGACGTTTGGGTCGATGCATCCAGGGTGCAGTACGTTTGCTGTCACATTTGCTCTTTCTGCCTGCACTCCACCACCACCACAATGGAAGAAACCTATCAGTCGATATTGCAACAGTTTGCTGCTCCAAGTCAGCAAACCCTAAACCCTAAAACCTTGCAGCAATTAGTCAGAGTCGATCCGGTGCAACATTTTGTTGCTGCTCCAAGTGAGATCTCCTGCGGTAGTCACTAACTCACTCACTCACTCAGTCGATAGTACAACATTCTGGTGCTCTTGCTGCTAGTCTGGTCCTGCAGCAGGCAGGCAGTTAGTGGACGATCTAAGTGCAACAGTTTGTTGCAGCCTGAAAGACCAGAATTACACACACCTGCAGCCGTCTGGCAAGCTCCTTGGTATGAAGGACGTTACACAATTTGGATCGTCCATATGCTGCAAATGCTTCATAGCTGCACACACACACACACAAATTTCACACCCAATAGTACTGGTCAGTGACTAAATGCAGCAGCAAGGGGAACTCATGGGCATTATGCCAAAACATGGCATCCACTATTGGACTCAAGAGATGTCTTGGTGGTTGAAAGCTCACCACAACTTCTCAGTTTGAGATTATTATTGAAGATCCTGTTGTTAAAGAGACGGAACTAGTTCTTCAGACAACTATGGAGACCTTTGAGAAGATTGAAAGATTTTGTTATCGTAGCTGAATTCGCAAACATCGCAAGTTCTTCGAGGATCCAGGAACTCTTGCTGAAGCTCTAGCCAGAGATGATGCACCAAAATGGCAAGCAGCCATGAAAGAAGAAATGAATTCTTTGAAGGAAAACAACACATGGGTGTTGTCAAAGCTATCGAAGCTTCGCAAACCCATTGGTTGCAAGTGGGTATTCCAAACCAAGAAGAACGCTCAAGGTCAAGTTGTACACCACATGGCGAAACTCATGGCTAAGGTTATGCTCAAAGATACAATGTAGATTTTAGCGATACATTTGCTCTAGTGGTGAAATTCACCTCCATTAGAATGTTGTTAGCCACAGTTGTAATAAGAAACTTAGAGATGTATCAAGTTGACTTCAAAAGTGCATTCTTGAACAGAGATATAAATGAAATCATTTTCATGGAACAACCTGATGGACAAGTTCTCAAAGGAAAGGAGGAATTTGTTTGCAAGTTGTAGAGGTCTCTATATGGGCTAATGCAAAGCTCAAGAGCTTAGTACCAAAAGCTAGATATTTTCCTTGCAGAATTGTTTTTTACTAAGTTGGAGTCCAACCACAATGTTTACATCAACACATAGGAGGGTGTAATCATCATTGTGTATGTTGATGATTTTCTCATCTTTGCATGAGATGCAAAGGTTTTTCATTTGGTTGGAAGACATTCTTTGTAGCATATTTTCAATGACATCCTTGGGAGAAGTGGAGTGCATTTTAGGACTTCAAGTAACTAGGGATAGATCCCAAAGAAGCATTACATTGGGGGGTCAGCATAATTATATTGTAGGAGTCCTAACCAAGTTTGAGATGGATGCATGCAAACCTATCACTACACCTCTAGATCCATGTGCTAGATTTTCAAAGAGTCCAAGTTCAAGTTTAGTAGAAGAAAAACATTCCATTCAAGAAGGTTGTAGGTAGCGTCGTGTATTGCATGGTTGGCATAAGACCAAACATAGTTGCAACTATTGGAATCGTTGCTCAATCCTTCAATAATCCTGGACTACCACAATGGCAAGGTATCAAACAACTATTGAGATACTTGCAAGGTATTCAAAACCTTGCATTATGATATTCGCTAGATCCTATTGAGAAGAACATTAACATAGCACTACATGGATTTTGTGACTCTAACTAGGGAGGTAACGAAGTGACATAGACACTAAAATATCAACAAGTGACCATGTGTTTATTCTTGGTGAAACAACTATTTCTTGGGCAAGCAAGAAGGGAGCTGCAATAGTTCTTTCTTCTACATAGGAAGAGTACATGGCTTGTATTCAAGCAACTAAAGAGGCTCTTTAGCTTAAAAGATTCCTAGGAGAGGTTGGATATAAACAAGAAAAACCAACCTTGATCATATTTTCTAATAGTCAAGGAAGTTTGGTTTTGCTGGAAAAATCCAGTTCTCCATTCACACACAAAGCATATAGACATACAATTCCATTTTGTTAGGGAACACATCTCCTCCAACAAGGTTGAGTTTCAATATCTTCCAACAAAGGAGATGACTATTGATATTTTTATGAAAGAGATGGTAAAGATAAGTTTGAAACTTGTAGGAAAAAATTAGGATTAATACACCTTAAATAGAAAGCTTGACATCATTGAATGGGGGTGTTAAAATTACAATGAGTTGTTAAGCTTATCTATAGCTGATTGATTTATGTGGTGTTAGCTAATTTCTTTGAAAGCCTTGTGACAATCATTGATGTCCTTATTATTTTGCTACATGACTTGTTCGACTTTTCTAGGTGTATTTATTGATTGAGATGTATATAATGTGTGGTAAGGATCAATAAAATTATCCTTTTCTTTGACATTATTGTACAATGCCAAACAAAGCACAAGTGTGTGTTTAATAGTGGATTACATATTCGATAGTAGACTTGATCAACAAACAAGTCATTATCCACTTCCATTTCTCTCTGATCTTTGTTTAACTACAATTCTTTGTATGCTAGATTAAGTCTTTTGTAAGTCAATAGTTTCATTGATGTAGACTATGTTGACAACTTAGAAAATCATAAGACTACTTCTAGCTACAAGTTTTCATTGGGTAGTGGCTTTGTATCATTCAATAGCATCAAGCAAAATGCAATTGCACATTCCTTTTCCAAAGCCACGTGCTAACATAAGGAACAAAAAAGATTCTTTAAATAAAAAAACTCTTACAAGAACTATGCATGAATTTTAAAGAGTTAATCATAATGTTGTGTGATAAACAAAGTGCAATTAAAAGACTAAAAAACCAATAGGTTGTCATTATTAGTTAGTTATACATACTTAGGTTAGTTAAATCTAACAATCTTGTTAGACCAATTAAATTAGTTTAGGTGGTTAGTAATTATGTTTAAGTTTGTTATGCTTGGTGTTCCCTAAATACATATTATTCTATGCCTCTTTTGTGCATTAGAAGGATGTACATTTTATTTCTCCATAAGTAAACAACACCTCTCAACATCCTCATGTAAGTTGCAAGCAAGCAATATAACAATTATTCCCAAAGATCTATGACTTGCATTAATTTCGTCTATGACATTATCTAATCCTCCATTGCAACTCAAACTTCATCTATTGTCATATTCTTTTTGAACTCTTGTATTCATCTTCATGTTGTTTGAGAATATTTTACAAGGATTACAAACCTAGTTTTTTCCTAAACTCAAGTGAACAAGCTATTTTGTGGCTTGTGATAAAAAAATAATGCACGATTGATATTGGAAAAATTCCATCTAAAAAAGGATGGCCTGGAAAAAACCTTTGCTACAAATCATTTGGGTAAGTAAGGGCTAATGATCAATAATTTGAAACTATCTTTTGCAAGTGGGTCTTATGTGATTTGGATCTTGGACAAATGTTTGTGAGCTACTAGCCAATCAGAATTGCAAATAGGATCATAATTTTGACAATTACCAACTAATGGAAAAATATTGATTGCATGCATGTCATTTCTTGCTCACCAACTTGCTTTTGGACAAAATGGAAGAGTGGGAAAGAGGTGTGTATCATGTAGTGGTGGCACCCAAGGCTATTCAAGTTGATTACAATGGTGTCATTCACTTTCATAGGATACATGATGCAAAGAGGTAAAATAAATTCAAAGATCTTTAAATCAAAACCTCAAACTTCTAAGTTATGCTTATAGCTCATAAAACAACTCCACCAACACATTGTAATTTGTAAAAACATATTTTGGATCTAAAACAATAGAAACTTACAAGTTAATTAGTTTTAAAAAATGGTTTTGGGATAACATATTTGCACAGGATAAGATGTAGTGGTTAGCAAAAATCATTACACAATTTAAATTATGTTATGAATTGATTAAATAGTTTGATTGGTCCCCACAACAGTCTCCCATTGTTGTTGATTGGTAAATTATCTGATTGGTCTTTCACTTTTCAAATTTATGGTTGAATATTGTGATATGTAAGTAATTAGTGGTGGATGTGAGAAATATTGTTGCAAGCTTATATACCTAGTGTGGGTGGAGTTATTTTTAAATTAAAAAAGGATTTGCATCATGCATCCTAGCTTAACTACCAAAGAGGATTTTGATTGCAAAATGTCGTTTGTAAAATTTCAACTATTGAATCTCATTAGACACACATGCAAAAACAATAATAACTTACATTATGTCAAAACATGGCATTCATGATTAGGTTCATGCAACTAAAGATAACATAAGGGATGAGTTCGATTTGACTATAAATAACATAAATAACAAGTTCTTAGTTGGAAAATACCAATCACGAATGCCATGTTTTGACATAATGCCATGAATTCCCCTTGTTTTCAAATGACATCACTCATCCCATGTGTGAGATTATGAGCAATGTGGTTTTGGACTAGAGATCACCCCACCCAATGTTTAGTAGGTGGCTTGAAGATTGATGGTTACAATGCATGCCAATAAGACCACATGGAAAAACAAATGTATCATCATAGTGTGGTATACCTAAACAACAAACATCAAACTAAACATCCACCAAGACTTCAGAACATTTCAAGTATTTTCAAAAAAGTTTGAAATATGCAAACCATCCTGGTTCAAGATTAATGTACCACTGTTGTCTCCAAGTTATGGAGATTGCATACCTTGTATGGGTTTGATTTGTTTTTGGATTTGGTCTATGATGTCATGCATATCTTGCCATTATGTTTCTTCAAGAAATTTATTTTTGGGATGGTTGTTGTGTTAAGGTGTCAGAGTTGGAAATTACATTGTTTAAAGTGACAAAACAAAGGCCACAAGATTTGGGTGTTTGATGGCCTTTTCACATCACAAATAGGTTTGGATATTTGAAAGTCGAATAATATCAACATTTCATTTCATTTTTTCTTCCTTACATCTTGGATTGGATGGGATTTATTGAAAATGACCCCATTTGTGTGATAAGACTCATCTTAACAAAAATTGCTAAGCTATTTTTTTCTCATGGTTGCACTTATATATGGGTGGATTAAAAAGTCCATGTTTGTACCACACAACCTCCTTTTTTTGTGGAAGATCCTCTCAAAGGAATTACTAAGGCTTAATGGTGCACCATTAGAGCATGTGTCAAGTCAATACAATTTTCACAAATGATGAAGCTTTTGATTATTCTATGGACTTATATTTTTTCATTTTTTTTCCAAAAAAAAAATTGTAAATTCTTATTGCTATGAATAGAACTTATTTTTTTATTGATGTTTGTAGGTAATGGTGAACTATTTGACAATGTCACAAGGCATGGATCACATAAAATTCACTAGTGTTTCAACTTTGAGCGAAATGTATCAAACTATTTATAACTCAAAACTAATAATAAGGAGAATGAAATCACCTACCCCATGTATCATACAAGGTTGGGTTTCACAACATTACACAAGTAGTTACATATTAACAAGGATGGTATGTTGCTTCCATAATTGGTTGTTTATGAATGTACCACAAGTATTTAATGATGTCATCTCAAAAACAAGTTGGGAATACAATGCGTGAATCAATACCACTACAAAATACCTTAGTTTCCTACTTTAAATTTATAGAAATTTATTTTAAAACCAAAGTGGTCATGATCCATGAATAATAAAAAATAAAAAACATCAAGTTGAGTTTTTGAATCAAGTATGCATGATGATCAATAGAAATTCAATTGAAAATTACATACTTTTCTTTCAAGTGATTGGTAAGCTGAACATTAATATAAGGTTTCAACTTGTTATGTGTTTTGTTTTGGGATTGTTTTTGTTGATCATGTAGAGTTAAATATGTCTAATGATCAGTGGGAATTTAGTAGGTTAATTAGATGTTGTTTCCTAGTTGTCAATTGACTTGTTAATTTAGGAAACTTGGTTTCATGTGGTTGTGGACATGTTTGATAGGTGCATGTCCATTGACTCATGGCGTGGGGATTTTGGTCGTATTTCACGAAAGAAAGTTGAACAACTTTGGAAGTTGAAACAAGTTCTACTACCATGTCCTTGCAAAGATCTAGTGAAAAAGAAGGGTATTTTTGTAGGGTGGTGTTTAAGGAATAGGTCGATGATGATGTTTTGCACAACAAAGATGTATTTGCAGAGATATTGGATAAGATAAAGAAAGGGATCCTTATTGAGGAAACCATTACTTTATTACCGAGAAGATGTCACATGCGATCTTTAGTGGTATTAGATTTAGTGTGGGGGATCACATTGTTGCAAGATTCAATGACATGTTAAATCACTTGTTGATTACATTGGGAGAGTGGACATGGAAGGCATGGATCACCTTTATATTTATGCACCAATGCATGTAGCATCATCACTTGTTTTTCTAGGCAAAATTCTTTTGGCAAATCTTGGAGGTAGGAAGCTCAGGTAGCTTGCACATTCTAGCATATCACAAATGTAATTGCTCATGGCAAACCCCACATAAACCCCAATCATGACATTCAGTCGGTCCATAAATTGGTTCACAAGTTTATGGTGCATCCTATTTTAAGTAGGATTGATGCAATCATAGCATCTGAACTTGTTGATCTATCAATCAAGACACATATGTTGGCTTCATGAGGTTGTCCACCATTTCGTAAAGTGCATGATTTGGTTTCGTTCAAACATCCTACGTGGGAGCCTTCACATGATTATTCTTTGGGAGTTGTTAGGAAGGTGACATTACCTATTTATCTATGCCTACATGGAGAGGTTGATATAAGTCTAAATGAGGACTCTTGTTTAAATCAACCATACATAGGTAGGGTGGAGTTCAGTTGCTTGCAGAGAATTGGTGCATTAGACAAATACAAGGATGTTTCACTTAAATCAACCCAAGTGTACCCTTGGACATGTTTAGTTTAACATGTCTCAAATCTTGGCCATGTTAATCAATTTTCAACAAGTGGAACCCCTCTTGAATGGGACGGAGTGAAGTTCTAATCCAACTTGGATCTCCAATGCCAACCCACATTTGTTTTAAATTTTTGCACAATTAATCTTAAACATCTAATTTGGCTAGAGAAAATATATTTTACACTGGCTAGAAAATTGATTATGATCAAAAACTTGAATTGAAGCAACATCTTGGATTAAATAAACTTTTGGATCAAGATTTGGGGACAAGATTGAGAAAAGCCATAAGTTAGTTCACTACCAAACCATGTCCATTTTGATGATGAAAGCAAAAGCAACACTAATTTTATCCACTTGGAGTACTACTATATTGGACTTTTTGTGGTGCTTGTTGCCATTGGATGGGATAGGGTATGTCTCTAATAACTTTCATTGGTTATATTACTTGTAATTTCTTTTCACTCATATTTTGAACAAATTCATTCCCAAGAACATTGTATTATTGTTACACCAATGTCATGTTTGCAGCCATTGAACATATTTGTACTTTTGTTGAATAATAAATATGCCTCAATGAACTTAAATGTTGGCCACATATTTTCTTCACAAGTTGTTTCAATGATTGTTGTTTAATGTAATAATTCCAATTATTATGAGAGTTTTGTTTTGATAGTTTTGGGTTTTGGTAACAATGCTCCTTTGGTATCAACACCTATCTAGGCCTGGGACTTTGCATCACCCGAAAAACTTACTATAAAATTTAACCATGAATGTTAGATTGTTTACAAAGGTTTCATATTTGCTTTTCATTTTGTGTCTTAAAATTTTAAGCTAAGGTAGCTTCAAGATTGACTCAATAGATGGTTGAAAACAAAAATTGCCATTACCAACATAATATGCAAATCCCAAGTAAATATGTTCCTACTATGAAGGACATGAAATCTCACATTGCATGACTTGATTATGTCTTGTTGCATGGTTAGATGGCAATTTCAAGAAGGCCATGAAGGATGGGAAGCTTGTAATTATTGAGGTACATAACAATTCTAAAATTATTGTACATGTTTTTGTAATCTATGTTCATGTAGACACTAGTAGCACTATTATATTGTTTCAATTATAACACAATAAAGCTTTTAAACAAAACCATTGGGTTCTAGGGGCTTCATTTGGACCCATCCATCTATTTAGTGGATGAAGGAATAGGAGGGTTTGAAATGGGAACAATTCAAATGAAAGTTGTTCCTTCACTAATTGCTGAAAAAATGGTAGTTGTTGTCAGTGAGGACAAAAAATATCTTGACAAAGATGGAGTTGCAAATGAACTCAAAATGTATGTCCAATGGTTATTGTGCATCCTTGAAATCAATGTGCAAATGCATCCAAACAATATCTCCGTTCCATTTTGCATGTGATTTGCATGCTTACCTTAAATATAGGTTGCATATCATAAGATGATTTAGTAGTATGTTTAGTAGACTTTAGTAGGTTCAAGGAAGGACTAACTATGCAGAGTTTACACAATTGAAGTTTTGTATTATTGTTTTTGTGATTGATCTTATCTTCTTCTTCCAATGGTTGTCACCATTAATGTACTTTAATTACAAATTTTGCAAGTGCTTGAATTTTTAATGTCTTAATTTATCTAATGGTTGGTATGATGTGGCAAGGCTATTTGTAATGACTTCCTTGTCTATTGCAAAGGGAATCATGAAACTATTTAATCTTGAAAAAAAAGGAAATCCCTTAAAATTTAATACAAATATTTTTCAAGTTTTTTCATTACAATTTAATTAAAAAAATCCCCCTTAAAACCAAGGGGGAATCTTTTAAAATTTAACATAGAAAATTTTCAATTTTTTTCTTATACAAGTATTCTAAACAAATCCCTTTTGAAGTTAAGGGGGAATCCTTTAGAATTTAATGTAGAGATTTTTCGAAAATCCCCTTACAAATTAACTAGACAAATCCCCCTTGCTTCCAAAGGGGGAATCCTTTTGAGTTTAACGCAAAGATTTTTCAAAATCCCTTTACAAATAAACTAAGCAAATCCCCCATCAAACCTGAGGGAATGTCTAAAAACTTAGCACATTGTTTTTTTACAAATCCCCCTAAACTAAGGGGGAATCCTTTAGAATTTAACAAATAATTTTGAAATAATTAAGTTAAATGGTGAATTTCACTATGTAATTTAGTTCCTTAAGGGGGAAATGCAAAAAGGTGTGATATACATGGGGCATTTTAAGGTATTTTCCTATGTTCATAGGGGGCATTTGGAAAATCTTTGTTGTGAAAATATGAAATAGAATACCATCTAAAGTACTTTTAAAAAATTATATTCATGAAACAAAAACCCCAAACCTTGTTTGAAAAGCTTTCCTAACCAATAAGTTCAAGGAAAATAACCACTATGACATTCTTGAAACTTTGCACGTGAAAGTAATGAATAAGAACATCAAAATTCAAAATATTTATTACATTGTTAAATATTCAAAATCTATACAACATAGTTAATATATTCAATTACTAATTTAAAAAACAAATGTGTTTCCTATACTTTTCCAAAGTTTGATGGGTCCTAAAAAATGGTGTGACATTAGATTTTGTGGTACCACCCAATCATACTTTCACCCCCATATGTTTTATCTTCAAAATTTCAACTCACAAACTATATAAAGGAGGTGTTTTGTCTTGTATTCTCACACTAAAGTACATGTGCCATGTTGGGATGAGCTCATGAAAGCTTAACCCTAAAAGCAAAACACAAAACGAAATTTAAAAAATTGCATGTGGTTACTTTTTAACTCACTTACCCTTCTACTTTCCTACCTACTTGCTTACTTAAATAAATAAGTAGGTAGGTAACTAGGTAGGTTGATATGTAGGAGCTATTAACTTACATACCTATGGTTATGTATCAACTTACCTAGGCATATATATATTTCCAAAATATTATTAAAAAATCCTCATAGTGCCACGTGTTAAATTTTGATGAAAATATGAAAAATGACATCAGCTCATGTGATATTATGGTTGTAGTTATAGGGGAGTTGCATTATAATTGAAAAGGAATCGTTGCAACAAAGTTGCAACTAATGAGTTACATTAAAGTGAAATCGTATATATAGTGAGTTGCAATGGTCATTGCAACTCAAAAATTAACTTGCAAGTCCAATTGCAAAACACCTTTTTTTCTACTAGTGTGAGTCCAACAACTAGTCTACTTTTTTTTTCTAAATCTATAGCATTAAGGGTTGATCTATTAGATTGTGATTATAGTTTTTAGTTTCATAATCTTCAACTTTTTGGATGATTACATTGGATTGGAAATTTGAAGAGGAATGTACATGTCTTTTGGTTTGGCATTCATGAGCCTTTCATGCCATCTCTTGTGTTAGTTCATGGTAATGATGCATGATATGTCCAATGAGATTGCAAAAGTGACAAGGGCCCACTTTCTTTTTCTCATATGTCTTTTCCAGTGTGTTCTTTTGTCCTAGTTGCATTTTAGTGATGCCATAAAATTTGGGGTGTATTTATCATATTAAATAAACCATATATGATCATTCTAAAATATATTATTACTTTAACTAATTTATTTATTTATTGAAAGTTTATTACTCTAGTTGATATTACACATTTTCCAAATCAAACAATTCAAATGAGGTGTTACTAATGTTTGAACCATTATGCACTTTGATACACATTTTTTAGAATTTGAATTTTTGAATTATGACAATGTGAAGCCCCTCAAAAATAAGTTTTCCCATAACTTACTTAAATTTGACATTCAAAACATGTTTTTTGATATGATACTAAAGTGCATTGCATGTGCTAGATTCATTAAATGATGCCCCAAACCCTTTGTAAATGCAACATTTGAATGAAAATACAACTTTTGAAACTTTCAAAAGCTTCAACATATCACATTCGATACCCTTATGTAATTCAAAAAGACAATCTCCTAAGGCATCACTTACTTTCTAATCTACTTGTCACAAATTTGTGTGTTTTTGATTGGGAGGGCTACTTTTTAAAGTATACTTTAGCATGCTTTCACCCCTCGACCCACTCTGAAAAATATCAATTGATAGGAAAGCAAACAGAAAAATTACACAATCTTTGGACTTCACGGTATGTGTATCTTGATTTACTCTTATTTCTTGCATTTCTTAATGAGTTAAGTATTACCGCTGTAGAAAAGTGTTCATACACTTCAGTGCTTCATCCAGTTAACAAAAACTGAAAAGGAATGTCATAGAAGAATGCTCATATGCACATATCAGCAAAGCATGGCTCACGAACTTCTCATGAAAGTGCCTAATGCTCTGATACCATGTTTACTTGAGAAGAAATAAAATGTACATCCTTCCAGTGCACAGAATAGGCACAGAAGAATAAGTACCCAGGGAACATCGAGCACAGCAGACTTGCTAATCTCCTCCGCGACCACCTGCTGCAACAAGCTGCTAGCTCGTTTCTGTAGCAGCAGCTAGACCTCTCTTCTTCCAGCTCCTTTCCAGCTTCCGCCTCACTATAAGTCTACTGATCTCAGATCATTAACCAAAAAAACAGAAAAAACCCTTTACGACTACGTCTAATACAAGACACTAGCTGATCAGTCCAAATTGTGTTCCGTTAGAATGAATTCCCGCAGCAGCTCTGCCATGACTGCAGCAACTAAGTACCAATGTCTAAAACCCCTGATGATCAACAATGCAACAAAACTTCGATTTTGGATCGCGCAGGCCTTTGGGTAGCTGCGAATCCGTCGGAATCATTTATGCAATCTCGATGAGTAGTCAGTCTCGACTCTCTTTGTCCACAAACTTCAGCTTCTTAATCTTCTTCTTCTTCCTCTTCAATTCATTATTGATCTAGACTTGAAATTCCAGCTCCTGCACAAATGACTAGTTAATGAATTTTCTTTTTGGAAGAAGATCTGATCCTGCAGCTCTGAAGTACTCTTTTATTGCGCCAGATCTACGTAATAGAAAACAGTCCTCCAAAATGCCTAGCGGGATGTTACCTGTTGTAAACACTCCTCCAACTACACTAAAAATTTCTTCAGAGGTTTTAGGAGAGAGATAGAGAGAGAGATGGGTCGGAACTCTGCAAGAGACTATTTCTGGTGGACCCTATATAAGAGACTGGTATGAGCCAAGGCCATGCGAGCCTTATACCAATACCAGCCTCGAATGAAGGAGAAAAGAAAACCTCCCATACCAGGGTCGGGCTGGTATCTATGTTCAAGAATTGTTTCCAGACCAACACTAATAACAAAATCCTTAAGGGATCAGCTTTTGTGCAAAATCGACCATTTCAACACAAATTTTTTGTTTTGAATAGACCTTTGGAG
>Ga0116230_10003355_pt1 | contig 15611 bp, 11 predicted proteins | sample S1TSphfallax_3_FD_88678 | JGI IMG/M metagenome (GOLD analysis project Ga0116230, IMG submission 88678) | Host-associated microbial communities from peat moss isolated from Minnesota, USA - S1T2_Fd - Sphagnum fallax MG | ecosystem: Host-associated > Plants > Peat moss > Unclassified | place... | reverse complement strand
GGATAATGTTCCATTTAAGAACACGCTCGTTGCCGCAAAAGCAGATGCGGCGCAGGAAACGGCTTCATCCACCGGGCAGAGGAGCGCACAAGGGTCGCAGTATGCTTTGGAGGGGCGTCGAATTTCGGCACACAGCAGAACCCCCTTTGGCTGCTACCGGCTGTTCTGCCGTGCGGATGGCACTCCACTGCATGTAATCGTTGACAAGCGAAACGGGTTGCAGGAGAAGCGGAGTTGGCCTGAACTGAACCTGATTGATACCTATGGAACCATCGGTGGTGGGAAAGTCGGCCACTACAAAAAGCAGAAATCCGAACTGGTCTTTCTCGTACTGGGCGATCCCTATGAGCAGGAGACCGTGATCATCATCTTCACGATGAGGTATCTGGAAGGACGCAGTGCCCGGAAGATCGCCCAGTATCTCAATGCGTTGGGTCGGCCAGCGCCGATAGGTGGAAAATGGGCCGAGGGTCAGGTGTCCAACATCTATAACAATGAGGATTACACCACGGTCGCAATCGCCAACCGAAAGTCGGCGGCACGATACTTCCGTCGCAATCGCAAAGGCCCGCAGAAGGTCGAACACGATGACATAACGCTGACGATGGCGACCAGCATCAAGCCTACCATCCGTGACCGGGAAGACTGGCATGAGGGCAATGAACCCCACCTAATTCATTTCCTGAAGGATGAGAATCTCCGGCAAATTGCCATGGCGAAACAAGCCCAAATGTGGGAGCGCCGGCTTGATCCAACGTGGACCCCCAAGAACAAGAAGAAACGTACGCCGGGCGCATACCTGCTCTATCCGCTGCTGCGTGCGAGGCAGGATGGACAGTCGCTGGTGGGGAGTTCCTCGGGCACTTCGGAACGTCCCGTGCGGGTCTACCGCCACAAGAGGGCCAAGAAAGAACTGTCGTCGGGGAGCATCTATGGCCGCGTCTTCAATGCTGACGTGCTTGAGAAAGCGGTGCTGAATGTGCTCAGCGAGATCCTTCGTGATTGGCCGGAACTTGAGCCACGTCTGTTATCGCACGTCCAGAACCACATCAGCCTCGCTGCCCAGGACGACGACACTCTCAAGGCAAAGGAGCAGCAGCGGGTGGAAGTTCGCGAGCAGCTACTGCTGTACGTACGAACGCTCACACCCAAGACTCAGGCCGATCTCGCGCCTGTGATCAGTCGGCTGGAATCTCACCGTGACGCTCTGGACTCCGACATTGAAATGCTGAAGAAGCAGCACGCCTTCTCAAACATTGATCCCACGCATGTGGTGGCAACGCTCAAGGATCGGCTGAAGGATTTGGCCGACGCGGTTCCCACCCTGCCGCCGATGCAGTTGATGGATGTTCTGGCGAGCCTCACCGACAGGCTTGAAGCAGACATGGAGACCAAAGATGTGGGCTTCGCGTTCCACCTGCCAACATGGATTGCCCTTTCTGACTCCAAAAACGCCATAGCTACAATGTGTACTGGAGCCAATCAGGAGTTCTCGGTTGGCCTTGGTACACACCGCGATCCGAGCCTGTTTTTGCAGTTGGGAGATGGCACATGCCGCTTCACATATCCCCATCACCAGAGCGTGGAATGCCATTCCAGCAGGAGTTCCCGACGCGCGGCGTGAGAGCCACCGACCGTGATTGAAACAAGTTTGAGCCGATTCATCGGCAGGAGATCCATCATGAAACGAAAGCGAAAAGGACGCAGAGGACGCAACGCACACAACCCACATGGGCCTGTACGCAAAGACGGCGCGGATCGCATCAGCATCCGTGTCGTCGATCTTTTGGATGCCTGTCCGGGGAATCGCACCGACACTGGCAAACCGATCATCATGGTGACCGTGTCGCGCGCCGACGACATTGAGACGATCGCCTTCAACCTGCGGGATACCAACCGCCTCGCGATCCAAACGCTCGCCGTTCTTTCGGCATTTGGCGTACCCCTGGCCGCACAGATTCTTGCCGACAACTTCGTTGGCGATGCCGGCGTACAACTCGATGCCATGGACTGAAATTCGGGTTTTTTGTACCAGCTTCGATGCGCTTGACTTGTTCTGGTATTGGTCCGGCCCACCCAATCCACCGAGCGCGGGACACGGCTAAAAGTGCTGCATTTCTGCCACTTTCACTGTGATCTCCTGTGGCCCAAATGATCGTGACACTAGCTGTTAATATCGGTGACGATAGAAATTAAAGTATTTTTTCGGCGGCGCAATTTTCACTCGTGTTTGTAACCCTTGAATCCTTCCCCGTTTCTGATTTCACAATTTCACTCAGCGCGCGAAATCCCAACGCCAGCGAAACGATTTTTTCCCTTTGCTCTTTCAAACCCCCTTATGCTTGCTCCATGAAATTCGAGCCCTCGGGTTTCGAGGGCGAACTAGAAAGGGATCTTTTATGACGAGCGTCGAAACTTTACGAAGAATGCCTCAAACCCATGACGACAGCCCGGAGTTCATCGCTCTGCGATGGATAATTGAGAAAATGATGTACGCGGAACGATTGAATGCGTTAGATGTTCAATCCACCCGCGTCGAGTTCCCTGGACACGCGCCGATGGTCAATTTCGGCTCAATGGTCACTTCTGATTCAGCGCTGATCCAGTTGATTCGTGATGCCGCCAGGCAAACGAACTCTTCATCGGTCTTTGTAATTCGGCCGACGACCGTTGCACCAGACAGGAAACGCGGTGTCTTCTGCTACGTCGAGGCTTTGTTCGGGAAGATCCATCATACGTATTACCAGATGTACGATGGTGAGGGTTGAAACGCAGTTGAAAATGACGAACGGCCGTTGGGTCGCCTGCTCTATGCCCCAGGCGAACCGATACCCAAATGACGGCTGCCTTGCTGGACACCTCCATCATCGTCGCCGAGTCGGTTGATCGCGCGCCTCACCGACGGCGGTCACCAGAACTGTCAGCCGGGCGACCACGTTCTCTGTGGTTAGAGTGTTCCGGAGAAGAAAATGTTCAGGCTTTCATTTCTGAGTTTAAGCGGTGCCAAACATTGACCGCCCTGAGGACGTAATTCGGTTTCTTCCTCGCTGCCATGGGAATGAATCCATCGTCCCTCCATTTTATCGTACCTGAGTCGCCAGTTTTGAGCGGGAACTCCAAATGGCGTCGATTGGCCTGCGAGCCAACCGATCGCTGTTCCAGCACCCAAGCGAACGCCTATGACAACCATTCGAGAATCTCGCTGATGTGTATGCCGTGGATCACCACGGCATACACACAACGCTGCTTGATACTGCCGATTTTCTTTCAGACGTTTGAGAATGGGCGTAATCTCCGGAATGCTGTCTTTCCACTGACTGCCCATATCGCAGCATCGGGCCATCGCTGCCGCTGCTGCCCACAGAACATCAAAGTTGCTATCGCCGGCGGCGGCGTCAATTAAAATACTACGGTCCGTCGATGATGGCACGAGCGTTGCACTCGCCGCCGCAATCGCTTCGGCAGAAGGTCGGCTTCGAACATTTGCGACAGCAAGCCGAATCTGTGACCCCCCGAAACTTGAATTCATTAAGACATCAAAGGTGTCGGCGGTTGCAGATGGCACCAGTAATTGGCATGGGCCCGCTCCCGAATTCCAGTCGAAAGTGTCGGCGGGCTGTAAGCTTTCATCCTTGTTCAACAGTCTAGCCAGCGCAACCCCCTCACCTCTTAGTGTTACATGGAATAGGCACGGAGATTGCGCACGATTGGCTTCAATCCAGACATCAAGATCCGGCTCGCTTAGGCGAAAAAGAGGATGGTTGGGAAACGCGGACCGCCAGATCTTGTCGGATGATTTATCGGGGGTGTCAGTCAGCCCTATCAGGCGTATTCCAGGTAAGACATTCACCGATGAGAAGTCGGTAAGACGCCCGTCAGTTATTAAAATTACGATCGCCTCTTCCAAACTTTCGATGGCACGACGCTCGTGGATAGATTCAATCACTGGTCCGGCAAAACTGCCGCAACCCGCCGCAGTTTGACGGAGCACCCGATCAGTAAGCACTGAGGAGAGGTCTAAGCCGCCATCAATCAGGTGGCCGACATTTACGGGTTCTGGGAGCACAATTTGGGCAGGATTGCTAAGGCAATAAATCCACACGGGCCATTTTCTTGGCAGCTTTGCTAGGAGCATTGGCAATCTTGCCAATAAAGCCTGCATCGATCCGGCCGAATCCGAGAGATCAAGTACGATCGCAACCGCAGTCGCAGGCACGGTTGCAGCGACAAGTTCTACCAAATCAAATTGCTGGGGTTGTGCGGCTCCCTGTGGCAAAGGTAAAGATGCCCGCCGGATTTCTACGCCTGCTGTCATTTCTGACCAAACAGTTTTACTTACGTTTTCAGAGCCAGTCACGGATTTTCCTCCGCGCTCGGAAAGTCGCATGGACTGACGAGGATTCCGCGTTCTGCGAGCTTGACGCCAAGTTGGCGTTCAATAAGAGCACTTGGGAATCCACTGAGACGCACTCCATCCTTGGTCAGCGATACTTGAATCTCTCTTGCAGGTCGCGCCGGTGGTGACCCTTGCGTTAGCAGCGCTGTTGCCCCCGCTTGGGTCAAAGCGTGAATGCCTTGATTTTCCGAACCGCGCCATTTCAATGGCCCAGGACTTCCCGCCCGATATTCACCATCAATGCAAATGTCAGTTTGTTGAAGGAGAGGCGCAAATCTTTCACCGGCAGAATTGAGGGCCGCTAAACTATAGCCCGAATAGACAAGTACATCCAGACCGGCTCGGCGGATCATCTGTGCCAATTCTGACATCGCCAACGCCTGTTCAAATGGTTCACCGCCACTAAAGGTGACGCCATTCAGCGACCGCCGCGCATGACTTTCCAAAATGAGCGATTCGACTTCGGTAACTGATAAGTCGTGTCCCGCGCTGAAATCGAACAGATCTGGCTTCATGCAACCGGGACATCGCCGAAGGCATCCCGCTACCCACACGACGGCCCGTTCACCAGGTCCGGCAACAAATGATCGCGGCTCAAAAGCCGCAAAGCGAACTATGCCAGACCGTTGCGATGGTGCCGAAATACCGATGGGCAAAAATGTCTCATCCAGTATCGGCTTATCAACCATTGTGGACTCCGTCTTGGAAGATTGTTTAGCTCATCGGCTCGGGTCGATCCATTCGAATTGCAACGCAGCACGATCAAAAACAAAGCCGTCTTCAACAATTTTCTCAAGCTCAACCCGGTAGTCCGCTCGGAATGTTCGACCCTCGCAAGCCTCACGTTTCAGAAGCAGATCCTGTGATAGAGCATTGATGGCCCACTTATTCAGCAGGTTTCTCACCCCGCGTGCGCCATTTCTACCGAAGCCATTCGGGTGGACCATCAGCAGCCGCTTGAATCCCTTGGTGCAATACAAACCGACGCCAAACCGGCTCGAAAGATTCTGATTAACTGCTTCAACCTGCTGCTCGACGATCTTTAGCTTTGCAACCTCGTCGGTGAGAAATCGAAAGACCAGGATGTTGTCCTCACCGATCCGGTTTAGAATCTCGGGGCGACCGAGCGTGTTGACAAAGTAATCCTTCACTTCTCGCCGAAAATGATCGCATAACTGCGGGTATGAAAGGGCGGCTAGCCGGCTGTAGCGATCAGCGGAGCCTTCAATAGCACCCTGCAATTCAAGGGCAGCCGCGCCGCCGGGCATTGATCGGCCCGTCTGTGGTGCGGTACCAAGATTGCTCGTGAAAATCAGAATTGCTTCGGAAAAATAGACCGTCCGTCCCATGCCGTCGGTCAATCGACCATCATCAAGCACCTGTAAGAACTTATCTAAAATTCTGCCGTGTGCTTTTTCGATCTCATCGAACAGTACAACGCTAAACGGCTTCGCCATCACCGCGTTTGTCAACTGGCCGCCCTGATCGAAGCCCACATAGCCTGGCGGTGCGCCAACGAGTCGTGCCTGCTGGTGCTCTTCTGAATATTCGCTCATGTCAAAACGGATCAGTGCGGACTCATCGCCAAATATTAGTTCGGCGATTGCCTTTCCCAATTCCGTTTTTCCGACCCCTGTGGGGCCGACAAAGAAGAATGCTCCCCTTGGCTTCGACGAAGTATGCTGAGTAGCGACGTCGCTCATGCCAAGCTTTGCCCTCATCAGTACCGGTATAACCTCGTCAATCACATCGTCTTGTCCTTTGACTCTCCGACATAAGGTTTCCTTCGCATCGCGCAGGGTCTCGGGCCGCACTTTCCCCCATGCGTTCTCGCGCGTACCGAAACGGAACCGATCCAGTAAAGGCTTTATCTGAGACGGCCCCAGTCCAAGGCGTTCGTGCCGGCTCAAAGCCGCCAATGCGAGCAACTCTTGATTGTTCAATCCGTCCGAAAGATTAGCCACGAGCCTAAGTTGCGTACCGTCTGAAGATGGATCAAAGCGATCGCCGGGTGCGCTGTCATCGAAAAGCTTAGCGTTGTCACGGAAAAACAGTTCTCGTTCTTCCAAGGTCGGCATTGGAATAGCAACGGACTTACTAAACGGACACTGTACATGCAATTCCTGGGGGATCTCGCCAGCGGTATTGAAAACAAGCAGCAGACGGGAGTTTAGTCTTTCGGGTGATGTCTCCGGCTGAATTGACATCGCGGCCTTCTGGAGCAAAAGCGATAGCTGACGATCATTTGCGTCCTGACGGTCAGTAAAACTGAGATATCGATCAGTGAATCGGCATACGATCGCTACCGGCGCATCCTGGCGAGGAAGAACATTGTCGTACAAAGTCCGAAGGAAATCGACCGGATTCTGTCGTGGTTCGAGCCGTACCATCCAATCGTCGTCCGGCGGGCGTTGGTCGGTTGCCTTGGGAAGCCCCGGCCCAAGCCGCGATGCAGGTTCGGGCGGTGGTGTCGTAGCTGTCGAACCTGGGCGCTGACGCGCCATTTCCGTGAATGCAGAAGCCATGCGGCCCCGGAGCGCCACCGCGCCATCTGCCGGGTCATAAATGATAACGATTCCAAAACCCAGCCGTTCGAGCATCAGCGCTAACCAGGTCGGAAAACTGACATATGGAAGCGGGCGAAGTGCAATCGGCAATCGATCTTCGTTCCCGGCTGGTACGGGAAAGCGGTCCTTTACGTTCCCGTAAAGCAAGACCATTGGATTGAGCAAGATGGCATCTGTCAGATTTTTTTGCCATAGCGCTTCAGCCACTTCAGCCTCCTGCGGTACTCGACTGTGATCGTGGTAATTCGTTGGCCCCTTTTTGGAGCAGCTTCGGACGCTCGCGAAGATCGGCTCGTTCAGGATCCACATCGATCCCGCGTTGCTTCATTCGATCAACATAGTCGAAGAAGGCATCTTTGCACTGTTCTGTTTCAACTCCATCCCAAACAGATCGCACCGTGGTGCCCAAATCTATCGAAGCAGTAACCGTCTCCGATCCGCATGTCGCCTTCAGGATGACCGGTCCGGTTGGGTCGTCTGGGTGTTCGAAGAACGGATCACCGACGTGAAAGCCGATTTCCTTGAACGACGCGATGATATCCGTCAATAGCTCATTTCGAGTATCAAATTTCCCTTTGAGTTCTCCAGCTTCGTCAAAGATGTGCTTTGCCTGCGTGAGCACCGTGTTACAGCGATCTTCGATCTCCGTCATCGGATGGCCGGCGTTAGAATCGGCGAGGATCGAGTTGGCTGCGTTTCGCCAATCCGACAGCTGCGCCGGGCGGAAGTCTTTTACGGTTTGGTCTGTTTCCATCGTGTCAGTCCAGCCTTGGATTTGCGCCAACTTGCTGTGTAACTCGGTGGTTGCTGCCTCGGTCGCAGCATTCGTCATCTGTTCCATCGCCAATGATGCAATGGCTTCTGCTCGGGTGCCAGCAGATATTGGAGTCTCGACTTCGTCAACGGCGGCGACAACTTGATTCCGCGCGGCCAGAGCAGCTTGCTTCCGCTTTTCCAATTCCGTTTGAATAACGGATGCGCGGGCAGATTGCTTTGCGGCCAACCTGGCCGTCGCGGCATCTTTCTGGCGCAAAAGCATATTCTGCACCACGGCTGCGCGAGCCATTCTTTCCGCTTCCAGCCGGGCACGAATGCGCTGGAGCCGGGCCATTGCGAAGCGAATTGCGTAGTCTTTTGGGCCGCTCATAATCGTCTCCGGTTCTTTTGATCCTAAAAGTGGTCTCCTGCTGCTACCCGCGCATCTATTGCGCTGGCCGCCCAGGAAACTTTTTGAAGCGCATCCAATAGTTCTTCGACCGTAACACCCTGAGCGATCACACCGCATACCACATCCAATGAAGGTGGTTCCACGGTAACATCTAACGCGAATCCGATCTCCGAAAGCCCGCCATTTTCTCTCAACGCTTTTCGAACAATTTTTGGTTGGGAAACCAGTGCTGCGCGGGATTGCAGCCAAAGAACATGACCATTTGTACCCGGCAGCCGCCGTGACTGAACTTTTACCGCATGACGGCGTCCGCCACCTGTCGGCAGTTCGACGATCATATCGGCGGCTTGATACCGGACGGCGATGCCGTTGCAACTTCGTAGTGACTGACCGAGTTCTTCCATCAGAGATGGCATATGGCACAGAGGTAAAGATTGTTAATTTAGAGGTTTGCTCGAACTAAGCCAGCGAACGGCTGCGGCCATACCTTGCAACACGGCAGCGTACCGTCCAGCACTCGCAAAGTCGTAAGGCCGACGGTCTACATAAATGTATGTTTCGACCCCATCGATCTCAGTAACGGCTAAACGTCCCACCATCAGCTTGCTATTCAATGACAGTGCGAGAGGGAACTGATCACGGTGCGCGTCGCCAATTATTACCGACGCGCACAGCGTGAGCTTCCCTGCGACCTCCGAGTCCAGCTTAATGCTGATCGGGATCGCCGGCCCAGGAATGCTACCTTTGGAAGCTTCTTCGACGACTTGGAGAACGTATCCCTCACCGGTTACAGAGCAGGGACATCTAAGATACGCTGCAACAGCGGGCAGAAGGCAATTCGTATCAGTTAAATGAGCCGATCCCACTGACACCGCTTTTACGAAATCAGACCCAACGCCGGGCCGTTCGTCGGTAGCTAAAGCGCGCAGACCCTTTTGAAAGAAACGCCCTAAGGTTTGCAGAGCGCCACTTTTCGCCGGTAGTGCCGACTTCGGAAATACCTGACTGCGCAGACCGCCAATTAAGACGGTGAAAGGACGGCCGGAATATTCTAATCGCACGTCGTAAAGGTAGGTGCCCCGAATCTGTACTCTATAAGCAGCAATTCGCTGCTCGCCGGACGCGCTGGACGAAACCTTTTCGAGCACGCGACGTGCCATCGATCGGAGGCTGGCCGGTGCGACAGCGCTGATCGTCGCATCACCATCGGCCGGCCTGACAATGACCTCAGATAGAACTTCCGTATCCGAAAGTAATTGTTCGGTTGGCGCTGGCCAAGGGTCTGCGAGAGAAAACTCATGTTCATGGGCGGTTTCTGTGTTGACATTGAGAACCCATCTCGATTTCAGGTTGCCATGACCACTGCATACTTCGCATTGGAGGGTGCCTCTGCCGGCGCAAACCTGACAGGTAACCTGTCCGGTCGCTCGACAATTTTGGCACTGAATCGTTCCACGAGTATTGCAGCGACGACACTGAATGTAACGACCGCTGACGCCAATATGCGTCCCGCCACCCCCACACTGCGGACAGGTAACCTGCCTGGTGCCGCTGCAACTGCCACATATCTGCCTACCACTCGCAGCGCACGTCACGCAGTTCTCTGCGCCGGCACCTTGGCAACTCGTGCAAACACCGACCGATTGCCTACCCGGAAGATCAACGCGCGTTCGCTGGGGAGCAGGCGGAAACGTAGGTGGTGACAGCGGACGTAACATAAACAGGTCACTCGTCGGCCAAGGCGAAGCATCTACGCCCGATCCTGGTGGAAACGGCTCGTTAACCTGCATGGCATCACGCTCCACAGTCTCCATGTCAATCGATGCGAAGGATAGTGGTTGCCGCGATAGGGCCTTGACTTGAACTCGCTCAGAGAAATCGGCTGGCAAATCTTTTCTCGCAGTCGCCCAAATGCGCACCAGATTACAAACAGTTTCAAGCAACAGTGGATCTTCGGTGCTCACAACCGCATCTTCCAAATCTGTGGGTCGCAGCTTTGGCTGAAGGGCTAATATCCTAGCCATCGGTACCGGCACGGGCGGAGGTGCAGCTTTGGCGCTCGTCATGGCAACTCCACTTTTAGTAAATACTCCAAAATGCAACTGCAACCGCAGCAAGCAGTACAAACGGCACCGCAAGCGGCACCCAACTCGATACGCGATGCCGCCCGCTGATTCTTAAGATGACTCCGGTGACCGGACCGCTAAGTATCCAACAGAGTAGAATTCCACCCACGATTGCCGCCGCCCTGACAGTTTTGTGAGACGGACGTGGGAGTTGCAGATAGGGTGGGGTGACATTTATATGTGGCCGAAGGCCAATTAAGACACCGAATACTGCAATCAGGGCGAGTATGATATTTGTCCACCATATCAGCCCTGCCGTACTACCACCCTGTAGAACTGGAGCAGCGCGGTGTGAAAACGTACTGCGAGGTCCAGGCTCCTCGAAGTATTCATTTGGCTCCGGTACGACATCTAACGAATCAAGGCCGGCATGATCAGCGTTTCCGCCAAATGCGGTCGCTTTTGCACTTCCATCAAGTTCGTCAGCCGTTGCAATTTCGTCTAGCTTCTTCAGATCGATTCCGACATTCGTTGCCTCCCGACGAATAATCGCTCGGTCTGCCTCGGTTATTGTCGAATCCGAGAGCCATTGATCAACGTATTCTGGCGAAAGGTTTTTTCGAAACGCTTGGCATAGCCACCGCGCTTGTTCTTCAACTGCCTTTGCTTCAACCGCCGCCTTCAGAAAAGTTCTGTATGCTCGCGACCATCGTGACGGATCTTTGATCGATTGGAGTTGCTTGTGCAGGACCGGAAGCGTGATCATTCGGCTGAATTGCCGATCGCGAACAGTCGCTCCAGAATTCACAAGCATCTCCAGCCGCTGGGAAGAATCTGCCGCTCTCGCAATTGAATCCACCAGAAGTTCTGACAATCTCTGAAGATCAGGTGAAAATGATGACGCTTGCTCAGCCAGTTCCAATGCAAGGAACATATCGATCGTCCCGGCGGTCATCAGGAATTCGACGGCATCAATATCCTCTTTGCTGTTCGTTGACGCTGCTCGATTGAAAACAATTCCGATGATTTCTGGTTGCCGGGTAATCAGGGTTTCAATCAACTTCATCAAGTCGGCGGAAGACTTTGCGCGATTGGACAACTGGTTTATTGGAGGCGAAGAAGTCTTCGCGCTCTCTAAAAGATGACCAAGAGCGGCCGCACGCGAGTTAAGCGGCCATTTCACGTCGCAGGCTATATCTACCACCGCGTCGATGCTCCCGGCCAAATGATTGACCACCCGTTCAGCGCTATCAGCAATCCATTTTGCAATTGCAGGTGGATTAGATCCGGCAGACAACTTCACGCCTAGTTCACGAATTTGATCTGGGACTGCGGAATCCAACGCAGCTACCAATGATAACGCGCCACCAAATTTCGCCATGTCTGCAGGCTTCATCTCAAGTTCATCCCATCGGCGGCAGGCTTCAACCACGAGACCTGGCTGATGCGGCCAATCCTTACCAATGATGCCCGCCCATGTATTTTCGGCCGGTATCTCTTCACCACTGGGCGCGGTGGCAGCCCCAAAGATGACGGGAGCGCGCCCGTCTCTACGGAACTGGCACTGCTCTAGGAAAGGTGTACCTGAGTAGGTCAAAACTAGGGCTGCATCACGCACATAGTCGGTTGTTTCTACAACGTGTGTTGCCCAAGTTGTACAACGCTGCACGCTTGCCGGCAGCGTGGACAAAATCGCTCGAACCAGGAGCAACGGGTCGGAAACTGAGGACGAATCCACAACGATTATCGCCGGTCTTCGGCTTGCGACATAGGCAAAAACAGCGCCGGCTATTTTCGGAATTGAGCCGATCAGTTCTACAGCGATCAAGGAAAGCAGACTTTTCAGGGCAATCGTGGCATCTGGATCGTTAGAAGTGCCGACCTCGCGCGGAGGGTCGATCCATCGCGGTGGTGGCGAGTATCGTCTTACAAACATCGGATCGGCGGAAGCCACGAGTTGAGCCGGTTTGATGTGACCGCTTTCCATCTCTGATACCGCCGCCACCAGATGATGCGCCAAAGGTGTAGTTCGCCCTGTGTGGTCAAAGCCTCCGAACGCAATCCGGCTTACTGAATAGAGCGTTCCGCCAGCTTTAGGTCCGCCAACAAAACGCGCGGGATGTTTTTCCGGCTGATCGATCGGCAAAGATGCGAGCATCGTGTAAGAGCGAAGAGATGCAAGATCAGGTGCCAACTCCGATGGAAACCCACGAGTCTTAGCGACGACGCCCAGGTTGCCACCACCTTCGAGCAATTCCGCAGCCGAAGTATAGATTTGCTCTTGAATCTGCATTTATGCACGGTTATTCGAATTCGCTATCAAGTACGTTCGACGGCTACACAACAAACACTATCTTTTGAACCAGCCCTTTTTCGGGGGCTGCTCGGGCAGCGTTAGAGGGTGCGCTGCCGCAGCGCCTTTCTGTACCGGCTGCGCCGGTGCTGCTGGTGGAGCAGCAGATGTAATTGGGGTATTCGGGCGAGCGGGTATTGCGATACGAGCACCACTAAATGGATCTACAATCCACCGCCCGGCATACTCAAAATCGAGGACCAGTGTGTGGTTCCCATGAGGAGTAGTAACCCATATGCGATCACCGCTGAAATGCTTCAGTTCCGCCTTTGGCAAATTAGTGATCGCCGATGGATTTGAGTGAACCTTGCGTATCAGATTCTCTCTCTGAAGGACCCACAGCATCGGGTGCGAAGCACGAAAGGGTTGCACCGAAGACGGACGTACCTTTAACGGATTACCAGAGGAGCCGACTTCGGCATTCACCGTCTGTGCCGCATCCATCTCCGGGCTTCCACCCAGCGCGCTCACAGGGAAGTATCTGACTGTTCGAAAGTTTGACTCTGCCGTAGCCACGAAGCTGGGACTGATATCTTCAACGAAGGCGCGAACCAGAAGAGAAATCCGGTTCACCTCATCGACATCAAATCGGCCAACTGGAGCATTTGGATCAAGTTCGACAGAGGTATGATCTATTGGATCAGATTCGACAGGGGTTCCGTCTATGCTCGGGCCTTTCGTTGCCCATGGCAAAAGTGGCTTCCAAACATCGTACTTCATCACGCAGATGGCAAGATCAACCGGTAGCCGTTTTCCCGAATCCAGATTTCGATGCCGGCGAATGCGATGGATTGTCTCATTAAGAATCAAGTCTTGCTGGTATGAATGAGCCGCCACGTTGAGTTGCGGATCAGAGGAGAGCGATGCCAACTTCTGTCGCGCGGCAGAATCTTGCAGCGGATCGTATGTGAATAGCACCGTACTCGCTTCCCCGAGATGCTGAGTCACCCTTTCTCCAAACTTCTCCTTCAGGTGCTCAAACGATTCTCCAGCGTTGTCATAGAGGACCAACTCCCTGAAGAGCCGCCGACCATACTTTGGCAAGTCGATGTTAGTGTCTGTGGGCCTCAGCGAAAAGATGAACGGTTTTGGCAATACAACTTCACCGCCGTCCAGCCGGACACGATTATACAGACCACCACTTTCCTCAGTCTTCTTTAGGAAAGTGAGGGAGTTTGGATCTGAATTGAAGAACAATGCCGACTCATATTGAAGAAATGCCTTCACATCGTAGCTGTCGGCGTCGAGCAGCGAAAAGCCAAGAAACCGTGACAATTCCCGACGTAATTCGTGGATCATCGACGTCAAAAAATAGGTCTTCCCCGAACGTGGCGCTCCCACGACCGATAGAAAGATTGGTCTCTGTAGCAGCAGATCCCTTGGTACTTGCAGGTGACAACGCGGACAGGCTCGATCGACCATGCGCGATCCTTTGGGGTCCAGCGCATGACCTTCCCGGTCACGGGTTGTTTGATTTGGAGCGAATCGCGTCTGCTCGAAATCGCCGGCAACCGGATCGCCAACCAATTCCGCATGGCTTGAGATGTAGTGTGCCTGGTCGGGGTAGAATGTGTTCCAACAATGCGGGCAAACGACTTTCTGTTCGGCAAGATTACTGAGAGAGTTCTGGTCTTGCTGCATCGGATTATTGGCGTTGAATGTACTCATTTGCGATTCCCCAAACTCTGATCTCGTTCGCGAACGTATCTTTGCGATCGGATTCCTGATCCCGGTGCTTGATTCAACTGCAAGACTCGTGACTCTGGCGGAACCGAATCCCAGACCCGGCGAAAACCGTAGCCGCCATCGTTCACTCCGGGGTCCCGCCCTCTGCGGGCTGCACTGTGACACAGTAAGTCACTGGGGCCGCTTCCTCGAACTGTGACCGGTGTGCCCGGAACAACTGTGGGCCACGATACGCCCCTGCGCAGGTAATCCACGATCCAGTATTTTGGCGAGAATGCGTCCGCTGTCCACTCCGGCACACCTGATTCAACGTGCATCGGAACGATTCGTCCACCTTCTCCTGTTGCTCCGATCTCCCATTCTACTTCAAACGGCAGTCGGCTGTTGAAGAAACGCGCTACCGCCATCGCTTCAAACCACGTCAGACCGAGCACCGGCCGAAGCGCGTCATGACGACCGGACACTGAACTCGAAGCATTTCTGACGGATTCACATCTGGCATCAACTGAATTCCATCGCGCATCTGCGACCGCAGCATCAAGCGGCGGTAGCCAGATTGATGCAGACCGATATCCACCTCCGGCGACGAAGACCGAAAACTGCTCGACTGAAAGAGGAAGAACATCGATCCAAAATGGCGCATCGATCATTCGGGCGTGGCGAGGAGAAGCATTGGCGACACCGTCGTCGCCAATGTAGTAATTGCCTGGTGGCACCTCGATCACTTCGAAAACCTGTGGCACAAATCCCTCGGGCAAAAAACGCTCTTTAGTTGGATTTTAGAAGCAAGTGTGTAGGATAATTGATGTTCTGCCGTCCGGTCAAATTCAGTGCTTCTGTGGCTTTCGATTTTTAAGATCGCACCTTGGACCAGAACTCCAACAGAACATCAAAAGCGCTTGCGAGTTCACTGGCAGCAATTTTTGCCTCGCTCGCGAGCGATTTGAATTCATTTTCCCAACTCGCCGGCGGCGCAGGAAGATTTCGCGGCAAGGGATGCGTTGCCCTTCTGGCAAAAGTTCGCTTCACGGCGATGGCTATTTCTTCCGGCGCGACCGCACTTGTCTCTATCATCAGCACAAGATCCACCAGATCCTTGGTCCGCATATTCTCGCGCTCGGACCATGGCTTTGTGTACGCGTGGATCTTCTCGGCGAACTGTTGGGGCTTGGGGAGTGCGAGCACCTTGGCTGGGAGTATGTCAGCGAAGGCGAGGAGATCGTCGCCGGTGAGGCTTTCCGGTTCATCGCCGGCGTCGTCGCCGAAGCCGAGGTCGATGTGGAACCGACCGTAGATCTTGCCTGCCATGAGTGCTTCGCAGGGAAATCTTGCGCCGCCGAGCGGAGCGCCGGTCAGTCCGCTGCTGGGCGCGTTG
>Ga0116230_10003351_pt1 | contig 15630 bp, 11 predicted proteins | sample S1TSphfallax_3_FD_88678 | JGI IMG/M metagenome (GOLD analysis project Ga0116230, IMG submission 88678) | Host-associated microbial communities from peat moss isolated from Minnesota, USA - S1T2_Fd - Sphagnum fallax MG | ecosystem: Host-associated > Plants > Peat moss > Unclassified | place... | reverse complement strand
TCCAGTAACTAATGAAACCTAACTAGTTGAGCTTGAATTCTCAACAGTTGCTTGGGCATCTTAAAAAAACTACACCAAAAAAATTGAACCAAACCACCAATTGCCTATTCAATTATTCAATTAGGGACCAACCACTACCCTAAACCACTAAGCCTATTGGAAACTCACTATAGTGGTACCATTATGAAATGAGTGGTGTGCATCGTGGTTTAACCACATGTTTTCTAGTAATGTTTATCTCATTCATAAGTTTTCACTTGTTTTTGCAAATGCAAAACCTTTTTGTTCATGTCAAATAGGTGCATATGTTGGTGATGCATTGTTCCATAAATATTTTTTAAGTGCAAGGCCTATTACTTCTATGAACCCTATATTTGCATAGACCATGCCTTGTTGATAATTTAGCTAATGTATAGCGTATTTTCTTATGCTTGAACTTGTTCATCGATATACATAATTTGATGGATTGATTTATTTAAAGGCACATTTCCTTTCTTGATTGTCTCAACCAAGTTTTTGTGAATAGATGTTGATTTCCTTTTTATGTTTATGTTCCCCAATTGGCATTGAGATTAACCATACGCATTGTTTATAATTAATTTTGGATTTTTTGTCATGTATTGTGGTAAGGATATGCTTCCAACTTTTATTAGATTTGGTGGTGTGGCTCATCTTGGTATTAGATTTGAAGCAACTTGTTGTCCTCCTTTTACATTTGAATTTGGAAACAAAGTTTGAAATGTTGGGCTTTATTAAGCTACAATTGTCATTGAGATTTTGAGTTCAACAAATGGGGGAAGAGAAATTGGGATGCATTACCCAATTATGCCCTTTCTCAAATGCTTTTGCATAGTGTAAAATTGCATCATAACCATCAAATGGATCTAATGCATTGTTTTCAAGTGGCTTTTCATTGTTCACGTTTTCAAGGAATTGAATATCATCACATGGTGAAGATTCATTGTAAGTGGTGTGTGATACACATCATCCTTCAATTTCATGAAATCTTGTGAATGTGGTGGATTAAAAGAGGGTTTAATGTTCATGAATCAGCTAATGAACTCAAAATACATTTTGTGGAAATGTTTGGGCAAGCTTTGCATGGTCTTGTTTACTATAGACATGTTCAAGGATTCTTCATTATGCTTTTACCACTCATGTAGTCATGTATCTTCTTGTACTTCTTGTCTTTGCAAGTTGGTATATGTGGAAATGTTTAGAATGACCATTGGCCATGATAACTACAATTTGCTTCCATTTTGTTACTGGCATTTCCATGTTGTTTTACAAATCAACAACATCCAAGTTGGCCTCATGTTCAACCTTTTTTACATTGATGAGTGCCATGATCTTAAAGTTTTGGTGGTTGGCTTGTTTGGGTTCCTTTGTTTTGATTTCCAAAATCTTTAATGAATATGCAACTTTTAAAATTTTATTTTTTTTCGAAATGAACCTAAGAATCAGGCATTATCATCAATGAGATTGATGACATTTGCAATATGAATTTCAAAGTTCTATTTCATCTTCTTGAATTGTTTTAAGTTTGCATTATATTGTTTCATCATAGTGGATTTGTGTAATTCTTGTAAAGAAAGTTTAAATGGGTGTAAAGAATGGAATTGGTTATTTGAAGCACCACTAGCATAATTCATCATTTGAGCCACAAAGCTTGTTGATGGAACCATTGTGTTTGTTGTTGCCATGTGTTTGAGGATTGTTGTACTTTTTATTGATTTGGTGCAAATCAATAGATTTATGAAAATCGATTACTTTCCATCTAGTGACATTTTGATCATGATGTAGGTTTGGAGCTTTGTAAGTGGATGCATTGCAAAAAGATGTAAAACCCTTTTATTATAATAAAAATGTAGGGAAAAAATTGCAATTTCAATTTCAAGAAGTGATGGCAACTGGAAACTATAGAGAGAAAAAAATAAGGGCATGAGTGGGAGAAAAAGAAAAGGGGGGATGTTTGAAATGTTTAGTTTTTTTTAACACATTCCCTGACAAATTTTGTCATTTTTCCAAAAAAGGAAAAAGAAAAAATCTTGCTATTTATGTGTAAATTCAACAAATATTTCATATTTTTTGCCAAGTTTTATATTTAATTAAAAAAAACCCTAAGAGCTTTTATATGTCTTTGCAACCTTGTTCCCCTTGAAACATCATTCATAACATGATTTAATTTTCAGCTCAATTAAGGTGATTAATTTTAGGGTTGGGATTGGTTACATGAGTGGCGCCTATGAGTGAGATTACCCACACCTTTGACCACCTTTTAACCCAATTAGCCTTAGTTGGGTTTAAGGTCAAAGTGTTAAAGTGCAAATTGTGTAGTCCATCAAGGATCTCTCCAGGCATATAGATTCTTTAGGGTTGCACTTTGCTCATAGATGATTTACACATTTTGGGTGTGCCAGTGGGTTTTCATGACTTTGCCACACATTTTCTGGATGAGGTTTTATCTTAGGACGTGGCACATATTGATGATTTTCCTCTCTTGGGAGACACCCAAGTTATTTTGGGCATTTTGTCTTCATGTATAGCTTGTTGACCTTCTTATCTCACACGAACAATACCTCCTTATTTTTCCTTCTTGTTTTTTTTGGCAGGTTTTGATAGGAGAATTATGTAAGTATGTGGGGACATTATGGGTTTAGGATCATGAGAGATTTTTTAAGGCCCCTTAACGAGGTGTCATGCTGGACTACTAATATCCTTTGGTGGTATAGGCCTTCTTTCTATGGAGGATTGTGCCCCATCTACTTTTTTAAGGAGGTGGTTTTGGTGGCTCTTTATTTGTGCTCTAAGTTTCATTTTTCAATAGACCTATTTTCGAGGAGTATGTTTTTGAGGTTGAAGGGGGCTGACACCTGTTTTAAGCAAAATTACGTGCAATGCGAAATGACTTTCCTCTTGTAATTAAAGAGTTGCATCTTTTTTTTAAAGTCTGGTAGTTATTGGTGCCCTAAATGTATAAACATCTTTGATGGACATCCACCATGACACATCCCTTGGGTCTATCTTGGAGAATGACTTCATTACCTCAACATCCAGAACCCATATTCATTTTTGTTTGAGTACGGGGGCAAGGCTATGGTTGGTTATTAGGCCATCTATCTATTCATTTTGCATCACACATTTAATTTTCACCTCAACGTTGCGTTTTCGTCTCAATTTGATTTAACATTCAGTATCTAGTCTTTTCATGTGTGAATGTGGATAAGGGTTGGACGTATTTAGCACACATTTAATTCGTTGCTTGTTTGGAGGTCAACGAATAACCACACATGATGCCATTTGAGATGTCATGTATGCCCTTGCTTGAGAGAGTAAACATGTTGTATGGAAAGAGTAATGGTACACCCTCATGTCAAGAATTTCATTACGAGTCAATCTTTACATGACCTGAAAGGCCTAGGTCTTTTGTTGCCTATGTGATGGTTATTAACCCAAAGCGGGAGATGGTGGCTTCAAATGTCATTAGTTGACTAACATGTGCAGTTGCAAAACTTAACACCATTGTTAAGATCCACAAGTATAGAAGGCTTCACGAGGGGCACCATTTTATTTCAATGGTCATGAAGGTGCATGGCGCACTTGGGGCGTGATATGGATTGTTTCATCAGGGAACGTGTTCATCTTTTCCATGATAAACGATCAAAATATCATTTATCTTTGTCTTTTTGCACTCAATTTTTCAAGTAGCATGTTACTATTGCTCTTCAATGTGCTTTAACCTTTGCTATATATAGGAAGATTGCGTTGGGGGTTGATGCTTGCTCTAAGCCTCCTATTACTATTAGATCTCACGATTTGCATGCAAGCGACATTAGAAGGGCCGTGAGTGAGATAGCTTGCTACCACGAGAGGGACTAGTTCTTTCTTTTTTTTGGGTTCTTGTGGGCTGTGTGTCTTTTGGCCTTTCTTTAGCCTTCCCTTTTCGTCTCCCATGCAATGGTTCTGGCTGGCAATCTTTTATTGGATTTTTGTTCTGTTGCATGATTAGCAAGAAGGCTAGGTGAAGATAAAACAGATTCCAAGCACTTAGTGAGAGGATTAGTAAGAGGAAGGAGTGGGTAGGTAATTGTCCAGATTCCAAAGGAGGTAGTAAAAAGGATCAGTGAGGGGCAGGTGTGGTAGGGTGCACAGAGTTTAGTGAGTTGGTGAAGAGGATTAGTAAGTGGGAACGGGCTGTAATTGCCGAGACTCCAAGGAGTTAGTGAAAAGGGTTAGCGAGAGGCAGGGGTGGTAGGTTGCACAGAGTTTAGCGAGTTGGTAAAGAGGATTAGTGAAGGGGGGGAGTGGGGAGGGCTAAGATTGCAGAGATCCCCAAGATGTTAGTCAAGAGGATTAGTGAGACGGAGGAGTGGATTTGGGGCAGATTCCAGAGGATTAGTGAGCGGAAGGTGGGGATTGCAGAGATTTCATCCGAGTTAGTGAGGAGGATTAGTAAGACGGAGAGTAGATTTGAGGAGATTCTAGATGATTAGTAAAGAGGATTCGTGAGCGGGAGGCAGGGATTACAGAGATTTCAAGGAGTTAGTGGGGATGATTAGTGAGACGGAGGAGCAGATTTGGGGGAGATTCTAGAAGATTAGTAAGAGGGAAAGGGAGTGCGTGGTTTGCTTGCTGCTCTTGTGTCGTGCGCATTGGGTCTTTCTTTTGTGTGTTTTGCGCTTGCAGTTGCGCTCTGTGTTTTGTCGTTGACGTAAGTTTAGGATCAGGAGAAGAGCAGCAGCAGCAGGAAGCTGCAATTCCTGCTTTGGTCTTTGCAGCAGCCCGGTAGAAAGATGTGGCTGTGTGTGCAAGGGTTGAAGCTGGGGGCTTCTTCTGTAGGTACCAATTTCAGCCACAGCGTGAGAAGCCACCACTGCCTCTCTCAGGCGCTCTCGAGCTCACCGCAGCAGGCGGGTGGTGTATCAGGCCGGCGCCATAGAGATCTTCGAGTCGCCATCGCTGGCGGTGGAGGCGGAGGAGGCCATGGCGGACGACTGAGGGTGGCCGGACTTCCTCCTGCGTGCATTCTTAGGGTAGATATGGCTTCTCAGCGACGGTATTGTAACAGGGGGAGTAGACGAGTTCTGGCCCGCTGTGTTGGGGATTCTGGACGCGGGGGTAACGAAGCACAAAGCCCGCCGCAAGAAGCTGTTCTCAAAGCTATAACAGGTTTTTTTTGGGCCATCTCTATTTTTCTCGTCTACCTCCGTGGCTAAGAATCTATCCTGAATCTGCAGATTTTTCTGTGTTTGTCTCACGGATTTGCAGCTCCAACCCTGTTGTTGCAATTCGTGATGAAAAGAGGCTGGGCTGACCCTGAAGAAGCTGATGAATCAGGAAACGCTTGCTGAATCAATTTTTCGAAACTAAAAAAATAGGCAGTGTTGATTTTAAGACTGCAATGAATCCACATGATCCTTGAAGCAAGGGGGACAGGATACTCCCTTGCAGCTGCAGTGTCAGAACTCCATGCAGAATACAATTGAGCATGCACACTTCATGTAGAAATTGGGCAACCCTAGTGACTCTCTGTCCAAGATATTCTGAGAGACAGAGCTGCCCTTTTCACTTCAAGAGAAAACAGCACTTCAGGATTTTAGAGGAGAATATGATACGACATAATTACATTAGGGCAGATTGGCCGTGGGCAGTCCATCTGTGAGCAAGGGTTTCCTATTGTGTGTATGAAAACTTGGGAACTCCACATCTCTGATGAGCTTGTATTGTGCAATGAAAGATGACAATGCACATCTAAGGAAGGCAGTTGAATGATCCTCTACTAGGGTTTCATTATGACAACCTGAATAATAACTAGGTCATTAGCCTTTGCAGCAAACTGAGAAAGAATGTGACATGTTAATGTTTGTTTGTTTGCCTTCTATTCAAACAATTAGAATTTTGCAGCTTGCAAGACCATTCTGATCTTGATGTGGTGGGGTTTGCAGAGGTGTCAAAGGCAGAAGGCAGGGTAGCACAGACAACCAACATGGTTCTGGGTGGTACTGTGTCTGAGGATACCCCAGATGAGTGGAATATTATAGATCAGAAGGTCAGCTTCTCCACTGGAGTACCATTTGCAGATCCATGATCCTGTGTGATAATGAATTTCTGTGCAACCTGTTATTGATCTCTTGCATGGCCTAATTCACCTATATTTGATTTTAATGCAAATGACATACCTAAAATGAGAGAACAAGTAGCAACATGGTTTGAACTGAAATGTGATTCTTGGGCATTGGATTTTGGCAGGTGAATGTTTATCCAATGGTCCGAGGCTTCACAGCCATTGGCATTGGAGGGGATGACTTTGTGCAGGCTATGGTTGGGGCAGTAGAGTCTGTCATTGAAACTCAAATTCCAGAGGTATAGATGCCTGATAAAAAATTGACACTCTACTTGATTGCAGGAACTGGATCAGCACTTTCTCAGAGACCCTTTTTGATAAGGGCACATAGGGCTTTGATACACTAATCACATGCAACAATGAACGGAATCCTTTTTTGGCCCTATTTTTGTCCTACAGGATATGTGGTTTCCAGCAATCTGTTCTAAAGTATGGTGGTTGATGCATGAGTGTCAAGCTTGGAATTACTGAGTAGCGATAGTTAACAGTCCATTTCTGTTGTTTTCAGGGAGGAGTGAGCCAGAAGCTATCAGCTCGGGGCAAGTATGTGTCTGTCAAGATTGGCCCAGTTACTGTCAACTCCAGTGATCAGGTGTGTCCCTCTCCACTCTGAACAACATCCGATTATTCATTGTCAGGGATATGCATTGACTTCCAGTCTATGTATGATATGCTGTTGGTATGACAGTTGGCAGAAAAGCTTATTCACAAAACCTCATGCAGGGTCTCTTGGTTGGTAACTTAAAAATTGACACTGTTTGTGTGCAGGTCCGTGCAGTATATGATGCAATGAAGAGGGATGTACGAATGAAGTACTTCTTATAGGTCTTGTGTGTTCCTCTTTCTTAATGAGTTGCTGGCCCCACCGGTTATGCACACTAATTGCATGCAGCAGAAAGCATTCATTTTGCCTCAATGGGCAGGAGAGATGTATTTGGTGTGGGTCTATCAGCATCTACAGCAATCTAGGATTACAATTTGGCAAGTGATGTGATGGCCCTCATTGGGGTGTGTATGATATCTTCCAAAGTACATAGAAAGCAATGTCAGTGCTCCTACATTTTGGGTTTCTCTGGGTTCCTCTACAATGACATTGATACAGCTTCTGGCCAGTTAAAGTTTCAGGCAAGAATTCCAGGGTCACCTTTGAGTGCTGTCCAAATATGCTATGCCTGGCACTTTCTCTGAACACTTTTGAGGTTTCTGTAACTGCTGTAGTGTCTTTGTCCATGATCAGGAGATTGTGCTGTCACACTGTTGTGAGGGTGCAATATAGCTTGTGAGTTGTGATCAGGAAGTTCCACATTTTCCAACAGCTTAAAGTTTTGAGCTTGACAGTGCTCAGGTATATGGACTGATTTGTTTGCTTCATTATTTTTGGCTTTAGGCTTTCAATAGCACCTTGATTGCAATGACACAGATTTTGAAACTCCTCTAATTTAAATGTTTCAAACCCACCCGCTAGTTCATGGCTGAAATTGTATATTGTTACTTGAGTCTTCCCATAGATTCCAGAAATGCATCAGAAGCCCAGGACACAGACTGTTGTATGATTGTTTGCCCACAATTACCAGCAGATTATTACATTGACACCCACCGTTGGGAGCTGATACTGCAATGGTGAGCAGCAAGTCATGGCCATTGGTGACAAAAGCAATGATCTGATGGTTTGTTAGTAACATTCACAAGTGTATGGTCACACTAGTTTGTGATTAACACTGATATGGTCACACTCATTCTTGTTATTTTTGTTTTGGTTTTGCTGGAACTGACAGAACAGTTAATTCAAGTAACTTTGTGGAATTTTCTCTGCAATCTCCTAGATAGGTTGGTGAAGGCTTTTGAAGAGTAGGTTGTCCCCTGAGCATTTTGATTGTGCCTTCTTAGGCTCAGTACCTAATGTCACTGGGTTATTATCAAAAGTCACAATCTCTAATGTTTCAAAACTTTATGAAGGCAGGCTGGAAAAGGAAGTACCAAATGGCAGTGTGGAGAATCTTTGTTCCAGGCTTTTTAGCTGCCCAGGATTTCTAGTAGGATTTGAGTATTGACCTCCTGTATGTGGCCCAACATTTCTTTGAGGAGCTGAGTCAATTCTCTTTGTCAAAGTTCATTGTGAAATTCCTCAGATCTGACTCAATCCTTTGCTCTAAATCAATAATGAAACTCAAAATCATTGCAGGTGCAGTTAGTCTGAGAATAACTTGTACACTAAAGTTCTAACGATGAATGTGATCTCTTAAATTTTGAGAGTCAATAAACCCAGTTTTCAATACACTCAATTTTCATAATTTTACACTAGACCACTTGCTGTATGTATGTCTGTCCACTGAGTGCATTCTTTCTCCAAGGTTCTACAATGGAACCAGAATGTCATGGAGTTGCATGATGTCGACTGTGTACAGTGCAGGGTATGTTGATGGACTCCAGTTTTGATGAATGCATTAGCATGAAGTCTACCTTTTTCCTGCAAAAACTTCACACATCTGGAAAGAGGTGAAGAACATGTACAGGACTTATGACTATGGTGTCTCCTTCCACTCAGAGGAAGACTCTGTTTGGAGCAAAACTCTGACAGGTGAAGACCACTTAAAAGGAAAACCCAATGCAACAAGATCTAAAGGAAGGAAGTGGAAAAAGGCAAGACTTGCACTCTGCCTGACCAAATCCTTGATCATTCCATACATTAAGCCAAATTCTACCTGCACTGAACCAAGTACCATTACATTTGTATTACAAGCATTGATTATGCTGACTGTCCTGAGATGAAACCTATTTGGCTGTCAAGTAGTTCTACAATGTGGCCACACTGCAATGTGAGCTCTAACCCAAAACTAGTTCTCCTCTCTAAGAAGCTACACAGCTGAGATTGACAAAAACCCAAACTTCTTCATCTCTCTAAGAACTTCTCTTTCTAAGGAGCTCCCAGAGCTGAGATTGAGAGAGCATGTTTATACAAGGGGGGGGGGGTACAATGGCAAACAGTGTGGTAATAGTATGCCAGCCTGGCCCCATGGCCAGGGGAGATTGACAGCCCAAAAACAAACTGAACAAAAGGCATGTCATAACCTCCCATGATCAAAGGGTCAAAAGAAGGCTGTGCGCAAGTCTAGCCATATTACCCTGAAAATTTGTCAGCAGTGTTTACAACACAAATTCTGTCTTAAGGTTTTGATCTTCAGCAAGGGTGATCACTGCCATCAATGTGCACCAGAAAAACTTCATACAAAATACCAGTTTATCCAGTCTCTGGATCCAGACTTATGATAAACTCTACCTGGTGCATCATCATCATCATCATCTTCTTGTTCTTCTTCACAGATGTGTGAGAGACAAGAAACACTATTTGATGATGATCCCTGTAGCATTTGATCTAAAATCCCTGTGTTTCATACAGTATGGCAGGAAGAAGGAAAATTCGGTTTTTCTTCTGGTTCTGGGTTAAACCAACCTGGGTCCATTGATGTCTTTTCAAAGAATTTCTGCACCAATGATGATCTTCCCAAGCTCTAGCTTTTGCCAAAAACAGACACAGACTGAGCTCCAAAAGTGGGTACAAACACATGAAACCCATCATGAGCATCAACAAGATCCTCTATTCCCATGGTTGATTCTAATGGGAGGGAGCTGCTGTCTTTCTTTGGACCCTTGGAAGGAAGGAAGGAAGAGAGGAAGATGATGATTGACACTCAAAATTGATGAAGAAAATCAGGTCTCTGTAGCCCGTGGTGAGGAAAGGGGGAAGAGGCTGAGGAGCTCAGGTTGTGGCCGAGTCGGATCAAAGGAAGATGGAGATGGATGTAGGAAGAAGTGAGGAGTGGCATGACTTTCTCTCTCAGTTGCTTCTGGCAGTTGATTTTGGCTGCGTGGTTTCAGTCCTGTGTAGTAGCAGCTCTCGTATGTGGTGGTAGGAGTTCTTGGACCATAACATGTTTTCTCGGAGACATCCTGCATGGAGAGTGGAGTGAGGACAGGAGGAGGGCTAGAAGATGTAGCAAGAGATGAGGGAGAGGAGGATGAGGAGAACTTCTTCTGGTTGGAAGGAGATACTAGCTCTGCTCCTGAAGAAGCCGACAAGGCAGCATAGTTGGCGGCAGCTTCTCGTTTGAAAACTGTGGCAGTGCTCAATCCGGGCTTGATTTCCAGCTTCCTCATGTTGGATTGTCTTCTCTCGTGCAGCTTGAAGGAAGGTCTGCGAGCAGACAAAGAGTCGATTGCAGGCTTAGAAGAGATGAGGAGACCGCCTCCAAATGTGTTGCTGTTCTTGTTGTCGTCAAGCTGCTGCTTGTGAGATCCAGCAGGGCTCGACGACTCTAGCAGCTGCGCGCCGCCGCCGCTAGTCCTGGCAGCTTGCCTGGACGGTACAGTGATAGGCAGCTTCTTCTCCAAGTCGGAATCCGAGGCGCCCGTGAGCTTCTGTACCAGCTCCCTGAAGCTGGAAGTATCGGCTTGCACAAAAGTAGTCGGGGATGCAAACTCTGCTTTTTCTCGAGGGCTTGAGGGAACGGATCCCGACGCAGCCCCCGCGCAAGTCTGGTTCCGTAGCTGTACTGCTCGCGTCGGGGACAAGAGGGTCGTCGACGACGCACAACCGGCGACCTTGGTGGTGGTGCTGGTGGTCACCGCTGCTGTTGCTGCTGAAGAAGCCGCCCTTGATCCTCCTAGCTTCCGTCTCTTGGCGACCTCGTCCACGGACGACGAAGCCGAGTCGCTTCCGCTGGTCTCTCTAGACGACGGAGTGTGAAGATGGGGCGGCGACCTACTGGGAGGTGTCGGCGGACAAATGACGGTCCCAGCTGCCTTGATCATGTCTTGCGACGACGACGCTGGTAGCACGGGTTGGAAAGCCAAGCCTGAGCCGCCGGGATTGCAGCTTTTCGACAGCTTCTCGATCTTCACAACATTCTCATGATTCGTGTTTCGTGCAGGCGTCGCAAATCCAAGCAGCGCCAGCGTTGTCGCGTACGTGAGGCTCTTGGAACTGGGCTGTGAGATGGGTGCACAGAGACGAGGAGGAGAAGACCCTGCTGCTGCTGCTGCTGCCGCTGCATGACCATGACTCTCCATTCTCCTATCGCATACTCTCCTACCACCCCTAGATCTCCGCACCAACCACAAACACTTCTTCTTCTATTCACCTCTAGATCTCAGCTTGATGAGCAACGGGAATAGTGCAGCCCGTTCGCATCCCTTACTCACAAAAGATCTGTGTACCCACTCCACCCCACCCTCTCCTCGCACTTCTCTTCTTCTCAAACTCTTGCAACCACGTCCACGGAGCTTCTTCTTTATGCACGAAACCGCTGCAGCTCCAACTCCTCCTTCTCAGCACGGATTTCTCGGATTTCTCTCGCGCAAAAAACACGGAAGAAAGAAGAGGAAGAAAAAAACAGAAAAAACCACAGACCCAGAGCTATAGACGATCAAATCCTGCAAAATCAAAGCGGAACTCAGCAGTTTCTCTCCCTCTTTTTTTTATGAAAGAACAAAATTGATCGCTTGCGAAGCGCACGAGCCTGATATTCTCGACTGCGGCTACAAGTGAAAGTGGATCGGGAAGCGCAAGAGACTCCAGCAGAGAAGACGAAGGGGAGAAGGAGGAGTGGGGCACAAAGGAAGGGGAAAGAACGCGGAGGTGGAGGCGAAGGGGCGACCGGGCGGGCCACTGGCGGAAAACTGGGGTCTGACCAGGCTTCTTGCCAAATTTAGCGAGTCGGCTAAAACAAGTTCAAAATGGCTAAAAATATATGTGTTTTTTTTGGTTTTCTATTCAACAAATATTTACATTAAAAAAAATAAAGCCGGATTTCTCTGTTGAGTTCTAGCATGTGGCCAAAACTTTGAAGGAACCTAAAACTTTTTTACTTTAATTTCCTGTTTATAGCCAAATTTGACTAAACTCTATTATGAATGATTGCCAGTTCAGCTACATCACAAACATGGAAAAACAAAAATTAACCCAAATCCCAAAAATAAACCATTGCCAAGTCAAAACTTAAAAGTAATAAGATGACACTTATTGCTGGAGGAGGTTGGATGAGGAAATTCATTTTTTGGACTCTAGCATTCAGAAACTTGAAATCACCCTATTAGGAAGGGGTACCATTGGCCTAGGGTTTGAAAATATAAATTCCATGCAGCCAAAAATAAGAAGGATCGGGCTGCACTTAGGGGGTGGGGGGGGAGCTATCTCACTCTTGTCACCAACACATTTATAAGAACACGAAAAAGAAATTAACATAATTTGGTTGAATTCAATTCAAAATTGATTGTCTTCAATTGAATTTAAATTCGATTCAGAATTTAATTGAATCTAAACTCAATTAAATTTGAATAGATTGAAATTGAAATTGAACTCAATTTTGTAACTGAATTCAGCTCAAGTTGCATGCAATGCTGTTGAATATATTCATTTGAATGGAACTTAAATTTCACAAAATTAAATCATTTTTTTCATCATCCATTGTCACTAAGAGTGTGCAACAGCACAGACCCTGAGTCAACAAGTATACATTAAAAATATCTCAACTTTACATGTACTAAGTTAATATGTTGAAATGGACATATTTGTCTAACATCGGTTTGAACATTCGAATTAGTGTTGGCTGATTCTTCTGTTTTTAAAATTTTAAAAAAAGAAAAGAATCTCTAATCTTAGTTGTGACATTATTTATTTGGGCTCTGTGTTGCTATGCACTAAATGAAATGACAAAAAAGAAATAAAGGTTTATATTTGAAAACTTTGTTATTTTCAGATATATGTAGGATCCAAATTGTACAAAATATCATTCAATTATCATCCAAGGGGAGATTTAATTAGTCAGCCCTGTTTTTTATTCATTGAAAATTTGGAAGCAATTAGGGTGGATAAACATTAAATGAGCTAAGTAAATGGGGATTGAATCTTTGAATTAGGTATTTAAGGGAGAATTTTTTAATTTGAAACTTAATCTCAAAGAAAAAAAAAACATGTTAATCTCTTGAAATAATCTCAACATAAAAAATGAAATAACACATATTTACATTTGTATGAAATTGGAAAGACACAAAGATTCAAATTTTCTTTTGAAAATACACAAAGATTCCAAAAAACATTGAAAAAGAAAAGAAAAATTGTTTATCTTTTGATATCTTAGGATCCATAAGGACATTTTGAAATATTATAACATGTAAAATTTTATTTTCTTTAATTTCCAATTAAAAACCTACCTCTAAGAAATTTGCAGTTTGAAATTGTCTTTTTGTACGACCTACAACTATAGCCCATCCCACCTAACCAGCTCCAATGAAATAATCATCCCTGAAATTTATTGATCGATTTTCTGAGTGCAAGTTTGAGCTTGATTCTTCATAGCTTCTATTTTGACACAAATTTTCAAATTCAAAAAACTTTAGGGCCAATTTGAAAACAGGGTCAAATATGTATACCTACACAATTACACTCTCTCAAGACTCATTATTGCATAGATATAAAGATTTATACAGAAAGTCTATCCTACTTGTCAACTTTCCAGGGAAAAAGAAAGGAAAAAAAAACACTTGTTCTACTCAAAGAACTTGAACCTGTGTTCAATTTGTTTTTTCCCTCAAGGTTCTAGGTTCTGTTCCAGTTCTAACAAACCCTAGTTCCACTTGCAAGGTGGCTATTACAACCCTGTGGGCTGGTGGCTTAATATGCCTCTTCTTGACCTCAAGGCCTTTTTTTAGTGTGATTACTCCTGAATTGACAAACAATCTTTCAAGCTTAGATATTTTCCTTCCTTCGGTTTCTGGCTACCTAATAATAAGGAAAGGCAGGAGATACCTAAAACTGGAAGAAAGCTGGGCCATGATGATGATATTATTTTAAAATTTTAGGGGAAAATTGAAAAGGCTATAAATAACAGTTACAAAAATGGGCATGCTTACAGATTTCACAGAGTTTCCAGGCTCTTATGACTTGCTTGACTTGGACCAACAAGTGGTGAGTTTGACGAAGTCCCCGAATATAATAATAAAGGAGTAAGCATCATGTCATGTGGACTGTAACAACAACAATAAAAAGCATCTTGAAGTTCTCTCTCTCTCTCTCTTTTATAATGGAGATGATGAATCACAACACCCAGGAAGGGAACAAGAGAAGGAAAAAGAAAGAATCAAAGTTCAAACAAAAGATCACACCCAAAAGTGCAGAATGCACAATTGGGAGCCCTGAGAGCAGAAATCACAAACTTACGACCTAAACCTATCATTGGTAGCACGAAGCAAGCCATGCAAGGAGATGAGTGAAAAAATTGGAAGCACATCAAGCTTAGAGGAGGTCTCTTCTATTGTCACAACTGCTTGACACAAAATAGTGGTGGCTTGAACTTTTTGAAAAGCCATTGACACGTTCTTCTTATGAAATGAACAAATAATATAAAGAGGAAGACCTCGAAAGCTTTTCGTCGACCATGTCATGTTAGCACATTGATACAGACTAGTGTAAGCATCCAAATATCTTTACGTTATAAAGATAAAATCATTTAAAGGGTGTCTGTTGCAATATGACATAACCTTTGCTTGACCTGCAATTATTGCAATCACTAGTCAAAAAAAAGGACACATGAAATAAAATCTGGATGAGCCAATCAACAATGACTATATGTGCCAAAGTGCGAATACCAAAGTGTTATTGTTGTTGTTACATGTAATATTTTCACCTGAATCAGAGTGAGAACTTCACTAGAAAATTTCAGAAATGTGTTTTTGGTGTTGCACCTTGTAAATTCAGCCTCTTCATTGAAGAAATTTTTTTGTGGGATCTTTATGTTATGTAATGCCCTAGAGCTCGGGCTTTAATTAACAGTTCATGAGCAAATTTCAGGGGAAATTTTTTTGGGGTTGCACATTGTAAAATTGGCCTCTTTGGTGCAAGAAAAGTTCTGTCGATCCTTATGTTGGGTAATGCCCTAGGCCTGGGGGTTTAACACTTCACGAGAAAATTTCAGGGGAAATTTTTTGGTGTTGCACTTTGTAAAATTGGACCTGTTTGTTGAGGAAAATTTCTGTGGGATCTTTTATGCTGGGTAATGACCTAGAGCCCGGGCTTTGAATTAGCCGCACACTTTTTTAAGCATGAGATAGATTAAGGTTAATAACAAAAGTCAAGTGCAGCATCGATAAAACGCCACTAATATGGACGTACAATGACCTGGTACACGCAAAAGGCTACTTAAAAGACCACTCAGATGGAGCCCACTAGCAGCTTACTTTTTATTTTCTAGAACCGACCGGAAGTACATGGCCTTTGTATACGTGGCACATATTTATAGGCTTTCTGCCTTTTGACCTGGTTTTGATGCCTACGGTGCCGGGCCCGGCGAGTTGACCCGTTTTTTCGCGCCGGCCTACCCTCTCCCCACCCCATTTGCCCCCCCTGACCCTGTGCCGCCGTCCCCGGCGCCTATTCGGGTGGCCACTTCTCTCCCAATCTACGGAAAATCAAATTCTTACGGGGCCCCAGGGGCGTTGGGTTTTTGTTTTTT
>Ga0116230_10003350_pt1 | contig 15633 bp, 11 predicted proteins | sample S1TSphfallax_3_FD_88678 | JGI IMG/M metagenome (GOLD analysis project Ga0116230, IMG submission 88678) | Host-associated microbial communities from peat moss isolated from Minnesota, USA - S1T2_Fd - Sphagnum fallax MG | ecosystem: Host-associated > Plants > Peat moss > Unclassified | place... | reverse complement strand
ATGCAAATATATATAGGTTTGTAGTGGGTGATTTATTTTTTCAAAAAAGAGATTTTCAAGGATTGTTTTGCCATTTTTAAAAAATTAAAATAATTATATTAATCACATCTAGACCTAAGCACTTCCTAGGTTGCCACTTGTAACAAATATTTTATAAAAAGGTTACAATTCACCTAGGATAGTCACCATTTAATGCTTGTTAATGGTGGGAATTTTCACCAATGGATTTACTTGAAGAATTTGAAAAAAAAAAAACCCCAATAGTGAATGGGTAAAATGGTTAGTAGGCTCCTACCTACTATTTATTATTAATTACATTTATTTGAACGTTAACTTTTCAAAAGATTTTAAAAACTAATTGCAAATTGCAAGGTTGGCCAAAAACAATTGTTTCATTTGACCAATCAAAAAATGCATCATTTGATTGTTCAAAAAAGCCATTAGTCAAATTGGACATGTTCAAAATAAGTTCCAAAATGATTAAAAACGAAAATTTCAAAAAAGTACATGATTTTGGAGGTTTTCAATCGCCAGCTATGAAGAAAAAAATATATATATATAGCAAGATTTCTATACTTGGTTTTCAAGTTTGTAGCCAAAAATATAGAAGGATGACTAAAGATTTTTTCTTCACATTTGGTTTATAGCCAGGCTAAATCTTCATAGGAATGAATGATAGCCACTTTTTCAATATCTTTGTATGGATAATAGCCACTTTGGCTACAAACACAAATTCCTGGAAAAAGCCTTGTTTGTTGTGGAAGCACAAGTATGGATTTGAATCACTCCTTGTAAGTTGTAACTGAGCTTCCCAAAAGATATTGCCTCCAATTGAGAGATTCCGTGTGCTAAGCAAGTTTCAAGGAAGCTTCTTTAGACACAATGTTTTAAACTGTAGGAAAGCATGTAGAAAATGCTGCCATCACTTGTCCAATACAAGTGAGTTGCGTATTAGACTGTCATATGAGACTGGGTCCCAAAGGCTACATCCTTGCAATTTCGTCACTTTGTTTTTTGCAAGTGGAGTACCAATGTGCAAAAGCACAGCAAGGGTCTTTACCAATTACCACAATCTGAGCAAGGAAGTGTGTAGAATTGGCAGATGTATATACTATATACCACGGATCAAATTTTCATCCTCACATGTTATCACCAACGCATGTAGATGTTCTTTGAGTGTACCAATAATACTCCATTTGCACGCACAAAACATGAGTCCCATCTATACAAGTTCCAATTAAGTTCCAATTATAGTAAGCTCCTCTTAGCGGGCCATGGTACAAAAGTGGCCTGTTGAAGCTGCCTTTCTTTTACTGGCAAAATTTTCCCAAAACTTAGATTATTATTATTATTATTATTATTTATTTTTTGAGAGGTTTTCAATCCAGAAATGCCAAAATTTTAGTGAAAATCACCATTTTTTAATATTTGGTTTTCAGTATGTAGGAAAAAATATAAAAGGATAACTAAAAATTGATATTTCATGTTTGGTTTGTAGCCAGATTTGGCTAACCTTCCTAAGGATGATGGCCACTTTTTCTACATCTTCCAGTGGATGATTGTCACTTTCTCTGCAAGAAAAGAATTCCTATGAAAATCACTGGACTGCTGAAGCCTCAGATTTGTTCTCGATGCAGAGAAAACCAGACCCAATTTTAGAAGTTCCAAGAATACAGAATAAGCTCACCTCAAATGGCCCCGGTTCAACGGGAAAAAAGAAAAAGAAAGGTGACCTTGGTGCACTAAAATATGAGTATGATTGCAAGGATAATTCCAAGCTGATTTTGTCTGACTCTGCATATAGATGCATGCAGCTAGCTTGGGTCTTTTTCTCACAAAGTTGAAATAAAGAAAGAGAATGATGCTCACGTTTTCTGAAGTAAGGGGGAAAAAAAAAGATGCAACAGAACTTTCTATGAGAGTCAGAACATCACTACCTTGGATTGGACCTGTAACAGTTGCATTTTACACATGCTCTCTCTCTCTTTATAATATTTGCCTGGAATGTGTACCTACTACACATCTGACCTTTAGAAAATGAATTGGTAAACCAAAGCTCATCAGTTACATATAATAAACATGCAGGGGGGTTTTGGGAGTCGTGTAATTTGATTGCACACCTAATGATGACTGTTGCATAAACCAAAGGCCATCAGTCACATATAATAAACATGCAGCGGGTTTTGGGGAGTCATGTAACTTGATTGCACACTTAAGGATGACAGTTGCATTTTACACATGCTCTCTCTCTATATTCTACCTGGAATATGTACCTACTACACAACTAATCTTTAGAAAACGATTTGTTAAACTAAAGATCATCGGTTACATAAAAAAAAAAAAACCTGCAGGGGGTGTTTGGGGAGTCATGTAACTTGATTGCACACCTAGTGCTGACAGTTGATTTCACGCATGCTCTTTATCCAACTGGAGTTTTTGGAAGTGTGTTGCTACGAGACAAGCAGTCTTTACAACAGTGTTTGGAAAGTGCGTCATCATTGGTGTTTTTAGTTGCAAAGCATCATCAAAAGTCTGTTAATCAATGAGTTGTCATGCATCTGTTAAGCAAGGAATCCTCTGATCAGACAATGCACTTGGGCCTTTCTGCCACATTGAACATGCATCCACAAGTGCACTGTGCAGTATAGGTCATGTGTGGAAACAATTTTCAAATTTTCATTTTCATTAGCTAATCACAGTGTTTTGCTATGTATCAACCATCAAGATTCCACATTTACCTACCTACCCAGGGGCACCATAAGCTAAAAAAATATGTGTTTTGTCTTGGGGCATTTTTCAGGTAACCTTACAGAGTGTAATATGCCAGGGCTTTTTTGAAAATATAATACTTACTTCCCTTTACAGGCTTATATTTTTGAAATGTCCATCCTTGTTTTTTTCCTTGTGATATCTGACAAGCATCACGAGATTTTTATTGCTAAAAATACCTATTATGATTTTTATCCCGTGTAAAGCCCTCAGGGGGCAAGCTTTATGGGAACTGGGCTCAACTCTGCCTTATGTAACCCTTATTTCTTACATACATTCCCTGCCTGCTTACTTATGGTACATAAGTGCTTACAGAAATAGTTAACTGTAGTGATGAGAAATTTCAAAAAATTGGTATATGGAAGAATTTGCATAATTTTTTGTATGGTTGCATCTAGACAATTGATTTTACCTAATCCTTTATATGATTGTCTGTGAACTATTCTAGAGACAATTCCAAGTACATCATTTCAAGCTGACCTACCTCACTTCTTTCCTAATAATTATTTCTTATTTTTATAACTATCTCACTTTTTTCCTTACTCACCAACATGGAGATGAAAATGCAAATTAACATGTGCTTTATTATGTCCATGGTATTTATATTAATTTGAATTAAATTTGACATTGACATAAAATAATGATGAATTATTAAAAACCATATGAAAACATAAGAAAAGAAAAAAGAAAAAAGTTGATCAGCATTGGTACCAACTACCCAACATTGGTACCAACAGAGGTCAAGTTGGATAGGATGAGGTGGAAGAGGGGTATTTTCGGTAGGGTTCTACAGATATGGTTCGTCCACAACTGACTCATACAGGGTTTGGTGGGTGCTGGGTCACCACATAACCCCAGAGTTATTTGGATGTATTAGTGGTGGCTTCCAAGCACAATTTCTCACAATCCAGATCCCTGCATACTTGGATGACTGTGCGTGTTTTCTTTTTCTTCAGTTTCTTTTGGAAAGACTGACATCCTTTCAAGGGCTGCAGAGTCTTTCCGAAAGTTTATTTTATTTTCCAATGGATTTGAATACTTCCTAACATTACTCATCAATAAATGTCCGCTCACTCTTGAGACTCAAATCAAGTCATGGAATTAAGGTAAGTAGAATTGTGTTAGAAGTCTTTTCTAACAGTTTGACAGCAAATGGAAAAATCATGAGCCCAAAGCAAAGAGATGATGCAATGTTTGTTTGACAGTAGACATGATTCTCACATCAAGAATGTGTGATAGCTTGATGACAGTAATTGTGAATGTATTCACAATCCTCAACACAGTAATATTAGAGCAATATGTTACATTCTGTGAATCACAGATCTACATGCCTAGAACTCTTCTAGATTACTGGACTATCCAGCCTCTGGGAATGTCCTAAACAAGATCAACAAACACCTTCTCCAAATACTGGACTATTGCATTCCAGGAGATCCTCAACATGAAGATCTTCAAATGCTGGACGACTGCACTCTCTGGAAATCCTCAAACAAGGTCAACAAAGTGTCTTCTTCTTCAAATGCTGGACTATTCCACTCTCTGGAAAACCTCAAACTAGATAAAAACAAACCTTCTTCATCATCAAATGCTGGACTATTACACTATCCAGAAATCCTGAAACAAGATCAAGAAATCTTGTTTGTCTTCACATGCTGTGCTATTAAGCTCCCAGGGAATCCTCAATTAAAATCAGCAAACAGCTTCTTCAAGTGCTGGACTATTCTGCTCTCCAGGAATCCTCAAATAGGATCATCAAACACCTTCAAATGCTGGACTAATCACCATCTCTCTCTAGAGATGCTCAATATGATCACACACCTAACCTACGTTAATTGTCCAGCGATCTACCATGTACAAAACTGGGGTTTTAGTCTATGCTAGTTGTCTCTATGAAATTCAACATACCTGACAAATAGAGAAGTGTCTTGTGATTATGGACTCAATTAAGATGATGTGTACTGAAAAGTTTCTACACCAGAAGTTATAGTAGATGAAGGGCTGCTGTTGAATGGAACGAGAACTTGCTGAAGTGCCTCTTGCACTTGCTCACAGTTCATCATTTCATGTTTACCTTGTGCCTGAGATCAAACCAACCACTTTCCAACTCATGAATTCTTGACATATAATATTTGCTAAATTCATGGTGAGGCAAGAATACAAAACCCCAGATCTAGTGCTTACAAGACAACAAGCATCTTCATCATCTATAGTGAAGATTCAATCAAGAAATTGTAAGATTGAAATGAAGAACACTTGGAGGTATGATTTACCATTGATGAAAGAAGTGTGCATGTGTGAGAGAGAGAGAGAGAGAGAGAGAGAGAGAGAGAGGTTGATCAATGATAATTTTGCATAGATGAAAGAAGCATGTAAGTGGAGGAGAGAGACAGAGATATGGAGGACATACAGTTGCAGTTAAAGTGACATGCATTCGGTTGTCAATGAACTTGCTGTTGAACCATCTGACCTCCAGTCCTAAATCTCTGGAGGTAGTTAAGATCTGTATCAACATCTGTGTCTGGTTGTTGTTGGTATCCACTTTTATCACCATGCCATCTTCATTGTCAGGATAAACAGCAACCTTGAGAAGATCCGTCATGCTTCCAAAACAAAAGCCACCTTCAAAGTCTTCTTCTTCTTCTTCTTTTGGAGCATGTTTTGATATGGTTACATTTGCTGGAGGTTGAACTTTGTCAATTGTAGTAGTAGTGCCTCCTTGTTGATGTCCAAGAACAGAAGATGCACATTTTTCCTGGAGCTGTGCTACTTCAGCCTTCAACTGCCGTATATAGTCTATTGTGTGCGAGAGGATGGATACTCTGTCCTTCTGTAATCGATGGAGGAAAGGGAAGAAAGTCAAAGTCATTCTTGGTTTGTGTATTTGTAAATCACTGAGCAAGCAGCACATGAGCAGCACACAATCAAAAGATTGTCATTGGAAATTTTCAGATGCAGAAGATAGATGTATGCAGATTGTATACCTTCTTGATCACAGGAACTAGGGTGAATATAGTATGCAGTTTCTCGTTGAACTTGGAACGGCGATGTCTCTCTGCAAGCTTGTGAATGTGGGCAGCTTCGTCATGAGCTGGATTGGAACTCTTGATATTGTCGGCAGGATTTAGCTTGGATTTAGCCAATTGTTGCTCTGCAAGCTTCTGTCGTTCAGCTTCTTCTTGGATAATGGGGACTATTTTCTCTGTCCATCGCCGAAACAACGATTGTCGCGGTGAAGCATGATCGTCTCCCACGCATGTTCGCAGATTTGGTTTGCATTCGCGTTTTTGGAATAGGGAGTCCTGGCTATGCCGGAAATGGGATGTTGGCCATGAGGCAAGCTCGTTGTCGAGCACATCCATTGTTAAGTTGGAGCCTTGATATGCAGAAGGCCAGGCTGCGGGGTTTTGTGTGAAGCTCTCACACTGGGTCGTTTGTCGCAGTTGGAACGCATCGGTGTTTGAAGTTGTCTGCTCCGTTGTCGTCACCGAAGCTTCGTGAGTACCAAATGAGCGGCTCGGTTCTAGAAGATGAGAAAAAGATGAAGAGTGTAAGTCAGCTTGAAGGCTCTGAACTGTCCCCAAAGAAGGTGATGAATCGAGTGACTTAGCGCTAGACAACTCTGCAATTTGAGCAGGCTGCAAAGACGACGCAGAATTGACATGCGTAGAATGCTGAAGAGGAGATGGGGGAGCGTAATATTCTGGCAGTCCTCCTGCTGCCTGTCGCACAACTTCTTCGGGGTCAAACTCGTTAGAATCCCATGTGTAAGGATTCAGAACGTCAACGTTCGACGACGCCGCCTTTGTCTCAGCCTTACAATCCAGCGGACTGAACAAGGTTTTGTCCGCACCAACGTCAATGTCGAGGTCGTCGAAGAACCCGCTCTGCAACTCATGATCGTTGAAGAAGAGGGATTGATTCCCGAGTGCAGACCATTGGAAGTAAGGCTCCTCTGACCTCAAAATTGCGCCTGAGCTCGCCAAAGATTCGTTGAAATCGCCTGGAGTGTATCTGTGGAGATTGGGAGGAGGAAGAAAGGCCTCAGCAGGTCCAGGTAAAGGTAATCCTTCAGGGGCCGTCATTTGTGCAACCGATGTTCCTGAGTGCAAGTGAGGATATCCTTGTCCTGAAGTCGAATCCAGGTCCGAGCTTGGGGGTCTAGACACAGTCCCAAACATGTGAGGCGTAACGGACATCGACACATAGTCCTGCAAGCTGTTCATCAACGAATCCATTTGCGGCACCTGTGTCAACATTGGCAAAGTTGTGTCAGTCCCCCCCCGCCACACACACAGTTTCAAGCAATTCTGAGCTCGAAACTAGACGTTGCATCAAGCTGGAAACAGAAAACTCTCTAAATTAAGTTCTTCAAGTGCAAAGCGATGCAGACGGATTCAAAAAGCTTCAAACACCAATTTGTTGTGAAAGGTCGGTCAACGCGGGTCTTCGATGATGTCATAAGCCAGCGCGTAGATGGGACCCACTTGTTCGAAACTTCACGTGAAGGAACGCGTCTTTGTGTGCGGAATCTGCCCATGCTTTACGACCATGACGAGGGAGAAGGACCTGTGGTGGGACTGAAAACAAGGGAACAGACACGGCTCTGGTGATCGGATACGACAGAAATGCGGTTCTAGACTCACCGCCCAGTCCCCTTGAATCCTCTCTGACTGAGCACAAGTTGTAGAGAAATCTTGCAAACTACACGTGTATCATGCACAAGAAGAAATTTCCAAAATTGGAAGCGATTGAATGATGATGATGATCGATGTGTATTGAGTATTCCACCACTCGATACGCGTCGTGACGTTCACCAGCTACCTCACAATGATCACAACCGAAACATGCTAAGACGCAGCAAATCACGATATGGAAATATTTACGAGCACACCCACTTACCAAAGAAGTCGTAGCCAATTCTGTGCAGTACCGGACTCCATCCCCTCCAAGCCCTGGAATGCAAACGATTGTCTGGACCGCGTCAACAAAGAGTAAGATGTTAGAGTTTCTTCAAGACAATCCTCTGATACAACAAGCTCAAACCCGGTTTTGTGCTTGAACCGAGTGTCTTCAAAAGGAACTGGGTTCAATCCAAACGGCTCAAGCAAGAAACGACGCGAAATGGATGACTCAAGAAGATGCTCCCAAGGGATGGCAACTCTACCTGAATACGCGCTTCCTGTAACGCGTTGTGCTCGAGTTCCAAGAAAACACAAAGAGACATAAAAATGAGAAGAAAATATTGTCGCTGACCGTGACAGAGGAAATAGACAAAGATGAACACAATTTAACTTCAAACAAAGAAGATTCACCAAAGCTTCGATACCAAAATCACGAAGCTTTGTGTCCAGCATTTAACTGAAGGAAGGAATGCTTGCAAGAATCAATACTTGAATTAAAATGCCAGAAAGAATCTATGGTTGCATTCGAAGGTGTACAGTGAAGCAAGCAAATTGAGGCTCATATTTTCCTTGGGAGATCACCTGCAAGAACTGGGCTTTACACTTGTCTGTGGGAATTTGTGGCATGCTGCTTGTCCACCAAAGAGGGCCACAGTCTCGTTGCAACGCCGAGGCTGCATACCTGCAAGCACAAACACGACCAGCTTTGTTTCTAATTTCTTCACAAGCGAGATGATCACCAAGATTCTTCAGTCATGGTAGTCATCTCTTGACCCTGGCACTTGGGGTCGACGGCAATCTCTGGATATGAAGAGCGAACACCATGATGTTCGTAAGCTGCTCCTCCTCATTTCAACCTCTACAAGATTTCACCTCTTCTTGCTCAAACTTTTGCGCTGGAGTATACTTGTTTACTTACCCCTGTGAGCCAGGGTCCTTGAAGCTACAGGTCTTGAAGATGGAGTAGAATTGCAGCGCAAGAGTTGGACCAAACTCTAAGCTCGTAGAATTGAACCATCCGTGAGCCCACTCCAGCACCGGCCTGTAATAGAACACACGAATTCAAACGCATGAGCTCCTGAATTAGGAGCAAGCACAGTGCTAATTTCTCATGCCTCTTCCGCTTTTCCAAGACCTTAGTGAAAAATTCACCTGAGCCACAAAGTTGTGAATTAGGAGCAAGCACAGTGCTAATTTCTCATGCCTCTTCCCCCTTGCCAAGACCTTAGTGACAAATTCACCTGAGCCACAAACAACTTTGTTGAAGCTCGAAGCTGAAACGCAAAGACGAGTGCAATCAACGGGACCTCAGGAGTCGCTGTCTTACCTTTCACCAGAAGAGAGTTTCCAGAGGACTCCATACGTCCACTCCAAGGATTGTATCAAAGCTTTCAGGCGCGTTTGGGAAGAAATCGCTTCCTTTAACATCCTGACACCAAGAAGGGATGAGAAGGATCCTGGTGTTTCTGCTGTTGATTTCATGCGAAGTGCGCAGCCCTCCTCCTCGGCCAGGACAAGGAGCTGGTAGCAAAGAAGCCAGTGTGGAAAAAAAAACCTCACAAACTCCTCTATGAAAACAACTTATTTTGAGGTTGTAGATCCGACGGTGCTTCGTACCCAAGGGTTCGAACTCTCATCGGAGTCTTTAAGTTTTGAACTCGCGGTCATCCTCAATGAATGTGGAAAAGAATGTCAACGATTCCCCTGCAGGAGAAGGGAACAAGTCTCTAATAAATTGAGGAATTCCAGTCAATAAAAAGTCGAGAACTTATTCAAAGATTTTTTTAATTTTATCTCAAAATCCGAGTCCCCCCAAGAGACAGACAGAGCTTCGCGTAAATCACAAAACTAATAAACCTGTGCGGTAATGGGATTCAACACTTTCAACAGTTAAGACCGGAACACACAACTTTTGGATATACCGCAACCCAAAAGGGACAAAGGAAGCCTTTCGTGGGTTGAATTGAACACGCAAAATTTGCAGCGAACGACACGAAAGTGTCCGTAAGTAACGGTCGTCACAACTTGCAGGCAAAAAGTTAGAGCTTTTGATGTTTGATGTCAAACACCCTGCGCTTTTTCTATTAGGTTTTGATGAAATTCATCGTAAGCGACAAATCTCCTCCCACGCCCATCCTATAGGGAAGAGGTCACGTCTCAAGAGTCCTCGTAGGGACGGGGACAAACTTCAGGTTCTTTTGGCGAGAACCCACTAAATGCGTCCAATACAGCTAATCGATTACGTGCTACATAATTTCCTTTTCCTGCCCCAATCGAATCTGTTTGTTCACGCTAGAAAATAATACCGCCACTTTGGGGAATAACCAGAAATTGCAATCTCAATATAGCAACTTCTAATGCAGAAAAGTGGGAACCACAATTCGTCGATTTTGTGAGGAATCTCCACATCCGGCCCTTTCGTGATAATCCAATGAATCACAACAATAATTAGGTGCGAGATGGAATTATTGCTGCAATTTTTGTCGCATTCTTGTGTGCAACCAGCTTCTCGTCGTTAGTCGCACATTTGATTCTCTAAATCTGTGATCACCTTTTGACATGTGTAGCATTCTGCTGCTGCTGCTGCCAAATACGAACTGCTTCTCCAACTATCACTTCGAAAACTCGGAACCCAGATTCTTGAGTTTATTCTATAGATGAATGTCGAGAACCAGGGAAAATACATTGAGCGAAAATGTACAAGCAAATCTTTGTTTGCAATCAAACGAAGTTTGTTGAACCGATCATACATCCCACCAGTATTTCCGTCTTGTTCTTGGTTATGGCTCCTGCTCCTAACCCTAATCGTGCTATTGTCAGTAGCTATTCTTACAGGGCTTAGGGTTCGGTGTTTGTGTGGATGCTCTAAAATTTGCTGGTCGCACTTTAGAGTGAGCGACATCTGGATACCTCCAGCCAGTCTTGCCGTCTTGTTGTTGGTTATGGCTCCTGCTCCTAACCCTAATCGTGCTATTGTCAGTACCAATTCATCCAGGGCTTACGGCTCAGTGTTTGTGTGGATGCTCTAATATTTGCAGGTCTAAGTTTAGAATTCTGAGAAACATCTGGAGAGGAGAGTATGCTTGTGTAGTGCACTGTCTGTGGGTTTACAATGTGCAGTTGGCTATGGAGGAATTGCTGATAAGAGTGGTGAGCCAGCATCAGATGTTATGATCTTTTGGACAAGGGGTATAACATTCCTGAGCTTCATATGATGGTTTACTTCCAGCTTCATCTTCAATCGCATTGTCTTTCTGATGGAAGTGTACAGTGACATTTGCAGGGATCTAAATGCTTTGAGGTCTAAATGTTCCCTATTTTTGCATTGTGCACCAGAAATTTTATCAGCATTTCATATCATGAACATCAAGAGCACAACAGTTGAATATTGGCAGCAAATTTCAAGGTAGCTTTCTATGTTGATAACTCTATGGCAAATGTGATGTGAATAGGGGATTGTCAGATGACGAATGCAGGTGCAGAGGGAGCTTTACTTTCAGTCCAGTGTGCTTATTGAAGGAGACAAGCAAGTGCACTCTCCTTGTTGGGGATCAGGTTTCACCATTTGCTCTTGCACTTGGACTTCCAGGTCCATTGCCTCTCATTGTGTCAATACTCTGCAATTGCATTGATACTTTTTCTCCATTCATCAGTCTTGTGCATCACTAATGCCATAAAACTGGGGCTGTGCTGTACCAGGATATATGGTAGGGTGGCAAGTTGTGGTGCATTCAACTGAGAGATTTTGAGAAAAGAAGTTGGTCCACTTTTGTTGGACAATGCTGTGGACATTACAAGATTATTGGTAGTTTTGTTAAGTAAACAATTTGAACTGTAAATGCCTTTTGTGCAGGCATGTGATATATTTTGCAGTTGACGATAAAATGGTCTTGTTTTCCAACATTCCACTTAGTCTAGAGTTTCTGCAACCAGATAACAAACGAACAAACTTACTTGCCAGCATTTTGTGATACCAGTTGAGAGATAGAGCAACATATTCTGTAAGATGTGCCATGGAGATTACTTGGATTGTCCTCTAAGAAGAGATTCACCGAACATGGTGCTTCTGTTTTCTCCATGTTTTTTGTCCTTCCAATTTGCAAATTAGAGCATGAATTTATCACAATTGTTGGATGCCAATCCCGATGACTGACCAAACTCTTACTTACCTCATATTCTATGTCAACACGAAGATAGAGAAGTATTTGTTGGAAGGTATTAGAGATGATGAATTTTGGATGGTGTCTCCAGGGTTAGGAAATCAAAGTTCTTGCAATAGGTATCCATGACCTCCGCATCACTTTTTTCATGCACCAAGACAGCCAAAGAAGTGAAAGCAGAGTGTGTTTGTGTCACCTGGAAGAGATTCCTGAACTATGATGTCTCTCAAACTTTTTACTACTACTACAATCTGGCTAGAAACAAGTGAAAATTCATCAATAAAACTCAAGACACAAGGCTTTTGAATTCTGACCATTTTCATATAAAACTCTAATCAACATAAACAGAGGGTTGGTGAAGATCTCTATGCAATTTGTTTTATTGATAGGTTAGGGAGCTAGTATTGCAAAGCCAAATACAATTGGTCATACATTAGTACATTTTGAATTTTCTGAAAGACGTTTTAATGCCAAGTCGGAACAACTGAAGCACACTTGCAATTTCACAAGAAAAGGGGTCGTCTGAGAATTAGTTTGGACCTAATTTGGTCTAGGGATGAGTAATACAAGACTTGTTTCTTCAGTTCTGCTTCCTCCCCTGTTTGGTCACTATGTATGAAAATGTCTTGAGAAAAACCAGCATTGGGCACGTATCGACTTTTGAGCATACCATCTGGTACTGGTATGAATCTTTTTCAAAAAGTTCTTACCAGATGGTATGGGTATTGGAAAAAACCTGCTGACCAGGGTGAACCATCACCCACCAGTACATCATCCACTGGACACTGTTATGACTTGGGTCCATTCACATCTATACGAAGACATTGATAGTAATTCCCAACAATATGAAGGTTACTGGGATTCTTCAACATTTGATATTTTATTTCTATTTTCAAAAGTGATAGCCCTATCTGCCCTTCTTTCTTGCACCAATATGTTAAGTAGAAATTGTTTCACATGTGACATTGATTTCTGGTTTCCATTTCCAAAAGTGGAAAACCTATATACCCATGTAAAAAAATGCCATGTTGTTTCATCCTAGAATTAGTTTCTATAGCCATGGTAGGAAAGTTTGGTAAATGGATTTGGATGGAGTTGCAATCACTATGGGATATTATGTATCCCACTTGTTGTAAGAATACTCAATTATAATGACAATAATGGCAATTGATTAGGATTAGGTTTTTTAAATTGTTGAGTGTGTCAATGAAGGTCAAGCCATTTTGCGAGTCTTTTGCAATTTGTGTTCGGTTGTATTGTGATCAACAAGCAATTTTGGATTGAAAAATCCTTGTGTTCAATTATGTTTTTATTTTATTTTTAACTTTTTTTTTTTATCATTACTGACTCTAAAATCTAACTGCAACCTTGACGGCCTTCTCTTTAGATTATGAAAAGTTAAAACTTCTATATCCGATAATCAGTATGTTTTTTATAGGCATTTCATGAACCTTAACCTAAAGTTCTAATATATTTCAAATAAACTTAGAGCCTCACCTAGAAGTTCCAATTAAAGTTTTTAATACATTAGAGCATAACCAAAGGTTCCTTTGGATCAAAGAACCAGCCAACATTGTCACAACATAAGTTGTAGATATATAAGTGGGTTAGAGGCATTCTTGGGTCAAAAGAAAAGGCAATTACGTAAGTATATGCAAAAAAAAGGAACACATCAACAAGTGACACAACAAAAAAATTTGAAAAGTTTTCAAAAGCTTGGTTTGGGCAAAAGAATTGACAAACAAAAAAAACTACAACGAACATTTTGTGGAGGAAAAAATAGGAGCCCGGGGTAGTTAATGTTATTTTTGTAACATGCGTCAAACAACTATTTTTGGGTATTAGGTTTTCGATTTATATTTTCTTTCATCCTATTTTTCTCTAACTTTTTAATATGCACATATTTTAGTCACCCTATATTTGTTTATAATCTTTTTTGGCATCCAATTTCATTGTTTTATACTAACTTAAACTTTTATTTTAAGAAAATTTGGAATTAGAATAGTTTGCTTCCATGCTGCTTGAAATCCTAAATCCAAAGATACTTCCAACCTTTGACATAAAAAGAAAATGCAAAAGTTTGTGCTTGAACCTTTGAAAAAACAAAATTAGGTTATTGTTGCAAGAAGATTCGACTACTTGCTTGTAGTTCCATAAATTCAAAAACCCTACATGTCATACTTAAATTTCTAAACATTTTTTTTATGCTCATTTAAATGTTATAAACCCAAATTTAAACTAACTTATTGACCCTATAATCACTATATACAATTAACCAAAATATTATTTCACAATGACTAAACCTGCTAACGATTAATATTTAAATTTCTAATGCACATGCTATTGTTTTTTATAAAAAAGTTCTAATATTAAATATTTGCACATACCCTATATTGATTATAATTTTATTTTCAAAATATACATAACCTTGTTTTTGAACTAATTGATTTATAAGTTTTACTCAACAACCAACATATTGCACCTTATATTTCACTCGCATATTTTCTACATTTTTTCGAGTAGTGCCCCCGCATGGATAGGAGAAAATTAAAAATGACTCCTTAATTTATGATCAAAAGAATTTCCTCTTACATCTTGAATTTTCTTTTGACTTTGTGAAATAAGTATGCCTTCAATGAAGGTGAATGAGGGAGGGTTTATTTGTGAAAGATGTTTTGAACAAAAGTTAATGAGAAGCACAAAAAATTGCTTACAAGAAAAGAGGCTTAACATAAAATAAGGAAGTAGACAAACAACATTTCAATAGGGCTTTTGTAATAGTGGTTGGTTTTTTGTTTCAACATATGCACATGTTGGGGTTTTGACAGGATTCAACATCAATTACAAGGGAAGGAACTTGACCAAAAAAACTAAGAAAACAAGCAAAATGGCATTTTAATAAGACTTTAATAGTAGTAGCTAATTTTTGGCTTTGGCAAATACATTTTAGAGCTTTTATAACAATGGAATTTTGTAAATTTTTTAATGCAACAATGGGTTTTTGACAACAACAGAATGCCATGAGTTGTAGCTTCAACAAAGGTCATGAAATGTTGACAAATGGAAACTTCAATGAACTTCAACCACTAGAAGAAATTTGAAAATCAACAATTAAATTTGCAACTCATTTATAGTTGTAATGGACACATGAGATTAAAAATAGTCTAGTTGCCTTGGAAAAGTGCCATAAAACAACCAATCACAAAAGACATGACGTGGCCATGAAGTTGAAAATGTAGTCGCAAACTTTACAATTAGACCAAAATTTCTCATCCATTGCCATGGATGATCCTTAATATGATGTGGAACCCCAATTTGTGACTATATTTGCGACTACATTTGGATAGTTGCATGCTACCAAATGCACCATTGATGGGTGGTTAGGATTGAACCATGTGGTGATTTAAATGACCAATGGCCAAAAAACACGTGGCAATTTTTCATTTTTTCAAAAAATATATATTATAATTATAGTAATTAAATATCATAATTACAGTAATTAATTATTATAGTTACAATAATTCAATATTACAATTAAATAGATTATATATTTTATTTTATTTTTTATCATTATTATTATAATCTATCCTTGGTTAAACTATAATAGCTAACCTATTGTAAGCTAATGTAGGGTAAAATAAGCTAGCTAACATAGGCTAAATTGGTAGGTAGGATCTTATGTCTTTGGTTGGGGACATGTTTTTGATTGGCTCATCCCAAATGGCACATGCACTATGTTTATAGTGCACACCATGAATCTAGTCCATTCCTTCACCTTGTTATATATTTTACAAGTTTGAAGT
>Ga0116230_10003349_pt1 | contig 15638 bp, 9 predicted proteins | sample S1TSphfallax_3_FD_88678 | JGI IMG/M metagenome (GOLD analysis project Ga0116230, IMG submission 88678) | Host-associated microbial communities from peat moss isolated from Minnesota, USA - S1T2_Fd - Sphagnum fallax MG | ecosystem: Host-associated > Plants > Peat moss > Unclassified | place: USA... | reverse complement strand
GCCAGCGCCGCGCGCATGGTGGCCAGTGCGGGCTGCACCAGGTGCCGCTCGGCCAGCGCGCGCACCCGGTCCAGGCCGTCGACGCCGGCATCGAGAAACATCGCCGCCAGCACCGCCTCCATGGCGTTGGCCAGCAATGCAGGCTTCTTGCGGCCGCCGTTCTGCTCCGCGCTGCGGCCGAGCAGCAGGGCTTCGCCCAGGCCGAGCTCGAGGCCCAGCTCGGCCATGCGCTTGCGGCTGACCAGCGCGGCGCGCAGCCGGGTGAGCTCGCCCTCGCTGCAGTCGGGGAACTCGCGGAACAGCGCCTCGGTGATCACCATGCCGATCACGGCGTCGCCGAGGAACTCAAGCTGCTCGTTGTCGCTGCCGGGTGCGTTGCGCTGGTCGCGCTGGTCCGGGTGCATGGGCAGGATGATGGCGGGCACGCCGTAGCGCGCCTCATAGGTATGCGAACGATGGGTGAGCGCAAGGCGCAGCAGCTCTGGCCGCGCGAACCGGTGGCCCAGCTTGGCTTCCAGTTGGGCCTCGAGCTCGCTCAAGCGCACTTTGCTCATGGCTTCTACTGTACGGCAGGGCCACGGGCGTCTTTTCCGGCAGGGAAGTCCGATTCAAGTTCCGTATACCCGGAGCGTCTGTTCCCTCCGGGGCTAAAGCCCAGTACTTGTTGGGCCATCTACGGCGGGGCTGAAGCCGCGCCCCTTCAAAGCAAGACTCAAAGCAAGACTCAATCGGCCGGCGCTAGCGCGGGGCAGGCTGCGGGGAGGCCGGCGCTGGAGGGTCGGGACGGTAGGCGTCCTTTTCGGCCTTGCCGGTGGGGTCGAAGGTGGTGTCGTCCTCGACCGGAGCGGAGCGGGCGCGCTGGGGCAGGGCGAACGGCGCGGCCACGCCGCTCTCGGCCGCCTGCCGGGTGTCCGTGCGGCTGTCGCGCACCGCCAGCGCCGCCCGGTACTCGGCGATGGCCTTCTCGCGCTCGGGCGGGTTGCGGGTGTCGTAGAGCCGGCCTAGGTAGATGTGGCTCCAAGCGAGGGTGCGGGGGTCCTTGCTCAGCGCCAGCGTTTGGGTGAAGCCGGCGGTCGCCTTGTCGGGGTCGCCCTGCATCAGGTCGATGCGCGCCAGCACGAAGGTGGCCCGGGCGTGGTCGCCACGGGGGTCGGCCAGGGCTTTTTCGGCCAGCTCGGCCGCGTCGCCGGCCTTGCCCTGGGCCAGGTCGAGCTCGGCCAGGTCCATGCCTTCGATGCGGCGCGGCGGCGGGACCGGGCGCAGCGGGTCCGTGGGCGCGGTCTTTACGAACAGGACGGTCTCGGCGTGCTTCCGCTGCCGGTCGATGTCCATGCCGTAGATCATGGGGGCGATCTCATCGCGCAGGCCGTCGCCGTTGTGCTCCATGTTCAGCAGCTGGGCATAGAAGTAGCCGGTCATCACCCAGCCCTGGGCCTCGTCCTGGTCCACCAGCTTCAGTTGCGCCTCGGAGGTCTGGCGGTCGTAGAGCGTCTTCTCAAGGTCGTACTTGGCCTGCACCTCGCGGCCGGCCGAGGCCGAAGGCCGCCTGGGACGCGGCGCGTCGATCGCATACGTCCGCGCCTCGATCGCCTTGATGAGGCACTCGGTCATCAGCGCCACCACGTCGCTCTTGTAGAAGAACTCGAGCGGCGCATCCTGCACGCTGCGCAGCATGGGCTGGATGCGTTCCATCGCCGAGCCGCGGCTGTAGACCATCGGTTCGACCACATAGTGCAGATAGATGTGGCGGATCTGGCTGATCGCCACGGGGTCGCCCGCCGAGTTGTCCGGTGCGACGACGATGATGTAGTCCGAGCCGTAGACGCGGGCGTTGGTCAGGCTGGGCGAGAGCATCGGCTCCAGCAGCACCAGGAAGCGCCGCCCGTCGTAGCTGGAGACCGGCTGATGCAGATAGATGTTGGTGTCGAGGATCATGCGCGTCATGGGGTCGTGCACGCGTGTGACCAACGCCTCGTACTCGGCGCGGTGCTTGAGCCAGAGGAAGTGCAGGTCGATGGCCTCGGAGAAGGTGCGCAGCAGCGGCAGCACGTTGACCACCGAGGCGGCCTGCGGCGGCAGCTGGGTCTCATCCACATTGGGCGTCAGGCTGGGCGGCGGCGAGAGGTACAGCGCCAGCGAGACATATTGCCCGATGTCGAGGCCGGTGTCGTTGAGGTGGTGCTGCGCGATGTAGGCGCAGAGCGCGTCGCGGCTGGTGCGGGCGTCCTCAGAGGCGGCCAGCGCCTGGTTCATGTCGGCGCGCACCTCGGCGCGTACCGGTGCGGAGCGGTCCAGGTCGGCGTCGTAGCCGCAGGCGTTCAGCGCACTGGCGAGCTGGAAGAGCGGCTCGCTGGTCTCGAGCGTCACTGCGGCGCCGCCGGGCTCGATCTGCGCCGCGCGCGGCCGCGCCACCGGGCCCTGCTCCTGCGGCTGGCTGACGCCGGGATTGGAAGACGACGAGGACGAGACCGGTGGTACCTGCGCGAGCGCGCAGGCAGGCAGCAGCAGGACCAGCGCTGCGGCGATTGCAAACGAGAGCAGAAACGATGATGAGGGCCGGAGGATCACGATACGGGTTCGACGCACTCTACCAGTCTATGGAAGCGCCTGCGCTCGCGCTAGCAGGCGATGGAAGTGGCTGGGCCTGCGCCAGGGAAGGCCCCGATTCGTCCCCATGAACTGGGCGTCCGTTGCCTCCGGGACTAAAGCCCCAATATTTGCTGGCTCTCTACGGCGGGGCTGAAGCCCTGCCCCTTCAAAGCAAGACAAGCAGGCATCTTCAAAAGCGAGACTCAATCGGAAGGTCGCTAGCCGCGAACGGAGACGCCGCTGTAGGTGAGCAGCACATGCCCGCGCACCGGCACGCCGAACAGCGTGGCCGGGCGAAAGATGCTGGCGAGCAGGTTTTCGGCCACGCGCAGCCGGACCTCGGGGTCGCGCGGGCCCTCCAGGATGGAGAAGTCGTAGACGCGGCCCTGCGGGTCCACCAGCGCCTCCACCACGATGGGGGTCTCGGCCTGCGTGCCCTGGCGGGTCTCGATGGGCCGCGGCAGCACCTGCGAGTACAGGTAGCGCGGCGCGGCCATGTGGGCCAGGCGGTCGTCGTCGGCGCGCACCGCGATGGGCCCGGCGAAGAGCCAGCTCATGCCGGCCAGCAGTACCACTGCTACCGCCAGGGCAGCGCTGACGCGCAGCGCCATCGGCGCAAGGGACCGCTGCCACAAGAGCATGGCCTGCGCGAGCACGGGCAGGTGGGTGCCGCGCTCACGTTCGGCGGCCAACGCGCCCAGCAGCTCGGCCTGCAGCCGCTCGGGTGGGTGCGCAGGCCCGAGTTCACCTAGCGAGCGCTGCACATCGCGCCACGCGGCGAACTCGCCGGCGCAGGCCTCGCAGCCCTCCAGGTGCGCCGAGATGGCCGCCATCTCCACGCCGCTCACCGCGCCGTCGAGGTACTCCGAGAAGGCGTGGCGCACGGGCGCGCAGCCGTCGTCTGAGATCGTGCAGATCGCGGCGGGGCCGGGGGCGAGTTGTTCGTGCAGACTCATGGGATCACCGTCTTCAGGCCGGTTGCGGACAGGCCAGGAATGCCCACACCAGATTTCCTCTCAGCGGCTGCGGCGTCTTCCCGGGCCGCGCTCCCGACCAGCAGATCACGCAGCGCCGCCCGGCCACGCGTCAGCCGGCTCTTGATGGTGCCGAGGTTCACATCGAGGATCTCGGCGATCTCCTCATAGCCGAAGCCTTCGATCTCGCGCAGCACGACCACCTCGCGATAGGCCTCGGGCAGCTGGCTGAGAGCCGCGGCCACGCGTTCGCGCACCTGGGCGCGTGCGGCGCAGTCGTAGGGGGAGGCCTCGCTGCTGGCCAGCGCGTCGGCCAGGCAGAAGCTCTCGCCCTCGTCGTTCTCCAGCGGCGCATCGATGGTGAGCTCCTGGCGCTTGTGCCGGTTCCACCAGCGGCGCTGGTTGCTGGCCTCATGCAGGGCGATGCGGTAGATCCAGGTGCGCAGGCTGGCCTCGCCGTGGAAGCCGGCGATGTTGCGGAAGACCTTGACGAAGACCTCCTGGGTCACGTCGCCGGCGTCGGCCGGGTCGCGCAGGCTGCGCGCGATGAGCGAATAGATGGGCTGGCTGTACTGCGCGATAAGCAGGGCAAAGGCCTGTTCGGAGCCGGACTTGAGCTCGGCCAGCAGCTCCTGCTCCTCCGCTCGCATCGCGATTGCGCTCGCCAGATCGCTCATGTTGCCCTCGCGCCTGCATGGCCGTTCAGGTATCGGCCGACTGCGTGAACCTAAGGTAGTTCCAGCCGGCCCGCTCTGTCCAGAGCCGGACGTGCTGGGGGACAGAATGAACCCCAGCGAGAGAAGAAACTGCGCCGCCGGCGGCAGAGTGCTCGCTCACTCTGCAACCTTAGACACCGCAGAGGCGCGCGATGTTCCCGCGCGGGTGGGAGTTGGGCGGCATGGCTGGTTTGACTTGCCGCTCCGCGGCTGGGAGAATAGAGAAGTCCTTCCCCGATGTGGGCCTGTGGCGCAGCTGGGAGCGCGCTTCCATGGCATGGAAGAGGTCATCGGTTCGATCCCGATCAGGTCCACCAAACATTCCAACAACTTAGACAACACGAACGCTCTGGGGCAGAGCGTTTGTGTTGTGTGCCATGCATCCATATTGCTGCTCCGCGTGACATCAAGGGCGTCGATGCACTGACGTTTGGGAAAAGACGTTACAGGTGCTTCTCAAAGAAGAGAAGGGTCTTCTCAACATGCAACTCCCAATAGGGCCATGCATGCCCTCCGGGAAATTCCTCATAGCTATGCTCCACTTGCTCTTCCAGCAATGACTGGTGAAAATCGCGGTTGGCCTCTAAAAGTTGGTCTTCCAGACCGCAATCCATCCGGAGCGGCGGTAGTGTGCCTCGGTTTCTGCGCATCCAATACAAAGGATCGAGAGTTTCCAGAGATTCAACTGTGCTCGTATACGAGCTGAGGGGTTCCTCGACAAACTGGGTCATCTGCGAGATATGTGTGATTGCGGAGTGCACGGAGATGCCAGAGACTGCCGATGCGTATTTCGCTCCCAGGCGCAGCGCTCCGAATCCTCCCATGGAAAGGCCACACAAAAACAGTTTGGGCGACGGACTCAGCTGCGGGACGGCCAGTGTACATGCCTCCACCACATCCTCCATCACCCATCGCTCGGCATCTTCCGCTCCATGGGCGATGAAGGCGCTGCCGTCGCCCCAAAGTCCGTCCGAGGGCATGGCGAGCACCATGGGACGTATCAGCCCAGCCTGGATCAGCCGTTGTGCCGTTCGGTGGACGCCGGCGTGGTAAAGCCACCCCCAGTGGCTGTTGTATACGCCATTCAGAAGGATCGCCAGGCCTTCGCAGCCAACGCTTTGGGCTTGTGGAGGAACATAGAAGCTAAGGTCGCCGCGACGGGAGAGAGCGGGACTCTTCACCGTCATATGACGGACACCTTCGTTCTCAAATCGAGGATCGGAAAGCTCGACTGTTCGAAAATACATAGCGCCTTCTCCGCGTCCCTGCTGGAGTATTTACAAAATAAGAACGCCCTTGCCTCCGCCGCTGCGCAACGCCTCAAAGGCCTCCACCACATTCTCCAGGGTGTATGTTTTTGCGATCAGAGCATCCAGATTCAGCCGTCCCGCTTCGTACATGGAGATCAAGAGAGGGAAGTCTCTTGCTGGATCGCACGCCCCGTAGAGCGGGTTGATGTACCACTTATCGAACTCGAACAACTCCATGTCCGCCTGAATCGTCTGCTCGATGCCACTGACGGCCACCGCCGTTCCGCCGTTCCGCACCATCGCCAGCGGGGCCACGCCCAGCTCGGGCACAGCCGTACATTCAAAGGCATAGTCGGCGCCGCGACCACCCGTCAGCGACTTCACCTGACCTGCTACGTTCGCGAGATGTTTGTCGTCGCGCCTTGCAAGAACCGTGTGGGTCGCACCAAGTTCCAGCGCCTTGTGCAGCTTCCACTCTTCGACATCGACGGCGATCAACGGGTCGGCGCCCGACGCCACCGCGGCGAGCAACACCGACAGGCCGACGCCTCCGCAACCCAGAACGACGACACTCTCTCCCTTGGCTACCTCGGCGACATTCACCACGGAGCCGTACCCCGTCATCACCGCACAGCCCATGATGGCCGCTATGGGAAAGGGCAAGCTTGCAGGAATCCTGACAAGAGCCTGCTCCGGTGCCAATACCAGCTCCGCCAGCGTGCCGAGTCCGAACATGGGGCGCAGATCGAGATGAGGATGAGTGAAGCGCTCCGCTGGAACGGCCGGTTTGTTCTCGCATAGGTTGCGGGCGCCCCGTACGCATTGGAAACAGGCCCCGCAGGGAATCGCCCAGTTCAAAAGCACATGATCTCCCGGCGCGTAACCCGTCACCTTCGCTCCTGTGGCGACGACAATCCCCGCACCTTCATGGCCGAGGACCAAGGGAGCTTTTAAGTTGGCATGGTCCAGATCGGTGTGGCAGATACCGCTCGCCTTGATCTGCACCAACACCTCGTGCTCCCCAGGTGCGTCGATGCCAAATGTTTGCATGTCTATACGTCCAAAGCCGTCGCCGATGATGCCGCGGACTTTATAGGCCGATCGGGGATTCATTTAGATGGACCTCAACTGCAAGATATTCATGTCCTATGCCTTGAGTGTGACGGAGGTGAGGGGACGGCAACTGCACGGCAGGCAATATCCAGGGTCTGGGTCGATGCCGGTGACGTGGTTGTAGGTCACAGACCCTTCAAGGAGTTGCGTCGAGCATGTACCACAGTCTCCGTACCGGCAGCCGGCGCTGATGTCGATGTTCCGATCTTGCGCAAGCTCCAGCAGGGACTCGTACCTGTCGCCGTCCCAGTCGACCGTAAGGCCGGACAGAGAAAAGTGGACACGTAGAGCGTCGCCGCTCTGCGGCGGGGCGCTGTTGGCGGTAACGGAATCGCTCATGCGATACCCCGTCCGTCGCTTTCATGTTTATGCAGGCAGTTTTGGGATTTCCGGTAGAGTCTGCGCATCGTTCCTTCTCGTGCTCGCATCGGGGATTTAGATAGGGGATTTAGGTTGTTGCGACAGGCTTCAGATCCGGCCGGACATTCTCATACGTCTTGTGATAAGCGAGAAGCTCAGGATCGGGCGCGACACCCCACTGACGACAGGCCTGGCTGTAAATCGCAGGCCACCAGTTGGCATGTTCGGTAAGACCCTGGTCGCGCCATGCACCCCAGTCGGTGAGAGCTTTGGACCATACCGCATCGCCGAACTTGAGCACCTCGGCCTGTGAGCCAATCTCCTCGGTCAACCACTGCCTGCCGATACGCGCATGGAGTATCTCGTCGGCCCAGTCGTAGTCCTGCACGAGCGCGCTGAGAGGACGGGCGGACGCGACCGCGATCTCCCACTCGTGCTCCTTGCCGTTCTTCTTGGGCATCAGACCCTGCTCAATGGTGAACAGCACGGCATGGCGCTCCAGCGGCGTGAGCTTGGTGTTGAGGTTGAGAGACCACGTAAAGTTGAATGGGATCTGCTTCCAATCCAACCCGAAGGAGACGAAGCCGAGTTCGCCCATCATGGCATGACGCGCTTCATCCCACATCTGCCTCGACATGTCCTTGTAGTAGTCCCAGGGCTTCCCCTTGGTCTCTGCCAGAATGCTGGACATCACCTCTGGAACATCGATCTCGCGCATTCTCTTGAAGCAGAGCATCAACGTCTTCGGCAACGGTGGGACATCGGGGTCGAAGAGCATCGCCTCGGCATTGACGCCCATGTTGTACGGGTCGATGAACCGCTCATCGCGCTGGACCGCACCGTCATAGCTCTTGGGATGAAGAGAGTACATGGGCTCGACCGCACCCTTCGCTTCGCGGTTGCCGCCGAGCCCTCCGGCCGCCTCCAGACAGCGGTCCAGGCAGGACTCCCAGGATTCTCCAGTCACCGCCAAGCCATCGGGGACCAGGCAATGGAGCGCCTGCGTCCCGTATTCCAAAACGTCTTCCAGCTCCACATGGGCCATCCTGCACACGCGAAACGTCTGATGGTCGAGGAGCCGGTTGGTGTCGTGCATGAGTTGGTCGATCGTCTCCGCAATGGCAGGAAACGCGTGCCCATAGACCCCGACCACGAGCGATTCAACATCCGGAGCCGCCGAGATTTCATCGAAGAAGAGGTCCAGCATCGCGTTCGGCGACTCATCGAGCCGATAGGGAGGCTCACGCATCTCGCGCACACGCGCCGCTGCCGCGGCAACATGCTCGGCGCAGTAATACGCATGCAGACTGAAGGCCATCTTGAGTTCATAGATCGGCGTCGATGCGATGCGCGAGACCAGAATTTCGTGCAGCCGACGCAGGGACCAGTGGATTCGCTTCAGCCGCGATACGGAATCTTCTACGCTGAGCCCCTTTTGCGCGGCTTCTTCCATCGTGTGCAGGCCGACCAGCGGCGGCAGCCCCCGGTAGCCTTTGTATGCTTCGGCCTTCGTCTCAAGTGTCTGTTGCAGCATGGTCGGTCTCCTTTGTTGGGCACTGTTCCGTCGTTGCGAACTGCTATGGATGTTGCATACTGCTACTGCTTCCATCCGGAGAAGAACGCCGGGCCGGATGTTGCATATTGCACCCGCACCGTTACGATGCTGTACGGCGTGAAGGGTACGTGCAGCTTGCCGTCCCGGACATCGAGCGCTTTGCCTTCGGGCTGCTCCATCAGGTTCGTAAGGGTTGCGGATGAGGGGTCGCCGGGTAGAGTGACGGTCGCGGAGCCGGAGGCCCCGGCCCACTCGAAGAACCGCAACAGCAAACCGCTGCCATCTTCGGTCCGCTTGGCCGCTGTCAGTACCAGATTCGGCGACGCGATCCCGATGAAGGAAAGATCCTGAGGCAGAGGCCCCGGATGGAGAGCGAGCTGGCGCGCGTCCAGCTTGTAATTGAGCTCATAGCCGCGATGCATGGTCTGCGCCTTCTTCCAGTCCAACGCATGTGGGTAAAGGGCGAAGGCGAAGCGCTGCTCGCCCTGATCGGTGTCTGGGTCGGGCGCAGTCGGCGAACGCAGCAGAGTCAATCGCAGCACGTTTCCCTTCGCGTCGTATCCATACTTGGAATCGTTGATGAGGGTGAAGCCATGCAACGCATCTCCCAGGTCTGCCCAGCGCAATGCCGGCACCTCGAACTTCGCGTCTTCCCAACTGTTGTTGCGTGTCGTGGGGCGCTCGATCGTGCCGTAAGGAATCTCATAGGTCGCCATAGGCCCGGAAGCCGCCAGCGGAAACGCGGCCTTGAGCAAGATGTGCCGCTCATGCCACAAGACATCGTTGTCGATGTCGACGCGGTCCAGACCGGCGCTGAGGCTGATCCGCTGTACGATCTTCGAGTTGTGCCATGTCCTCGTCGTCGCGAGGGTGGCGCGCAGCGGTCCACTCTCCACCAGGCCGGCTGCGTCTACATGGGAGATCGCCGTTGAATGGTCGAGCGTACCGGGATCGATGTTCCACGCGTCATAGTCTGCGGGAAGGTCCTTGAATACTTGAAGCTCATTGCCGCAGCCACCTGCGGCGATCGAGTCGAAGCCGCTGGCCTTCTCCACCAGGTGCGTAATGCATCCGCTTTGCAGATCGATGACAACTTTGAGCGCGTCGTTCGAAAGCGTGGCGATGCGGCCTTCGACATCTGCCTTGACCGCAGCCGGCAAGCCTTTACGGTCAGACGACACGACGGCCGGCCGGGCGTAGAAGACGCGATAGCCCAGCGAGGGGACATTCGCAGCCAGGAAAGAGACTTTGCGCCTGTCGCCCTGCTTCGGTTGCTCTTCGGCCTGCGAGAGCACAGGTTTGCCGTCTGCGTCGACGATCTCGATTCCAGAGGCGGCGACGGGAAGGATCACTTCCGCGTCCACCACATCCGTTCTTGGCCAGGCAAGCGAGTTCCAAACGACGATCGGCACTTCGGCCCCGTCCTGCATCGACCTCCGCTTGGGAGTTGTATCGATATAGCCGGCCAGATCGCCGAGGGCCTGGGTCTTGATGGAGTTGTCTACAAGATGAACGTCGTCATAGTCGCGCTGCGCATCTTTATAGAGGACCGCAACGCCCGATCCCGCCGCGATGTCGTGAAACTGATTGAACAGGACCTTCTTCCAGGCCTCGGTCAGTTCGGTTCCTGGATACTTCGCACCTGCAAGCGAATCGAGCGCCGCCCATTTTTCGGCATCGAGCATCCACTCTTCGGACTCCCTCATGTTGCGCTTCTGCTGGGCCTGCGATGTGTAAACGCCCCGGGTGTACTCGAGATACAACTCGTCGTTCCACACAGGAACGCCGATCTTGCCCGGAGGAGGCTCGGGTAGCTGGCCCTTGCCGTCTGCGAGTGCGGCATAGTTCCATACAGGAGCGTGGGACTCATCCAGCTCCGGCTCCATCTGCTTGAAGTACGAGATGGCCGTGCCGTATTGCATGTGGCTGAAGACTTTGTCCGGCTGCATCCACTGGTCGCCGAAGTCGAGCATGGTGCGCGTCGGTCCGCCGCCATGGTCGCCCACTCCATATAGATGCATCATGGAGGGCAGGCCGGGATTTTCACGGCGCGCCACGTTGAAATCCTCCGAGAGATTTTCGGGCTGAATCGGATTGTTATAGTCGTGCGGAAAGTAGGTCAGCACACGGCTGCCGTCCGGAGACTGCCAGTAGAACAACTTCAAGGGCAACCGGTTGGTCTCGTTCCAACCCATCTTCTGCGTAACAAAGTAATGGATGCCGGACTTGCTGTAGATCTGCGGTAGCTGCCAGGTAAAGCCAAAGGTGTCGGGGTTCCAGCCGACCTGCACCGTAGCGCCATACTCCTGCTTCATGTAGCGCGTGCCTACCAATAGCTGGCGCACGATGGACTCTCCATCGAGCAGGTTCAGGTCCGGCTCCACCCACATACCGCCCACCGGTTCCCAGCGTCCCTGTTGAATCCTGCTCGCGATGTCCTTTTGGATGGGCGGATATTTTTCCGCCATCCACTCGTAGTATGCAGCCGCCGATTGGCTATAGGTATAGTTGGGATACTCCCGCATCAACTGCAACGCCGTTGAGAAGGTGCGTCGTACCACGTCCACCGTTTCGGTCCAAGGCCAGACCCACGCGGCATCGATGTGTGAGTTCCCCGTGAGATGCATGTCCGCTTTGGAGAGCAGCGGCCGTAAAGACTCAAGCTGTGCCTGCGCCGCACGCAAGGAGGCATCGAATGCCTGCTGGTCGCCTGCATGCATCGCTGCAATATCCACTTTGGCAAGCGCCCTTTCCAGCACTGCCAGATTGGCCTGCTCGTCTGCTGCCTTGTTCGTATCTTCATCGAGCAGCGCGGGAATCAGATAGCTGGCGGAAGCGGCCTCCAGGCGGACTGTGCGCGGGTCCGGCCGGCCCTTGGCGTACTCGATGTCGAGGTTTGCCGAGCTAAAGTGTTTGGTGTCGGCCGAGTCGAGTGCCTTCACGGCAACGACGATCCTGTCGCCTGGCTTCGCATTCGTAAACAGGGAGATGGGCTCCATCGCCTCACCCATGGCTACGCGGCGGCCGTCGAAGTACACGATGATGGGCACAGGCCCTTCGGCCCAGATATTGAAGGCAAATTGGATGTTCGCGCCCGTCAAATCGTATCCATGCAGGTTTGCAGGCACCACGATCGTACGTCGAAACCACATCGTCCCCGTCGTTCCCAGGTAGGGGCCCTGTACCTCTGGCCATGCCGAGTCGTCCAGATCGACGGCCTCGCCATGTGGCATATCCCCGGGATGAACACGCCACTCCACGGCAGGCAGTTGGTCGATCTCCCTGAGTGCACGCAGCGTGTCCGTTGCCGCGGCAGACAACGGCAACGGATGGGGATTCTCCGGTAGCGGAACGATCGGCGGCGCTCCCGGCACCTCTTGCCCGAAGACGGAAATGGGCTTGCCGAAGGAGCCAACGACGAACAGCATCGCCGCGAAATATCCGAGGCGCCTTCCCGCGCACCTGCCCATCTCTCTGCCAGCCCGCCGTCGAGATGCGTACCCATTCGAGCCGGATACGGCCGACCGGAATGGGGTTGCAAGCCGTGTGAATCTTCCCGGGGAAGAGATGGGGTTGCCGTTTTGTGGAATCGATACCATCTGGCTTAGCCTATGAGTACGTCGCTTGCTATGTCAACTTGCGGACCGCTCTGCATACCGCTTCATCCAATGCCTCGAACATTCTTTTTCTGCAATGGAGTTCGGCGTCTTCACCGAACCCGATTTGTAACGTTCTAGTCGCCGGGCACAAGCCGTCGCTGTAGCTGCTCCAGCGTCTGGCCCTTCGTCTCCGGATACACCAGCAACACGACAAGGAACTGTATCGCCGTCATGATAGCGAAAAGGACAAACGGTGTAGCCGGACTCATCAGGTGGACGACTACGGGAAACTCCAAGGCAATGATGGTATTCATGATCCAGTGGCTGGCATTGCCCACACCCTGGCCCTTGGAGCGTACAGAGTTCGGAAACACTTCGCCGATATAGACCCAGATGACCGCACCCTGAGAGAGGGCAAAGAAAGCCGAGTAGACGACCAGCAGCCACAAGAGACTTGCCGAATGCGTATGGGTCCCGAAGACCCAAGCCACTCCCGCCAGGCACCCAGCTGTGCCTGCTGCACCGATGAGAAGCAGCGTCTTGCGCCCCAGCTTATCGATCGCCGAGAGCCCGGCCATGGTGAAGATGAGGTTGGTCAAGCCAATGACGATCGCCTGCTGGTCGCCGGATATCTGGCTAAAGCCGGCGGAAGCGAAGATGTTCGGCAGGTAGTACAAGATCGCATTGATGCCGGTGAGCTGGTTGAATGCGCCGATCGATATGGCGAGGAACAAGGGATAGCGATACTTCCATTGGAACACCCGCTCATTGGCCGATGCATGTTCCTGCGCCAGCGCCCTGCTTATGTCCGCCACCTCCGCCTCGGGGTCGGGATCTCCCATGCGCTTGAGCACAGCCAGGGCTTCGTCGATGTGTTGCCGAGAGACCGACCAACGGGGACTGCGCGGAATGCTGTACAGCAATATCAGGAAGCCCACAGCCGGTGCCGCGGCCACGCCTACCTGCCACCGCCACTCCATCGCTCCCAAATGCAGCAAACGTATGCCGTAGTTGGAGACATAAGCCGCCAGGATGCCGAAGACGACATTGAACTGAAAGGTACCTACCATGCGGCCGCGCCACTTTGCCGGTGACAACTCCGATATATAGACCGGGCCCAGCACCGACGATGCACCGATCGCCAGACCGCCTACCGCGCGGAAGACCATCAGCGCTGGCCAGTTCCAGGCAAGGGCGCTGCCCAGCGCGGAGACGATGTAGAGCGCGGCTGTGATCCGCAGAGTTTCGCGGCCACCGAGCTTCTGCCCAATGACGCCCGCGCCGAGCGAGCCGATCACCGTACCGAAGAGCGCTATCGCTACAGTGAAGCCTTTGCCCTGCGCGCTCAACCCATAAAGATGGACGATCGAATCGATGGCGCCTGAGATGACGACCGTATCGAACCCAAAGAGCAACCCGCCAAGAGCGCCGGTCAAGGTTGCTTTGATCAAATAAAGATTTGCCCGCACACTAAGTTTCCCCCCCAAGACCCACATACAGCATCGATATCAAGGCCGAAGCCATGCAGCGGCTCAACCGGCGTATGCCTACACCGGTTGAGCCGCTGCACTGCCGGTTTTAGAACTGCAACTTCAGTGCAAACTGGACCTCGCGGCCTGGCCCGTTCGTCGTTGTGATGGAGCCGAAGGAAGAAGTTGCGACCGTGTTGTTGGGAATACCAAGGTTGGTATGGTTGAACGCGTTGAACAGCTCCGCACGGAACTGCAGCTTCGTCTCTCGAAACAGCGGGAAGTCCTTTGCGGCATTGAAATCGAGGTCCTTGTAGGCAGGACCCACGAGATCGTTTCTTCCCTCATTGCCATAGGTATACAGGGCCGGCTGAGCGAAGGCGGCGGTATTGAGCCATTGGTGCGCGGCAGCGCGGCTATAAGGATTGGTCCCGCTCTTCCGGACCGCTCGTTGGCCGCCGCCACCCACATTGGCAATATCGCCATTCACGAGTACATCGAAGGGAAGTCCCGAGTAGAGACTGACGATCGAGCCAACAGACCAGCCCCCGGCAAGCGCCTGCGTAATGCCGTTGGGCTTGGCCAGGAACGCCTTCCCCCGTCCGAACGGCAACTGATAGATGCCGGTGAAGACAAACATCTGCTTGTGGTTGAAGTCGGAAGGCCCCCACTCGGCATGCAGGTTGTAAAAGTTCTGCGGAAGATTGCCGTAGGGGTCGGACACCCAGTCGAGCGACTTCGAAAAGGTGTACGCAGCCTGGAAAAAGAGTCCCGATGAAAACGTCTTCTTCAGCAGTGCCTGGAGCGAGTTGTAGCTCGCGGGTCCTTTGTTCTCTTCGAAGTTGTTGGGGCCGCCATATTGAGGAAAGGGCTGCCGCGTCGAGACTGCCCCTGCACCCGGATAGAGGGCCGTATTGCCCAGCGGGGCCAGGTATTGGTTGCGGCTCACAGAGCCGACGTAGTCCAGCTTGCCCACCATGTTGAACGGTAGCTGCTGTTGCACGCCCAGGTTGTACTCCATCGAGTACGGTATCTTTGCATCGGGATCGGCGCCATAGCCTCCGCTGGGCGCAGGGTTGTTTACCAGTGACGCCTCCGAGGGCAACGTATTCAGGTAATACGTCGGCTTCGCAATATCGAGACCTGCCAGCGTCTCGCCAAAGCCCAACGGCCAGGACTGCCGGATACCCTGGTTCTCCTGCACCAACGTATTGTTATGGTCGTCAAGAATGGCGAAGGCCGCGTGAATCACGCTCTTGTCGGTCAGCGAATAGGTGGCACCGAGCCTTGGCTCCCAGCCGTTGTACTGGGGCTTGAAGAAGCCAGGCGTACCCGTAGCGGTGGGGAAGTATGGCAGCACGGCGCCGGTCACAATGAACTGTCCCGTAAGGTCGTCGAGCGACGAAACAATCTTGTGATAGTTGGGTGGCGCTACATAATCCCATCGGATGCCCGCTGTAAGGGCAAGCTTCGGCGTTACCTGCCACAAGTCCTGCGCGTAGACGCCATACCAGTTCACCGTCTGGTCGGCCGCCGTATTGCCCAGGCGCGGTGAGTAGTTATGCATCACGCCGAGCAAGAAGCTCGCGGGACCGAATCCAGTGGTCCCCGCCGTTCCGTCGAGCGACGTTGCATTCTGCGTGAAGTCGTTCTCCACCTGGAAGCCGTCGTCGTAGAAGCGAACGTGGTAGTACACCACTCCACCGCTCACGGTATGGCGGCCGATGGTCTTTACCAGGTCGAGATGGTAGTCCATCCCCTCCTGAGGGCCGATCGGAAGGGCGTTTTGGCTGACGCCGCTGTATCCATTGGTGATCGTGATGTCCGGTCCCATGGCGATGCCGGCATGTGGCGGGTCGGCCTGAGTGTAGTTGATACTATTGTCAAACGCCGCTCCTGCGGGCTGGTCCAGAATCCGAACGTAGTCATAGGTGTAGCCATAGCGGAAGTTGAGGATGGTGGAGGGATTGAAGAGATGCGTGTACCCTGCCGCCGCCTCCTGGGCGTAGTTGC
>Ga0116230_10003347_pt1 | contig 15640 bp, 15 predicted proteins | sample S1TSphfallax_3_FD_88678 | JGI IMG/M metagenome (GOLD analysis project Ga0116230, IMG submission 88678) | Host-associated microbial communities from peat moss isolated from Minnesota, USA - S1T2_Fd - Sphagnum fallax MG | ecosystem: Host-associated > Plants > Peat moss > Unclassified | place... | reverse complement strand
TTTTTTGTGGAGTAATTACAGTGGGTTTGTAGGTGAATGAATGTGTGAGTGGTTTTCAATATGTTTCAGATTTGACGCCACTGACGAGCTGCTTTTGTTTTTGTTTCCCATCCAAAAAATGTCTTCTTTTTCCCGTTAGATCCAACATTCTAGATTAGTGCACTTGATAGGAAAAGTTTGTGAAGCTCGATCGATCAACATGAGCAGCTCACGGAGTTTTCAATTCTTAGATGATGATGACTGGAAGAAGAAGAACGAAGCTTGTTTGCAGCTGGCCCCATGGTACATAGATACATAGATACATAGATCCGGCTGTCAGCAGAAAATTTGAAATAGAGAAAAATCTTACAATTCATTTCCCTTGTCTTGATCTGTAGAAGAAGCGGACTTAGAAATTCGAAATAGAGAATTGTTTTGTTGCATTCATATTTCCTTGTCTTGATCTGAAGAAGAAGCGGACTCGGAAACTGCTGTTGAATCTGACTTGGTCGAGGATCACCCCTGCAGCAGCAGATCAGGAGGTCGAGGATCGGTGACGTTCTAGCTAGAGCATCAAGAACTGTACTCAAATGCAGCTTGTCTTTGGATTCGTGGAGAACTGCATTGCCACCTCTGTCATGATCCGCAAAAAATATTCATAGCTCATGATTAGCTGCCTGATCCGGACCCATCTGCATCGATCTTCGGCCACTAGTTAGCCATCGACGAGCATTTGAAAGCAGCTGCAATTGATGTGGAATTTGTACTGATTCCTCAACAACTAATTGTACTCGCCTCAGGAGTCTGCAATTGATATTCATACCAGCTGCTGCTGATAGTCACAAACCCATTTCCAACTACTCATTCCTTTGACGAAATAGTTCTCCTCAAAATGTTAGTGACGCCGAGGAGCTCCGACTCATGACCTCCAATGTGTTTGTTGTTTGCTTGATCAGCTGCGTGCATTCTTCTGGAGCAATAGAGTTGTTGTCTAGCTGAACATTCTGTTCATCATTCCGGCTGGTGGGTGGTGCAGCCCCTAGTAGGAAGCCGGAGCTGCACGAGTCAAGCGTTGTTTGTTCCGACGCTGCAACTGTCCATGCCTCCACCGAAAAAAACCCCTCAGTCCGTTTGGAGAGAGATCAGCAGATCAGTTCAAACAGAGAGATTGCAGTCAATCAGACCTGCATCACTAGTTCTTTCCTTAGACTCGAAAGTATTGGGACGACAACAGCGGATTCGAGAGATCAGAACCTGCACAGAGCTGCATGCGGCGACGAAATTGCTCATGAAGTGAGAGAGCACGCCAACCAACGCAGCCTAGCTACACTAGTAGAAGCAAGCAAGCAGCAATGCAACGGCGTCAAGGCCGAAGGCTGAAGTTGGGCGGCGGTCGATCACGGAACCTGGAGATCATTCCTTCTCTTGTATGGCTTGCTGTATACATTTGCATCACCTTGGGAGTCCTGATGTCGACGCTCATATATCCGGACATGCTGTCTTCTATCCTCAGGCACCTGCCTTCCTCTGCTGCTGCTGGACGCAGACCTGCTGTTCACTTCGCAATCTCCGAGGTACATGGTACATTAGAATCCGAGTCCACTTGCAATTCTTCCTCAGATCAGCTGCACCCATTTGGTTCTGGATTGCAGATCTTTGAGGAACTAGAGATCCGCGTGATCCATGGGCTCTAGATGATCCAAAGACAGACGAGCTAGCTGCTCGAAGCTGCTGCTTGCATCATAAGTCTGGTAGAAACCCATAAGTCTTTGGATCCGATATTTTTCCTTTCTGTTATTCAGTTGGGATTTGGTATCTCGACTTGCAGCTGGGAAAACGGAGCAGAATTTCTCAACGTCTAAGGGCCTGGGAGCGAGGAGATCAAGTTCGACTTGCTCGTCCCCATTTGTCGACGACGACGAAGAAGTCGGATGCAGATGTACATAGGCTTCGAAATGTACTTGCCGAGAAAGTGAGTGATCTAGCAGTTTATCTCATGCCACTGGTGGTTTTTGTTTTTCTTTCTTTGAGATTCTACACTTCTGTTCCGTTTTAAGAAGATTTTGTCGTACTCCAGAGACCGGATTTTTAGTACTCCAATCTCTTGTGTCCAATCTCTTGTGTCTCTGAGTCTTCTATTTCTTCCCATTTCATGAAATGGGTTGCTCTTCCATGGTTGCTCTTCACATAAATCTTTATTCGAGAGACAGCAGAGATGCATGAAGTCTGTCTTCTCGTTGAGTCTTCTTTCTCTTCTTGCCATTTGACCTAATTGTTGAATCCGTGGTGGTTGCTCTTCAGATCCTTGTACCCCAAGAGATCAGATTCCCAGATTGTAGTGAATTCTGTGATCTCTCTGAGTCTTCTTTCTCTTCTTGCCATTTGACCTAATTGTTGAATCCATGGTGGTTGCTCTTCAGATCCTTGTACTCCAGAGATTGGATAGTAGTGAATTCTGTTGTGTCTCCCTCTATTCTTCCCATTTGACCTAATTCTTCACTTCATGGTTGTTTTCCAAATCCTCGTACTCCAGAGAGCAGATTGTAGTGTAATCTGTCCTGTCTCAGTTTTCTTCTATTCTTCACATTTGACCTGATTTTAGGTGCCATGGTTGTTTTTCAGATCCTTGTATCCCATAAAGCAGAATTAAGTGAAATCCATCCTCTCTCTCAGTCTTCTTTTATTCTTCCCATTTGACCTAATAATTCTGCAATCCATGGTTGTCTTTCAGATCCTTGTAGCTAGCCCAGAGAACAGATTTTAGGGGAACCTGTCCTCTCACTGAGTCTGCTTCTATTCTTGCATTTGATCTAATCGTTATTGAATTCATGGTTGTGTTTCAGACCCTAGTTGTACTAAGAGAGCAGATTTTAGTGAAATCTGTTGTCTCTCTGAGTCTTCTTCTAATCTTCTTCCCATTTGGCCTAATTCATCTATTGATGGTTGTTTCTTTGGTGGGTGGGGGGATTCAAGCAGCTTTGGAGGGCTCCACCAGATCAAGGTTTTGTTCCATGTGTGGACCCAAGTCCTTCATATGCTGGTAAGCCACTGATGAACTTGTTTGCAAGTTGCCTCATTCCTTGTGTTGTAACTCTTTAAAAATTTATATGGTTACTTTCTTTAGTATACTGTATGCATTTCAAGCAGTTTTCATTCTGATTTCAACAAGCATTCTTTGAGTTCTGTATGCATACCTGAGCTGTTGCTTCATTTGCAAATTCTCAGCTCCTGGAAAATCTAGAGGTTATCTCATGGTGGCAGCTAATGGAGGACTCAATCAAATGAGAGCAGGGGTGAGGCTTCCTGGAACTCAAGAATTTCTGCAAGTTTTTCCCAGCATAAATGCAATTTTTGTGACTTCTTTCAAGCAATAGGCACCACAAGGAGACTCTTGGGTTCTTCCTGCATAAGCTTTGTGTAGGTTTAGAATTTGTTATAAGGTTTTGTGCTGGCTTAGGATTTGTTTGCCAGACCTAGAGCCTCCTCTCAAATCTTGATCAAAATATGCAGATCTGTGATATGGTGGCAGTGGCACGCATACTGAATGCCACACTCGTCATTCCAGAGTTGGACAAGACATCTTTTTGGCAAGATTCAAGGTGAGATTTTTCTTCCCCCCTGCACAATCGTTTGGTATACATTACTGTCAAACAATATCAAATGACACAGCCTGAGGGAAATAGCTAGAAGCCTGACCCAATGTGGCTTTTCACTCTACAGATTCACTTCTAGTACTCAATTTCCTGGCTCAACTGTACTGTTTGCCAGTTGAGCTAAAGGTGCATCACCATTGGAAGGGTGGCAATGTGTTCCTAACAGCTACATGCATTGCAGCAACTTTTCAGATATATTTGATGTTGATCACTTCATCAAGTCAGTACAAGGGGATGTACCCATCGTCAAGAAACTTCCAGAGTTCCTCCATGATGAAACCAAAATCATTACAGATTTTCGAAGCTGGTCTGATGTGAAGTACTATGAGGAGGACATTGCCAGTCTGTGGAGCAGATACAAGGTCTGCCATAGGCTTCCCAGATCCACTAGTCTACTATATATTTCCTGAATGACTTGTCTTTTCTTCAATTGGTATTAGTCATTAGAAGGGGACATTGAAGAACTTTTGAGAAATGTAGTTTGATCTTTTGTCTCCTGCTTTGATGTTGTTTCCCTTCTTCCTCCATTGCAGTTGAATTAGATAAATGTTGTTTGAATCAGTGATGTGTCAAAATACCAGTGTGATAAAGCTCGACAGTTTGTTGCAAGAGTCTCTCCTCTTGCTGCATTCTGAATTGCAGAAGTTGAATCCTTACAGGAATCCTTATGACAATGCCCATTTGGCAATGTGCTGCAGATCATCAAAGCTGCCAAGTCAGATTCACGTCTTGCAAACAGCAATCTGCCACCAGACATTCAAAAATTGCGTTGCCGAGTTCACTATGATGCACTTCGATTTGCCCCTCATATTGAAGCTTTTGGAAAGGTACCCAAAACTCTGCTTAAGTACTTAATTTATCAACACCTGGATGCATGGATTTTTTTCTGGATGCAAGCTGATTTGAAAAAGTAGAGACTACAAGAAACTTACAAAGATGAAGACTCTTGATTTGTGAGCAGAAGCTGGTGGAAAGAATGAGGTCAAATGGACCATTTATTGCAGTGCACTTAAGATATGAGAAGGATATGCTGGCCTTCAGTGGTTGCACATATGGCCTCAATAGAAGTGAAGCTCTTGAGCTTACCACTATTAGGTGCTATATGCCTTCCCAACAACAGACTTGCTTGCAAGTGTCCTATTGCACTGTTTTCTCTTTTATTGTGGTCTGCACCTTCTGGTCTTCTTGAAAGGGTGTATGGTCTATTCTGAAAGCTCACTGATTTGGTTGCACTGGGTTTTCAGAAAGAATACACCTCATTGGAGGATCAAGAAGATAAAGGCTGCTCATCAAAGATCACGGGGCTTCTGTCCCCTTACTCCAACAGAGGTTGCAATATTCTTGAAAGCCCTTGGTTATCCTGCAAGCACTCACATCTATATAGCAGCTGGAGAAATTTATGGTGGCCAGGAGCGGATGGCTGGATTTCTCTCTCATTTCCCAAATCTGATGAGCAAGGTGAACTTGATATACTTTGCAAATGCATTCTTCACAATTTAAGAACTAACTGGGGGACAAACCATCCAATATATCACTTGAGAAAAGCCTTGAAATTACAGTAGAAATATGGTTTGAACCTTGACAATTTTGAGTCCAATGACCTGATGATTCTCATCTATGGAATTGGCAACTCTAATTCGTAGGATCTTCACTCCTAATGCTCTTGCAATAGAATTTTTTTCTTAAATCTCTAACATCATGCAAATTTTCTCACAGGAAACGATAGCATCCGCGGAGGAACTTGCACCATTTTCTCAGCATTCTTCTCAAATGGCAGCCCTGGACTACATTGTGTCTGTGCAAAGTGATGTGTTTGTGCCATCTTTCTCAGGAAACATGGCACATGCTGTGGAGGGTCATCGTCGGTTCCAAGGACACCTTAAGACCATTACTCCAGACCGGTAGGAGGAGCTGTCAACCTCTCTTGTAAACAAAGAAATTCTAATTATAAGCATATCCCAAAGCCTGTTCAAACCAACAGAAAGTATTCTGTTTGCAAATCAGTATAGCTGGGTTTGGTTCTGGAGAAGTTGCAACAGGAGAGCAGGAACAAATTGTGATGTTTGCTAAACTCAAGAAGGATGGATCACGACACCTGTAAAACCTGTAAAACACTGCCACAGCAACTAGCATTGCTTTAGCTTCCGGGATGTTATGCCAGGTAGTAGAGTTGTCCAAAACTTAACAGGAATGGCCCACTTGGCTTGTCAGCTTTCCAGTTATACTTTCTGATAACAAGGAATTCATCATATACAGCCCACTCACACCTTTGCTGTGGGTTGTATTGATCACAGGAGAGCACTTGTAACCCTATTTGACAAGCTGAATACAGGAGAGCTCCGAGAAGGCCCAGAGCTTGAGGAGCTGATAACTGAGATGCACCAAAACCAGTAAGCCTGTCATGTTACAAAATACCATGTTCAGAAATTCAGTTCTTACACAATCTCTTTTACACTGCCAGTTTTGCATGCAGCCTGACATCTTCTTGACTTGATGAGCTGCAGACAAGGAGCCCCACGGCAAAGAAACGGCCCCATCCAAGGGACCAAAGGCAGAGAGCAGTTGCGAACTGAAGAGTCATTCTACACGAACCCAAACCCTGAGTGTATTTGCATGCAATCAGGCACAAACGTGACCCCAATTTCCAAAACCATTGATGACTCATAGCATTGTAAACATAAACATTTGGGTCCTACAATTGTATTTAGTGAAGAGTGGCTCTCACATTCACCATACCAGTAGCCCTGTTAGTACCGAGAAAACAGCCAGACAGGTCCCACATACCCACATTCATTACCAATTATAATTCACCAGGGATCATCCAGAGACATTACAAATATGCCTGCAGATTATCACAAAGCATCCTCAAAGAAGAGGCATAGCTAACATTTAGAAATGTGAAGTCTCACCTATTGACAGGACATAATTCCAAAGTCAAAAAGTTGATTACAGGTTGCCATCACTACTTCATTGTCCATTGCCATGCCCAGATTCACATCTATGAGATTGATGAGAAAACTCTGTAGCAACAGTTGGAAGATAACATGCAAAAAAGTGCAAACTATGAACACATCCAATAACTGTCCTAGTCACCATGTGCTCTCTACTCACACTCTACATTCCCCAGAAACAGCTGCCCTGCAAACACTCCAAAAACAGATCTCCTCTGGATACAATTTGGAACAGGCTTTGAATATTGAGAATGCAAGAACTTCCATGTAAAGAATATTGCAGGTGGGGGGTGTAGGGGGCCTTATGGTATTTGACACTTGACAACATCCTTTCCAGCATTCAGTGCACAATACTTGAGCCAGTACATATTTCAGGATAGTGAACTACTGTGCTCTACAAGTATCTTCAGGCTGCTGGCCACTGATCACCATCCTTACACACTAACCACTTGCCAGGTTTTACAAGTGCCTGGGCTGGCAGGTGATCATCCTCACCTGCAATCCAATTGGTAGGCTTTTCTTTAACCACATCCAACAGCAGCTTGAGTGACATGGATGGGCAGCTAGAAGTGATAAGAGAATGAAAACCCTAGGCAGCAACTCTGGAGATGTGAGCAGCTCCATGGCTTACAGACTTCTGTATTGCCCTTACAAGAGGCATTCCATCAGACTCATCATTCTGGACCCTCCATGACCGGTCTTTCCGTCGTGGTGCTTTCCTGTGCATCTTATGGGTAGCAACAGCCTTTGCTTTACTCTTCGAAATCTTTGCACCATCACCTAGACTCAAGGTATCCAGGTCTGAGAAAACAGTCTCTAAGTCAGAGGTTCCAACCCCCAATAACTGTGCCCCTGCTGATGTACTTTCTTCACCCCTGGTTTCTCCAACACTCTCTGGTGGGATACCATTGCCCTCGTCAGCCTCAGAAACTATTGATTCTGACTCATCATCACTGTCATGCTGCTCAAGATCTAAACCTGAATCATCTTCCTCATCAACACTAGAAGATACTTGCCAGGAACCCAGAGGATCAGCATTCCCCTCATTTGGTGGCAAATAGCAATAAGCTAGCTTCCCATTGATATAGTCCTTCAGGATCTGGCGAGAAGCTCGTGTTTCATCAGGTAGTCCACTGCTTGCAACATAGTTCCGCGACAAAGCATAAGCCCTCAGCAACTCGGCTGCTGTAGGAGGCCGGTTTTGAGGCTCATAAGGCTTGGGTTGTGGTAGTGTGATCCCATACAAAGACTCAAGAGTGCATCTTGGTACATTTGTGGCCACAACATCAATGGGGCCACGGTGGTCAGTCATACGGTCAATTGGAAGCACACCTGCAGCCACCATTTCTGATCTAGAACCTGTGAAGGAGGGGAATACTAAACCTGGACAATCACAGAGCATGAGCTTCTCACTTATTATTAGTGTTTGGAAATGCTTTGTCTTCCCTGGTGTAGATGTAACCCCTGTCTTCTTTTCACCAACCAGTGCATTGATGGTGGAGCTTTTTCCCACATTTGGGTACCCCACAAACCCAACAATGACTCGCCCTGTAGAACTTGCAGCGCCCATTTCACAGTCACTTCTTTCCTGTCCTTCCAAAAGATTACTGTTTTGTGCCTTTAGATGGTGAGAAATAGATTCCTGTGATGCTGCCCTCCGGGTTTCTGCAATTGCTTCAGCTTCCTGTTGCAAGCGACTCAGGAGCTCCTGACGTCCTAGAATGGCCGTTTCTTTATCATTGTCAGCTTCACTCTCCTCATCTTGGGCTCCAGAGTGGCCAAGAGGAAATGTGCTGCTGGGGCCATGCACCTTTCCTTCAAGCAGAGCAGTAGCAGCTTTGGCAGACCAGAACAAGAATGGAATGCCCTGTGATTTCAGGTAATCGGCCCACTTCTGTCTGCACAAAAAGGCATCAACCCAAACATTGAGAAATACCTCGCTCCAAAGTACCACAAGAAAAATGCTTGAAAGACTAAAAAAAGTCATGTTTCCGTAATGTTCTTGCAAATTGGAGTCCTGGAGATAAGTCTTCAGTGGAAACTTGAAGCTAAATTTGAAGGTGAAACTTGAATTAAAACAATGAGACTGGCATCCAGAAAATGAGGTAGCATTTCAGTGAACAACAAAAGAAACATTCCTGAACAGAAGAGAAGCTACTCTCTTGATGAGGAGAATGGTGAGAAACAGTGTTAACATACCTTGCAGCACTACTCAACAGATCTGCCTTGTTTAGCAAAAGCATAGTTTTCCTGTTGCAATCAATCTCTTTCACATAAACCTGGTCACCCACACACATTCACAATCCACTTTTTGCATACTTCATCTTTCACATGAAATTTTCTAAGAGACAATAGAGACCTATAGGAATCACAATCAACAGTATAACTGGTCAATGCACTCATGTCAATTCTTGCTGGTTGTAGCCAACAAAACACAGTTTCTAAATGTCCACAAAAGTGTTGAGCATCCTATGTATTCACAAATTCAGTCAATGAGTAGAGATTGTTACATAACCTGACCATACCATTCACAAAATTTCAGACCAAACAACAAGAGATGAGAGGAGAACAGAAGAAAAATGTAGTGTGAACGATAAGAATGTTCTCTCTCCCATAGTATGTATGGTAGCAACTAAGTACCTTATATCTCCACTGACTTCATCAGGAACTTCTAATGGCAGGTTCAGACCAATGTCAAACATCAACCCATGTGCTAAATTTCTGACACAAATACAGAACAGAAAGACTCAGCCATGATGCTGTCTACTGCACAAACATAAAGGCACTGAAGACCCAACAGAAAAACCAATATAATAACTCTCATGAACATTGAGAAATTTCCATACTCATGATTGGAAAGCCAAAACAACATTAAAATGTCTCCTTTTAAGTCAAAGAAAGACTTCCAAATAAGGACTTACAGAAAGAACATGAAAGGGACAAAACTAGAATAAAAACACCAAGACAAACATATGCAGTATGAACAAAGGTCACGGTCTCTCACTTGTTCAGGGACCATCAACAATACCATGTATGATAGCAACTTCTCTATCACTTCTTCTTCCCCACTGACTTCATCAGCTCCCTACAGTGGGTATAGGCTAGTCTAACCACTAACCTGCAAACCATATTTCTGTTGCAATGGGAAGAATAGAACATACTACAAAAAGATAAGAAAAAAGAAAACCAAAAGGAGAAAGGAAAGCACCACTAAAACAAAGAGCAAAGAGAACAGACACTGAAAGTGTTTGGGATCATCTAAGTTTGAGAATAAATTGGGCATAAAGCTGCCTTTGTCAAAACAGGAACCCCTTGCAAGGATTGTCTTGAAGACAACAAAGGATGAAACTCCAAATGCTGATCTCACTTTATTCATTAAGCAATTCTGTTGTCTGTTTCAGTAGAAATTCCAAATATTTACGTTTGTTCTTCATTTAAAGATTGAACTCATCATTCAGGCTATAAAGGGATTTTCAACATTAAAAACCTCAAGAATCTGTAAAACTGACTGTTGGTAACTCTGAGTCTACCATGTCTGAAATATTTAAAACAAGGCATGCAAATCATGTCACCATATGTATACTCTCACTCAGGATGTTTACCAAAATGGTTAGTGCCAAACCACTTAAGTATCAGTTTACTGCTTTATCTAATATAAGCACAATTAAGCTCACAAGCTGATTGGCACAAAAGAGTCTCTACTTGGATCTGAATCTTCAAACACTTGTGTGTTTATATGAGAAAACAGAGCTATTGAATGTGTGCATACCTCCAAGTCAGGGCATCGGTAAAAGAGAGGATTTCGAGCATCAACAACCATCACAACCTGGTCACATGAGAAACACAACATTCTCAACACTGACAATATGTTGAAAGGTCCTTATATCATGCAGAACTCTAAGGAGCACAAAGGACTGAATGGCATCCACTCTGAGATGTAAGGCAAAACAAAAGCAAGTACACCAAGACACAAGATACAGAAAAGAACATGCAGGAGTAAATACCAAGTCACAACGTTCAAGCACACGCCATAATTGTCTCCAAATGTCCAAATTCTTCTCAAAAGGAGTAAGAACGAGTTTCTCATTGTCCTCCAGTCTGTGAAATATCATTGTGTCAAAATCAGTTTCTATCGATTGGCACCTAAGAGTGCAGGGATATCACTGAGACATAATGCAAGGTACCAGATAACATCTTCATGAGAAATCAGGACTCCTCTGTACTTAAGATTTATGCAACCTGAAAATAACTGGGTGATGACCTGATAACAAGGCTATAGAGATGTCAGATCTGACAATAAATCAGAGAAGAGGAAAAAGGAGAAAAGAACAAAAAGAAAAAAAGAATACCAAACCCTAAAAACAGAGGAAAGACTGAGGAACCATGAAACATCAACAACAGCAATATGTAGGGTACTGAGAAGCTACCACAACATCCCCACTAACATCATTAGGTCCAGGCAGTCGCTGGGGGCCAATCATAAATTGACTAACATACCAAGCTTCTATCACAAGGTACCAGATAATGTCCTCTCCATTGTTGACTCATTTTCAGGACACAATATCAATGCAGCCTAGAAATGATAAATGTATCTCAAAATTGAAACAAGAGATTGTTACACACTTGGCTAATCCTCTGCGCCAACTCAGAAAAGATTGCCGCTCCTGCAGATCCAGTTCTTGTGCACTCATGCTGGCATGCCATTCTGGCCTGCAATTCACACAATTCACCTGTCACGAATTTCTATCACCCTCAAACATAACCTACACCTCGACCGAGTATGTGTTCCCTCCCATGGTCACCAAAACACTACAGGAATTGGCTTATTGAAGTGCTTCCAAATTCAGTCAGCATCTCCCTCAAAGTGAATACTTCATGGAAGGTCTAAGAGAACCACTATGACTCTGTATGCTTCAAAAACCTAATGCAAGATCTCTGGACAGAATAAGCACCTTCTGGGTATAACAAGACTGGATTGGTGCAGTGCCTCCTCTGCCTTTCGCTCCTCTGTTTTACCCTTCAAATTGTTGGCGTCTCCTTCTCTGCACATTGTGAGCCGCATTAAGCAATAAGCTACTTGCAACTATTGAATGAGACAGGTGACAGTCTCAGAAATTCACTCTTCCTCCATTTTTTGGTCACAGAGATAGTTGAAACATACGGGGTAACAAGGAGCTGAGGAAGAGGGTTGAGGGCAGAAAAGACACGGCCTGCAAGCTCTGCCTGCTCCATCACTTCATCCAAATCCCGCACATCAATTTGAGATTCCAAAGGCTTTGATTCTCGTTTTCCTCTTCTTTCTTCCTTTTGTTGTATTGCCGCAGACGTCCGCTGCTTCATGAGCAGCTGCCCTGGTCCTAGCGTAATCTTTGCCTTTCGCCCCATCGCTTACGATGAAACCGATTTTGCCCTAATAATATGTTTCAATCCTCTGATGATTTCCTGGAGTACACATGAAATCAGAACAAAATCAGAACCACATCTGTTAACGACAGAGCTTCTACAAACAGGCCTACACTGCAGTAAAGCACTCTTGAAGGAAACCACTCAATTCCAGACAGAGGAGGATTCCTACAAGACATTGACTGTCAGAATATTCGTAGAAAGGCGTGGGACAAGTCACCGCGGCCAAATTCTTCACTCAAGAAGGACTAGGAAAAAAGGACAAGCAAATGGTACCTCCAAACGTTAAAGCGTTCAGCACCTTCGCGACGACAAAGAGCGATGGTGAACCGTGCGGAGCATCAAGACGATCTCTCCCTGCCAGAAACTGTGCCGCGAGGAGCATGCAGGCGAAGGCATCACGGATTAGGGTTTCGAGGGTTTAGGGCTTAGGGATAGGGTTTAGGGTTGAGGGAATCATTTTTCTTTTTCTTTTTCTTTTTCTTTTGATTATTAATTCTATTAATTTTTTGTGTTTAATTCCTGGATTTTTGTAATGTTCGTCTTGGAGCCTTTCTTTTTATTTTTCTTTTCCTTTTCTTTTCATCTGGATTTTTTACTCAAAATTTGGGTTTTCTGGGTTTTAGATATTTGGTTAGGGAAAAAAATTATTTTTCGTTTTTTCCTCTTTTATAGTAGGTTCTAATCAAATTCTCGAGATTCTGAATTTCAGAAATATTTCTTTCAATTACATATGTATTTGTACAAATTATTCTAACAAAAGCTAAAAAATTTAAGGAATTTGTGGTTCTTTAGAAGTTTAGATGTGGTGAAACTTGACCATTTGGGGCTAATTGTGAGTTTCATTCCTATAACAACAATTTTCACTAGAAAAAACTAAATTAATTATTGGTTAATTATTTGTCAATGGTGCCATGAAATGGAAGCATCATTCAAATCTATTGTCACATTAGATTGTACATGAAATTTTCATTTTTATGAAGCACAATATTTGTTAGATTTCTTTTATTAAATGAAGTTTTTTGAAACAATATAGGTGTATTAGAATTTAGCACATGCATTTAGAAAGAAAAGAAATAAAAATTAATGTCTCACTATGTTGCACACTATGGATAACAATTTTTTTAATTATTTATTAGGGTCTAGAATTGTTATAAGGTTTAGGAATTCATACAAAGAGCATTTATAACATTTTGAATATAAAATTCAAGTTGTGCATTATTTATTTATTTTTTACATTAAAATTAATCTAGTTCAAGGTGATTTTTTTGGTTAAACTATTTTCTTTTATATGAATATTAACAATTGTCTAATGTGGATTCTTTAAATGCATTTTATGCACATGGATTTTTTTATACATAACTAATATGGGTTCAATTTTGGATATGGTACCAAAAAATGATTTGACAAACAAATTTTTAGTGTAAGTTTTCATGAATGTGATAATATATTTCAAAGTTTTTGGTTGGATGTTAGATGTTATGTCAACTAGATAAATAATAACAAAAAAGTCCATAAGAATATGTATCATGTTGTTGCAACAACATAGATACAAGTTAATGAGCAAGATGGGAGAAAACTTTGGAGTTTTTCAAATGTTTCATGATCCAAAATTTCATTAGATTTGTTGGAATCAAAGATTATCCATTTGTAATGAGATGCATGAGAATTAACAAATGGGACTACTATCCATTGGTTGCCATTGATGCAAATGTGTGGTAATATTTTTGTTTATATTGAATCTTTTCACCTAAGGTATGATATGAATATTGATCATATTTCGTATTTTAAATTTTTTTTGGTGTAAATCATTCGCCTATCAATTGACATGTATTTGTCCATTAGCCATGCAATATTCTCAAGTAATAAGTATTTATGTGTTTTTTTAAGTCCATATTCTTCTATCCAGTATGGATTTGTATTGAGATAATTAGCACAACTTTATTTATGATTTTTATGTTGAGGATTATTTTAATTTTTATTATTTGGTGATATCAATTGATTATTTGTTGATTGTGACTGTGTGTCAACTGATTTAAATGTTGTCAAACTTGTATTAAATTTATGCAACATGGATTTTTCCTAAGGTTTTTAAATTGTACATTTTAATAATATTATTGATCTTAGTAAATTACATAGGTGAAAGATTGTCAAATATAAATGTTATGCATATTCAAAATTCACCCATGTGGTGGTTTTTTAATGCTTATGATGAAGTGTTTGAATTTTTGACCTTATCTTTTATAATTACTTAAATAGTAAGCCAAGTTAATGAAAGTTGACACCTTTGGATTTTGAATGTTTTGGTGTGTTTGTATTCATTTCTTTCATGTTGATATGAAATTGTTCTTGAAATTGAAAAAATAATGTGTCCAACATTTATTGAAAATGCAGCCAAACCAATGCCGGATATTGTTATGTGTTCTTTTATATGAAGTTTAAAATTTACCAAAACATGAGTTGGGGAATGGATTGCATGTTTTTATCCTCTTGGGTCATTTTTGGCATCATAACTTGGAATGCCTCATCAACATCACCATTAACATGTCCAAGTCACATATATAATAAATTTTCTATTAACATTACTTTCGTGCTTTTAGACATCTTAAAAAATGGAACTAGGTTATGACTTTTATTCATTGGAATGGTATATCTAACCATGAATTGCATAGCATATCCAAGGGGTTTTTTTGGTGTGTTTATTACTAAACTAGGCTTTCATGTTCATGTTTAGTTGAAATTTGATTAATTATGTAATGGTTGATTGCATTTTTTAGTTCATTATGGGGTACAATGTGTGTGGTTATATCCCATGGAGAGCTTTTAAAAAATGTTTAAAATTTTGACAAAAAATGCATTTGTCAAATATTATAAACATTTTATGGTATTGTTATGTATGTTTTGAAACATGTTAAAATATTACACATCCTCAACTTCCTTCATTTGCTTTGTCAATATTTTTGTGTTGGGACTCACATAGTCAATGTCTTGCAAAAATTTTCCTATCACCTTTTTTATTTTTGCGTTTTGTGAATGAAAATATCAACTATTTATTCCTAGAATGAAAGGGCAATTGTTGACTATTGGGAATTGTTAAAAAATCTTTCATAGACATAATATTTAAATCTTCGAAGGAGAATGTTTGCTTTTAATGTTTGTAATTTTAGGTGGATGTTGGCAAGCATATTGCAACCTACTTTATCTATATTAAGTTATATTGTTTGTCCAATCAATGTACAATGACTTTATTTTATCTGTGTTGATTACTTGTCAACTAAAAGGCCAATTAACAAAGGATTATATTTAAACCATTTATTAACATTGCAACACTTGTTGTGTGTGCATCAACATTTAATGTAGATACTACCTCATTTTATTGAAATATTCTTTGACAATTTTAATAATTTGTGTTTTTCCAATTTTTGTTGCACCATCGACATACCTAGTCATACTTTTATTGTAGCCTTATTGGTATGTATTTTATGTAATTGTTTAAAAGCTTGATCTTGAAATTCATTCAATTTGAACATATTTGAAATTTGAAATTTTGTCATATTAACAATATCTTGTTTTTTGTGCATTTTACCAAATAAATTGTATCAAAATAAGATGTTATATACATTTGAATGAAAATAATAATGGTATGGATTATAA
>Ga0116230_10003345_pt1 | contig 15642 bp, 1 predicted proteins | sample S1TSphfallax_3_FD_88678 | JGI IMG/M metagenome (GOLD analysis project Ga0116230, IMG submission 88678) | Host-associated microbial communities from peat moss isolated from Minnesota, USA - S1T2_Fd - Sphagnum fallax MG | ecosystem: Host-associated > Plants > Peat moss > Unclassified | place: USA... | reverse complement strand
GAGTTTCCCGGCGAGTGTCAATGCGGGCTCCCCGGTCTCGGGCACGGTGACCTTCGCCAATGCCGGCCCCAGCACGGCAAGCGGGATCAGCTACAGCTTGACCCTCACGCCGAATCTGGCCGCTCCCACGCTGAGCGGTCTGCCCACCGGGGCAGCCTACACTTACACCGCGAGCAGCGGCCTCGTGACCCTGAGCGGGATGCCGACGACCTTGGCGTCCGGTGCCACCGTCGGTCCCATCACGGTGAGCTACACGCAGCCGGGTGCCGCGACCTCGGCCTTGGCCGCGAGCATCACCGCGACGACCGCGGACCCGAACACGGCCAACAACTCCGCGGTCGCGACGATCGGTGGGACTGCAGAGGCGGATCTGTCGACCGCGCTCAGCTTCCCCGCCAGCGTCAATGCAGGTTCCACGGTTTCGGGCACGGTGACCTTCAGCAACGCGGGTCCGAGCACGGCGAGCGGCATCACCTATGCCGTGACCCTCGCAGCCAATCTCACCGCTCCGACGCTCAGCGGTCTGCCGACGGGTGCTACCTACACCTACGCGGCGAGCTCGGGTGTCGTGACCTTGAGCGGTATGCCAACGACATTGGCGTCTGGCGCAGTCGTCGGCCCGATCACGGTGAGCTACACGCAACCAGGCTCTGCGACTTCAACCGTGATCGCTGGCGTGACCGCGACGACGGCCGACCTGAATACGGTCAATAACTCAGCGACCGCGACGATCGGCGGAGCTGCGCAAGCCGATCTGTCGACGAGCCTGAGTTTCCCCGCGAGCGTCAACGCGGGTTCGACGGTGTCCGGCACGGTGACCTTCGGCAATGCCGGCCCCAGCACGGCGAGCGGCATCACCTACAGCTTGACCCTGGCGGCGAACCTGACCGCGCCCAGCTTGAGCGGTCTGCCCACGGGAGCGACCTACACCTACACGGCAGGGTCGGGCGTCGTGACCTTGTCCGGCATGCCTGCGACGCTGGCGTCCGGTGCAACGGTCGGCCCGATCACGGTGAACTACACCCAGCCCGGCGCCGCCACGTCGATCGTCACGGCTAGTGTGGCGGCGTCGACGGCCGATCCGAACACGGCCAACAACTCGGTGACCGCGACGATCGGCGGAGCCGCGCAAGCGGATCTGTCGACGACCCTGAATTTCCCGGCGAGCGTCAACGCGGGCTCCGCCGTCTCCGGCACGGTGAGCTTCGGCAACGCAGGTCCCAGCACGGCGAGCGGGATTACCTACAGCTTGAACCTCGCGGCGAACTTGGCCGCGCCCAGCTTGAGCGGTCTGCCCACCGGAGCGACGTACACCTACACGGCAAGCTCGGGCCTCGTGATTTTGTCCGGCATGCCCTCGACCCTGACGTCCGGCGCAGGCGTCGGTCCGATCACGGTGAACTACACGCAGCCTGGCGCGGCCACGTCGGCCGTGACGGCGAGCGTCACAGCTGCGACGGCCGACCCGAACACGGCGAACAACGCCGCGTCCGCCACGATCGGGGGCGTCGCAGAGGCCGATCTGTCGACGACACTGAGTTTCCCGGCCAGTGTGAACGCGGGCTCGACCGTCTCGGGCACCGTGACCTTCGCCAACGCCGGCCCCAGCACGGCGAGCGGGATCAGCTACACCTTGGCGCTCGCGGCGAATCTGACCGCTCCCACGCTGAGCGGTCTGCCCACCGGAGCCACTTACACCTACACCGCGAGCTCGGGTCTCGTCGCTTTGACGGGCATGCCGGTGACGCTGGTGTCGGGCGGATCCGTGGGTCCGATCACGGTCAGTTACACGCAGCCGGGTACCGCCACGTCGACGGTGACCGCGAGCGTCGCCGCAACGACGGCCGATCCGAACAGCGCGAACAATTCGAGCAGCGCAACGATCGCAGGAACCGCGCAAGCCGATCTGTCGACCGCGCTGAGCTTCCCGGCAACCGTCAACGCCGGGTCCACCGTCGCCGGCACGGTGAGCTTCGCCAACGCAGGCCCCAGCCCCGCGAATGGCATCGCGTATACCTTGACCCTCGCGGCCAATCTCACGGGTCCCACCTTGAGCGGACTGCCCACGGGAGCGACCTACAGCTATACCGCGAGTAGCGGTGTCGTAACGTTGAGCGGCATGCCCACGAGCTTGGCGTCCGGCGCGGCGGTGGGTCCGATCACCGTGACCTACTTCCAACCCGGGGCAGCAACCTCGACCGTGACGGCCAGCACCAGCGCGACCACGGCCGACCCGAACACGGCGAACAATTCGGCGACCGCGACGGTCGGTGGAACCGCGGAAGCGGACCTGTCGACGACGCTGGGCTTTCCAGTCAGCGTCAATGCGGGCGACGCGGTCGCGGGCACCGTGACTTTCAACAACGCGGGTCCGAGCGCGGCGAGCGGCATCAACTACAGCTTGACGCTCGCGGCCAATCTCAGCACTCCGACTCTTACCGGCCTGCCCACGGGCGCGACCTATGCCTATACCGCGAGCTCGGGCGTCGTGACGCTGACCGGCATGCCGGTGACCCTGGTCTCCGGCGGCGCGGTCGGTCCGATCACGGTCCGGTACACGCAGCCGGGTGCGGGAACATCGACCGTGACTGCGAGCGTCACCGGCACGACCGCTGATCCGAACGCGGCGAACAACAGCGCCACGGCGACGATCGCCGGCAGCGCCGAGGCGGATCTGTCGACGAGCCTGAGCTTCCCGGCCACCGTCAACGCGGGCTCTTCCGTTTCCGGCACCGTGACCTTCACTAACGCGGGTCCCAGCATCGCGAGCGGCATTACCTACAGCGTGACGCTCGCCGCGAACCTGACGACGCCCTCGGTAAGCGGCCTGCCGACGGGCGCTAGCTATACCTACGCGCCGAGCAGCGGCGTGGTGAGCTTGAGCGGCATGCCCGCGACGCTCGCCTCGGGCGGGAGTATCGGTCCGATCACCGTCAGTTACACGCAGCCCGGCGCCGCAAGCTCGACGGTATCGGCCAACGTCACCGCGAGCACGGCCGACCCGAACACCGTCAACAACAGTGCCACGGCGACGGTCGGTGGCACGGCAGAAGCCGATTTGTCGACGACTCTCAGCTTCCCGGCCGGCGTCAACGCGGGCTCCAGCGTCTCCGGGACGGTGACCTTCAACAACCAGGGACCCAGTACGGCAAGCGGCATCAGCTACACCGTGAGCCTGGCGCCTAATTTGTCCGCCCCCACGCTGAGCGGTCTACCCACGGGAGCGACTTACACCTACACCGCGAGCAGCGGCGTCGTGACCCTGACGGGCATGCCCACGACGTTGGCCTCCGGCGCTGGTATTGCGCCGATCACGATCAGTTACACGCAGCCCGGTACTGCCACCTCGATCGTCACCGCAAGCATCAGCGCGGTGACCGCCGATCCGAACGCGGCGAACAACAGCGCCACGGCAACGATCGGTGGCACGGCCGAGGCGGATCTTTCAACCAGCCTGAGCTTTCCTGCGACCGTGAACGCGGGTGCGACGGTGTCGGGCACGGTGACCTTCAGCAACGCGGGCCCGAGCACGGCGAGCGGCATCACCTATAGCTTGACGCTCGCCGCCAATCTGAGCGCCCCGACCCTGAGCAATCTGCCAACCGGGGCGACTTACATCTACACGGCGAGCAGCGGTGTCGTGACCCTGACCGGCCTGCCGGCGACGCTGGCCTCCGGCGCAAGCATCGGCCCGATCACCGTCAGTTACGCCCAACCCGGCTCCGCGACCTCCACGGTCACTGCGAGCACTACCGCGACCACGGCCGATCCGAACGCCACGAACAACAGCGCCGCGGCCACGATTACCGGCACGACCGAAGCCGATCTGTCGACCGCGTTGAGCTTCCCCGCGGCAGCCAACGCCGGCTCGACGGTGACGGGGACCCTGACGTTCGCCAACGCAGGTCCCAGCACGGCGAGCGGCACCGTCTATGCCCTGAGCCTCACGCCGAATCTCGCCGCCGTGAGCTTGAGCGGTCTGCCCACGGGCGCGACCTACACCTACACCGCGAGCAGCGGCGTCGTGAGCTTGACCGGTCTGCCGACGACGCTCGCCTCGGGCACGAGCATCGGACCGATCACCGTCAGCTACACCCAACCGGGGACTGCAACCTCGACGGTCACCGCGAACCTCTCCGCAACAACCGCCGACCCGAACACGGCCAACAACTCAGCGAGCGCGACGATCGGCGGAAGTGCGGAGGCCGATTTGTCCACGAGTCTGAGCTTCCCGGCCAGCGTCAATGCGGGATCCCCGGTCTCCGGCACGGTGACCTTCAACAACGCAGGACCCAGCACCGCGAGCGGAGTCGGCTACACCTTGACGCTGGCGGCGAATTTGGGCGCGCCGACGCTGAGCGGTCTCCCCACGGGCGCGAGCTACGCCTACACGGCGAGCAGCGGCGTCGTGACCCTGACCGGCCTGCCGACGACGCTCGCCGCGGGCGCCAGTATCGGGCCGATCACCATCAGCTATACCCAGCCCGGTACCGCCGCATCGACCGTCGCGGCGAGCATCAGTGCGAGCACGGCCGATCCCGCCACGGCGAACAACAGCGCCACCGCGACGGTGGGCGGTACGGCCGAGGCGGATCTGGCGACGAGCTTGAATTTCCCCGCGAGCGCCAATGCGGGAGCGACGGTCACCGGGACACTGAGCTACACGAACGCCGGACCCAGCGGCGCGAGTGGTGTCGCGGTCTCTCTGACCCTGCCCGCGAATCTCGCGGCGGCGCCGACGTTGAGCGGCCTACCCACGGGCGCCAGCTACAGCTACAGCGCGAGCACGGGCGTCGTGAGCTTCAGCGGTTTACCGACCACGCTGGCGAATGGCGCGTCCTTCGGGCCCCTCTCGGTCAGCTACCGTCAGCCCGGCTCGGGGTCCTCCACGGTGAGCGCCTCCATGGTAGGGACGACCGCCGACCCGAACAGCGCCAACAATAGCGCAACGGCGACGGTTGCCGGCTCGGCCGAAGCCGATCTCGCGACCGCGGTGAGCTTCCCGGCGACCGTCAACGCGGGACAGATGGTCAGCGGCACGCTGACCTACACGAACAACGGACCGAGCAACGCCAGCGGCGTCGCCGTAACTCTGAGCCTGCCCGCCAATCTCGCCGCCATGCCCAGCCTGTCCGGACTGCCCACGGGCGCGAGCTTCACCTATACCGCGAGCACCGGCGCCGTCAGCTTCGCGGGACTGCCGACCACGCTGTCGAACGGCGCGAGCCTCGGACCGATCGCGATCGGCTACGTGCAACCCGGCAGCGCGAGTTCGAGCGTGGCGGCAGGCATCAGCGCGACGACCGCAGATCCCAATCCGCTCAACAACACGGCGACCGCCGCGGTATCCGGCACGCTCGAGGCCGACGTCGCAACCACCCTGAATTTCCCCGCGAGCGTCAATGCGGGACTGACCGTCACGGGAACACTGACCTATACCAATAACGGACCGAGCACGGCCAGCGGACTCAGCTTCGGCGTGACGCTGGCAGCCAATCTCGCCGCGGCACCCACGCTCACCGGGCTGCCGACGGGGGCTTCCTATGCCTACTCGGCGAGTACCGGGGTCGTCACGCTGACCGGCATGCCGAGCAGTCTCGCGAGCGGTGCGAACGTCGGCCCGATCACGGTCAGCTATCGCCAGCCGGGCACCGCCACCTCGACGGTTACCGCCTCGGTGACGACGACGACCGCGGACCCGAATCCCGGCGACAATACCGCCACGGCGACGGTCGGCGGCACCGCCCTCGCCGATCTCGCGACGAGCCTGAACTTCCCGGCCAGCGTCAACGCCGGCAACCCGGTGTCCGGCACCCTGCTCTACACGAACAACGGACCGAGTGCCGCCGCCGGTGTCGCCGCGACTCTGACGCTGCCCGCGAATCTCGCCGCAGCGCCGACGCTGACGGGCTTGTCCACGGGCGTCACGGCCACCTACACCGCGAGCAGCGGCAACGTCAGCCTGAATGGACTCGCAGCCACGCTCGCGTCGGGCAGCAGCATCGGTCCGATCACAATCAGCTATACCCAGCCGCCGGCGGGGAGTTCGATCGTGACCGCGGCGATCAACGCCGTCACGACCGACCCGACCCCGGCAAACAACAGTGCAAGCGTGACGATCGCCGGAACGGCCGAGGCGGACCTCGCCGTTGCGCTGAGCTTCCCGGCCAGCGTCAACGCAGGCCAAGCGGTCACGGGCTCCGTGACTTTCTCGAACGCCGGACCCAGCGGCGCCGCGGGGGTCAATTACAGCCTGACGCTGGCGGCGAATTTGACCGCGCCGACCCTCAGCGGCTTGCCCACGGGCGCGAGTTACACGTACGCGCCGGCTTCGGGTGTCGTCACGCTGTCCGGCATGCCGGCAACGCGGGCCTCGGGCGCCGCGCTGGGTCCGATCAGCGTGAGCTATGCGCAGCCCGGCGCGGCCACGTCGACGGTCTCGGCCAGCATCGCCGCGACGACCGCCGATCCCAATTCCGCGAACAATGCGGCGGCAGCGACGATCACCGGTACCGCCGAGGCGGACCTCGCGACGAGCTTGAGCTTCCCCACGAGCGTCAACGCGGGACAGAGCGTCACCGGGACCTTGCTCTACACGAACACCGGTCCGAGCCCTGCGACCGGCGCTAGTTTCAGCTTGACGCTGCCCGCCAATCTCGCAGCGCCTCCCGCGATCACGGGCCTGCCCACCGGCGCGACGGCGTCCTATGCCGCCGGCACGGGCATCGTGAGTTTCGCCGGTCTGCCGAACAGTCTTGCGGCCGGCAGTTCCCTGGGTCCGATCGGCATCAGCTATACGCAGCCGGGCCTGGCGACTTCCACGGTGACGGCGTCGGCGTCGGCCACGACCAACGATCCCAACACCGGGAACAACGCGGCGAGCGTGACGGTCGCCGGTTCCGTGGAGGCGGACCTCGGCGTGGCGCTGAGCTTCCCGGCCAGCGTCAATGCGGGACAGACGGTCACCGGTACGGCGTCGTTCACCAACAGCGGCCCGAGCGCGGCGAGCGGCGTCGGGCTCTCCCTGACGCTGCCCGCGAATCTCACGACCGCGCCAGCGCTGGGCGGGTTGCCGGCCGGGGTGTCTTATAGCTATGCCGCGAGCACCGGCGTCGTCAGCTTCTCTGGTTTCTCGGGCAGTCTCGCCGCCTCCGCCGCGATCGGGCCGATCACGATCAGCTATGTCCAGCCGGGTGTGGCGACCTCGACCGTGACGGCGGCAATCAGCGCGACGAGCAACGATCCGAACCCGGCGAACAATACGGCCTCGGCCACGATCACGGGCGTCGCCGAGGCGGATCTCGTGGTCTCGCTCGCCTTCCCCGCGAGCGTCAACGCCGGCCTGCCGGTCACGGGCACGCTGTCCGTGACCAACAACGGCCCGAGCGCCGCAGGCGGCGTCGGCTTGAGTCTGAGCTTGCCCGCCAATCTGGCGATCGCACCGACGGTCGGCGGCTTGCCGTCGGGCGCCGGCTACACCTACAGCGCATCCAGCGGCCTCGTCGCCTTCACCGGCCTGCCGACGACGCTCGCCGCGGGCGTGGGCATGGGGCCTCTCTCGATCAGCTACCTGCAGCCGGGCAGCGCCACCTCCACCGTGAGCACTTCCGTCGCCGCGACGACGAATGATCCGAACACGGCGAACAACGCCGCGACCACGACGGTCACGGGCGCGGCTGAAGCCGACATGGCCGTGAGCTTCAGCTTTCCGAGTAGTGTCAATGCCGGGCAGACCGTGACCGGTACCGTGCTCTACACGAACAACGGACCGAGCACGGCGGTATCCACGACGTTCAGCCTGACGCTGCCGGCCAATCTCGCGGCCGCACCGACCGTGACGGGGCTGCCGACCGGGTCGAGCGCAAGCTACGTCGCCACGACCGGCGTCGTGAATTTCACGGGTCTGCCGACGAGCCTCGCCTCCGCGGCCGCCGTCGGTCCGATCACGATCAGCTACGTCCAACCCGGGGACGCGACCTCGACCTTGAGCGCGGCGGATTCGAGCACGACCGGAGATCCGAACCCGGCGAACAACAGCGCCAGCGTCACGATCGGCGGCAGCGCCCAGGCCAATGCGGTCACGACGCTCAAATTTCCAGCCAGCGTCAACGCGGGGCAACCGGTCACGGGGACGGTGACCTACGCGAACAGCGGGCCGAGCAACGCCGCCGGCACGAGCTTCGCGCTCAGCCTGCCGCCCGGTCTCAGTGCGGCGCCGGTCCTGAGCGGCCTGCCAGCCGGCGTGAGCTATACCTACACTGCGAGCACGGGCGCGATCGCATTCGTCGGCATGCCGACGACCCTGTCCGCCGGGGGCAGCGTCGGCCCGATCACGGTGACCTACGCGCAGCCGGGTACCGGCAGCTCGACCGTCACCGCGAGCATCACGACGACGACGCCCGATCCAAGCGCCCCCGGCAATAGTGCGACGGCGACCATCAGCGGATCGTCGCTCGCCGACGTCACCGCGACCTTGAATTTCCCGACGAGTGCCAACGCCGGCCAAACGGTCACGGGCACGGTGACGTTCACGAATGCCGGTCCAAGCACCGCGCAAAACGTGAGTTTCAACATCGCTCTGCCCGCGAATTTGTCGCTGCCGCCGGCACCGAGTTTCCCGAGCGGCGTCAGTTACGTCTATACGCCGAGCAGCGGCAACGTCAGCTTGAGCGGCGCACCGGTGACGCTGGCGCCCGGTGCGAGCTTCGGACCCATCACGATTTCCTATGTCCAGCCGGGTACGGCGAGTTCGGCCATCTCGGTGGCGATCGCGAGCACGACGACCGACCCGAATCCGGCCAACAATGCCGCGACCGCCAAGGTGTCGGGCCTGCTCGAGGCCGACGTCGCCGTCACCCTCGCGTTCCCGTCGGCGGTCAACGCCGGACAGACTGTCGTCGGCACCGTGACCTATGCGAACCAAGGGCCGAGCACGGCGAACGGCGTTGCCGTGACCCTGAGCTTGCCCGCGAACTTGTCGGTGCCGCCGGTCTTGAGCGGCCTGCCGCCGGGCGTGACCTCTGCCTACGCGGCGAGCACGGGCATCGTCACGCTGAGCGGTGTCACCCCGAGCCTTGCAAACGGCGCCGCGCTGGGACCGATCACGGTGAGCTATGTGCAGCCGGCTTCGGGCAGCTCGACGATCGATGCCGGAATCACGACGACGACCAGCGACCCGCTGCCGGCCAACGGCGCGGCGACCAAGTCGATCACGGGCGTGCCGCTCGCCGATCTTGCGGTAGCGCTGGCATTCCCCGCGCATGCCAACGCCGGCCAGCCGGTCACGGGGTCCGTGCTGTTCACGAACAAGGGTCCGAGCCCCGGTACGGGACTGGTCTTCACCCTCGGCCTGCCCGCGAACCTCTCGGTCGCGCCCAGCTTGGGCAGTCTGCCTTCCGGCGCAACTTATGTTTATGACGCCGCCACGGGCGTCGTGAGCCTTGCCGGTCTGCCGACCACGCTCGCCGCGGGAGCGAGCGTCGGACCGATCACGATCGTCTTTGCGCAAGCGCCGTCGGGCACCGCGACGATCAACGCCGGCCTGAGCGGCGCGACCCAGGATCCGAACCCCGGCAACAACCAGGCCACCGCCAACGTCACGGGCTCGGCCGCCGAGCTCATGGGCACGGTGTACCTCGACAACAACCAGGACGGCGTCTTCGATGCAGGGGATCTGCCGCTCGTGGGCGTGACCGTCGATCTCCTTGCCGGCGGCCGCGTCGTCGCGACGACCACGTCGAACGCCGCCGGCTACTATTCCTATACCGGCGTGCCGACCGGCGCGTACAGCGTCGCGGTGACACCGGCGGCGGGTTACCTCGCCGCCTCACCGTCGCCGGTCGCCGTGAATGTCAATGGCACGGCCGCACTGACCGTGAACTTCGGCGAGATTCGTTCGGGGGCCGTCGGCGCGCTCGTGCTGACCAAGTCCACCCCGCTCGTGAACATTTCCGCCGGCCAGTCCGTGCCTTACACGATCACCGCGACCAATGCGCAAACCACCGCGATCGAAACCGTGACGGTGACGGACTTGATCCCGGCGGGATTCACCTACCGCGCCGGCAGCGCCGCGCTCAACGGGGTGAAGACGAACCCGATCCTGAATGGCCGCATGGTGTCGTGGACGCATCTGAACTTTGCACCCGGCACGAAGATGAGTTTCACCCTGGTGCTGACGGCGGGTGCGGGCGTGACCGGCGGCGAATACACGAACCAGGCCATGGCCTACAACGGCCTGACCGGCACCCTGATCTCGAACGTCGCCACGGCGACGGTGCGCCTGAGCGGCGACCCGACCTTCGACTGTCCGGACCTCATCGGCAAGGTCTTCGACGACGCCAATGGCAACGGCCGCGAGGATCCGGGCGAGAAGGGTATCGCGGGCGTACGCCTGGTCACGGCGCAAGGCCTGCTGGTGACCACGGACGCGGAGGGGCGATACCACATTGCCTGCCCGATCATTCCGTCGGACGAAGTCGGCACGAACTTCATCGTCAAGGTCGATGAGCGCACCCTGCCGACGGGTTACCGCCTCACGACCGACAATCCGGAAACCGTCCGGCTGACGGCGGGCAAAGTCTCGAAGCTCAATTTCGGCGCTTCGATCGACCGGGTCGTGCGTATCGAGCTTGGCGCGGGCGCCTTCGACAGCATCGAGTTGCGCCCCGAAGTGCAGAAGCGGATCGCCGCGGTGCTCGCGACGCTGAAGGGTCAGGCTGCCATCGTTCGGCTGGCCTACGAGGCGGTCGACGAAACCGACGATCTCGTCGAAGTCCGATTGCAGGTGAGCAAGACGGCAATCGAGGCGATCTGGGCCGAGGATCCAGAGAAGTATCCGCTGCGGGTCGAGCAAGACATCGTGCGCAGCGCCCGGCCCGACGCCGCCTCCCCCGGAGTGCAGCCATGAGCCGCAGGGTCCATCGTCCGTCGATGCTGCCAAGGGCCGCGGCGACCGCGCTGACGGTGCTGCTCGGATGTTGCTGGATGTTCCCGGTCGCGGCACAGGACGCTCCTCCGGCGATGATCCCGGGCTCGACCAGCGATGCGCCACCGAACACGGAGCGTACGGAGCCCGATTCGCCGCCGTCCGAAGCGTCGCGTGTCCGCCTGCTCGTCGCCGCGGTCCACACGCTGCCCACGACGCCGGCGACGACCGAGATGCAACTTGTCGAATCGACGGCACGGTCGAATTTTCAGTCCGGCAGCGACGAACTGACCGACGCCGCCACGCAGTCGCTCGCGGCGTTTGCGGCGACGTTGCGCGACGAGAAGATCGACAGGATCCTCGTCACGGCGGACACCGACTCCGTCCGGCTCGCGCCCGCCTCACGCGATCGCTTCGGCACGAACCAGGGTCTGTCCGAAGCGCGCGCGGCCCGGGTCGTCGAGTATCTCGAGTCGGTGTTGCAACTGCCGGAATCCGCGTTCGCGATCGCCGGTTACGGCGCGACCCGGCCGATCGCGAGCAACAAGACCGCCGAAGGACGGGCCAAGAACCGCCGCGCGGAGGTGCGGGTGTGGGCTCGTCCGCTGCCGCCGCCGCCGCCTCCGGTCGTGGTCCCGCCACCTCCGCCGCCCGTTCGGGAGACGGTCTCGGAATGCATCGGTGACCAGGCGGATCAATTGGCGCCGGTGCGAATCACCGTCGACGGCAAGCCTCTGGACAGTCGAGAAGGCAGCAACGAGGCGGACCGCCAGCGGTGCGTCGATGTCGCGCTCGCCCGTGCGGACGTGCAGGTGCGCTTCGACCCGCTCGATCAGAAACCCTTCCTCAATGCGATCGCGATCCCGCAACACGCGGTCGCCGGCGAGCCCGTGCGGTTCACCACCTACACGAACTATCCGCGCTTCATCGAGCGCGCGGAGATTCGGATCTTCACCCAGGATCAGAGCACCCAACAAAAACCGCTCAGCGTGATTCCGGTCGCCATCGGCGGAACGACCGAGTGGGTGCTGCCGCCCCTCGGCGATTCTCTGCTGCGGGTCACCACGGATCTGGCGAAGCCGCGCTTCCTCACCTACGTGCTGCGCGTCTACGACAAACAAGGCCGCTTCGACGAAACCAAGGCCCGTCGTCTGGACATCTCGACGACGCCCCCGGACGTCAAGGTCGATCAGGAGCAGGTCGCGCGCGATCTGCAGCGGGCCGCGTACGGGGACAATAATCTGGTTCTGCGCAACATCCCGATCGACGGCGGCGCCGTCACCGTGAGCGGCAGCCACGTGCCGCCCGACGACAAGGTCTACGTGCTCGGCATGCCCATCCCGGTGGACGGCCAGCAGCACTTCGTCTCCCGCCAGATCCTCCCCAGAGGACCCGAGCAGGTCTCGGTGAAGATCCTCAACGACCAGGGCGAGGGGCTCGAGTTCACGCGCAATCTGTCGATTGCCGTCGACGACTCGTTCTTCGTCGGTCTTGCCGATTTCACGGCCGGCGCCCGCAGCACGAGCGGTCCGATCGAACTCGTCACGGGCAATGCCGACCTCGCGCGCCACGACTACATCGACGGACACGTCGCCTTTTATTACAAGGGATTGATCAAGGGTGAATGGCTGCTGACCGCGGCTGCCGATTCCCAGGATCAACCGCTGCGCGACCTGTTCAGCAATTTCGCGAGCAAGAACTCCCAGGACCTCCTGCAACGGATCGATCCGAGCCGGTATTACCCGGTCTACGGGGACGACAGCACGACCGTGCAGGACGCTCCCACCTCCGGCAAGTTCTACGTCCGCCTCGACAAGGGCGAGAGCTCGGTCCTCTGGGGTAACTTCCAGACGCACATGACGGGAACCGAGTTCATCCAATACACGCGCACCCTGTACGGATTGAGCGTCAACTACCGTTCGCCCGAGACGACGAGCTACGGCGAGAAGCAGCGCACCGTCGACGCCTTCTGGGCCGACCCCGGCACCCTCGGGGCGCGCGAAGAGCTGCGCGGCACCGGCGGCTCGGTCTACTACCTGCAAAACCAGGACATCTCGGTCGGTTCGGAGCAGATCTGGGTGCAGGTCCGGGACAAGGATTCCGGCATCGTCGTCGCGCAGACGATGCTCGTGCCCGCACAAGACTACGACATGAACTACATCAACGGCACGATCCTGCTGCACAGTCCCTTGTCGACGACATCGGATGTCGAGACCGTCGTCCACAGCGGCGGTCTCGACGGCGACCCGCTCTACCTCGTCGTGACCTATGAGTACGTGCCCGATTTCTCGAGCCCGAGCTCGCTGGCGCTCGGTGGCCGCTACAGCCAGTGGTTCAACGATCACTGGCAGCTCGGTCTGTCCGATTATCATCAGGGCGAACCCGGCGAGGAACAGGACCTGCGTGGCATCGACGGGACCTGGCGCTACGCAGCCGGCACCTACATCAAGTCCGAGTTCGCCCATTCGGACGGTCCCGGTACGCCGACGCTCACCTCGATCACCGGAGGCCTGTCGGTCGACACGCTGACCAGCAACGGCGGTCCGGCGAACGCGGAGCGTGTCGAAGCCGCCGTCGATCTCTCCGAAGTCACGGCCTCCGTGAAGGGTCACGCGAATGCGTATTATCAGGACCGTGACGCGAACTTCTCGGGACCGGGCCAAATCACGCCGGGCGTCGGCGTGCATCAGGAAGGCGCAGCGTTGAATCTGCCGGTCAACGGCACGACGCAGATCCTGGGCAAGTTCGACAGCACGGACTCCTCGGCCCAAACCGTGCACAGCGGTGAGATCGGCGCGGAACACAAGTTGGGTGCGCACTGGCGGGTCACCGTCGGCGCGCGTATCGACGACATGGAAACGCCCGTGCCCAATGCCAGCACGATCCTTTCTCAGAACGGCTCCCGCACCGACGTCGCGGTGACCATCGGTTATCAATCCGTGGCCGCCAAGCCAATCGATCCGAAAAAAGCCGCCGAGGCGAAGGTCCCCGATCCGAAGCAGCCGGCCGATCCGGGCAAACCCGTCGACAAGGACGTGCCGAAGAGCGTGATCGGCGGGGTGCACGAGGGCTGGGACGTATACGGCTTCGTGCAGGACACGGTCGAGCACACGGAGTCCCGCCCCGAGAACGATCGCACGGGCTTGGGTGGCAGCTACCAGATCACCAAGGATCTGCGCGCCGGCGCCGAGGCCTCGGACGGTGACTTAGGCTTCGGTGCGAAATTGTCGACCGACTATCAGATCGACAAGCAGAGCAACCTGTACCTGAATTACACGCTCGCGGCCGATCAGCCCGATGCGCTGTACGTCGGTCGAGAGGGGACGTTGACCACGGGTACCCGCTATCGCTACGACGACGCGACCAGCGTCTACGCCGAGGAGCGCGCCCAGGCGGGGACCGGCACGGACGGCCTGACCCAGGCCTACGGCGTGGACTTCAAGCCCAACAAGCATTGGACCTACGGCCTGAAGCTGGAGAACGGCACGATTTCCGACCCCGTCGCCGGCGACATGTCGGTGCGGGCGATCGCCGGCAGCATCGGCTACACCGAGGGCAAGATCAAATACAGCAGCGCGCTCGAATGGCGGTCCAATGGATCCTCGATCGTGGGCAATTCGCGCACCGAACTGACCCGCAACAGTCTCACTTACCAGGTCGACCCCGACTGGCGCTTGCTGGGAACCTTGAATCTTTCCCAGACCGACGGCGTTGCCAACACGAGCCTCAACGCGAACTACCAGGAATTCGTGATCGGCGCGGGCTGGCGGCCGATCCACGACGACCGCTGGAACTCACTGTTCAAATTCACGATCCTGAACAACGTGCCCTCGACCGATCAGTTGACCACGGCGGGCAACACCGTCGACTACGCCCAACACAGTCAGGTGGTCGACCTCGACACCACCTACCAATTGACCGGCTGGTTGGCGGTGGGCGTCAAATATGCCCTGCGCACCGGCGACCTGAAACCGACGCTGACGGTCGGCGATTGGTTCGCCGACCACACGCAGCTGTGGATATTGCGCGGCGACGTGACCTTCGTGCGCTATTGGGACGGGCTCGTGGAGCTGCGGCGCCTCAATGTGCGGGAGACGGACGACGTCACCTACGGCGTGCTCACCGGCGTCTACCGCCACGTCGGTACTCACCTCAAGATCGGCGTGGGCTACAACTTCACCGACTACTCCGACAATCTCGCCGATGCGGGCTACCGCAGCCATGGCTTCTTCTTGAACACGATCGGGAAGTGGTGAGGCGACGGGGAACCGAAAACTTCGGCTGCGGCCCAAGATGCGGTGCGGCGAATCGGCGAACGGTACAAAATCGACTGCGAATGCACCACTTTGAGTGACACCGGTCGCGCAGCGGCGCGCCATGAAAAATCGATCCCGTTACTCGAGTCACTCCATGCGTGCAGGAGCGATCTTCAGCCGCACACACGGCCTTCCGGAATGCTGGGCAAAGCGCGCGCCTATCTGCTGAAACAGTGGCCGGAACTCATCCGCCACCCGGAGGACTGCAAATTGCCATCGACACCAATCTCGCCGAACATGCGATCCGCCCCTTGGCACGCGGGATGCGCAAGACACCTGAAACCAATTGTTCATGTGCCGCATCAAGGTTCGTGTAGCGTAAGCGGATAGGCGAGTAGCTTTAGGAACCTTGGATATGAACACTCCGATCCGGCAGACCCCATTTCGACGGTCGGTCCGCCT